>Ga0209314_10000043_pt1 | contig 48181 bp, 44 predicted proteins | sample I19B2metaG_FD_184146 | JGI IMG/M metagenome (GOLD analysis project Ga0209314, IMG submission 184146) | Lake sediment bacterial and archeal communities from Gulf of Boni, Indonesia to study Microbial Dark Matter (Phase II) - ​I19B2 metaG... | ecosystem: Environmental > Aquatic > Freshwater >... | reverse complement strand
GCTATTCTTCTCCATCAGATAAACAAATTTGCCTGCTAGATTCACCTTCATTTCGTTCTCCTTTTCCAGTTGCTTATCCGTAATAACAACAGATTTTCCATCATAGACTGCTATTCTGCTCTTCTTCAGAAGCTGTAAAACTTTTTCCTCCCTTTTCCGTCTGTGTTTTCGCTGTTCCTCAGAAAACCTTCTTAACGCAGCTTTTACTGCAACTACGTTGTCGGTTCTAAGCTCTTTCCTAATCTGCCTCGACAATTCGCTAAGGTTAACTATGCCTTTTTCCAACGCTTCAAGTAAATATGGCTTGTTTTTCAAGTAGTCTCTTACTTCTTGGGCGACTGTCATGCCTTCAGAATGTATTGTTTGGAACATTTAAAGCTTACTTTGTAACAAAAAAGTCGCAAAGTTTAAAAGAACGCTTTGTCAGCTAGGGAAAAAAACAATTTAAGGTTAGAATTGGGGGAGTAGAGTGACCGAAAAAATCGTGTTAGCGTACTCCGGCGGACTAGACACGTCGGTGTTGATAAAATGGCTTCAAGAGAAGTACGATGCGAGCGTAATAACCGTAACGGTTGATGTTGGTCAACAAGAGAATTTGAAGGAAATTGAAGAAAAAGCGAAAAAATTAGGAGTTCTGCAGCATTACTCAATAGATGCCAAACAAGAATTTGCCGTCAATTATATCTTTCCAGCCGTAAAGGCGAACGCTCTTTATGAAGGGAAATATCCAATAAGCAGTAGTTTGTCCCGTCCGCTAATAGTATCAAAAATGGTTGAAATTGCAGATAGGGAAGGTGCGTCAGCCTTTGCTCATGGCTGCACGGGCAAAGGCAATGACCAAGTTCGCTTCGATGTGTCCATCAGCTCATTGGCTCCAGACCTTAAAATAATTGCGCCAGTTCGAGAGTGGGGCCTGACGAGAGATGGAGAAATAGAATACGCAATGGCGCACGGAATTCCCGTTTCTTTGTCAGCCAAGTCGTATAGCATAGATCAAAGCTTGTGGGGTCGATCAATTGAGTGTGGACCTATGGAAAATCCTGGCCATGAACCGCCAGAAGATGCTTTTGAATGGACAGTTTCGCCTGAAAAGGCCCCGGACACGCCTGAATACGTTAATGTCAAGTTTGAAGGCGGCGTTCCGACTGCTTTGAATGGAGAAACCTTGGATCCGGTAACTTTAGTCGAAACGTTAAACGTAACTGCCGGAAAACATGGCATTGGCCGCATAGACCATATTGAAGACAGGCTTGTAGGCATCAAATCAAGGGAAGTTTACGAATGCCCAGCCGCAACAGTTCTTTTGGAAGCCCACAAAGATCTAGAGAAGATGGTTCTTACGCGTCACGAAGTCTTATTTAAGGAGGAAATCGACGCTCAATGGACCTTCTTGGCTTACACGGGTTTATGGATGGATCCCTTGAGAGAAGACCTTGAAGCTTTCATCGACAAAACCCAAGAGCGTGTGGAGGGCGAAGTTCGGGTTAAACTGTATAAGGGGGGACTACGAGTAGTTGGGCGCTCTTCGCCTATGTCCCTTTACGATCTGAACTTGGCAACGTACGACATTAAGACAACTTTCAACCAAGCCTTCTCAAAAGGTTTCATCGAACTGTGGGGGCTCCAAACAAAAACCTTCAACGCTCTGAAAAAGAAACTGAACGAGACTCCGAGTGCAATTCAGCCCTTGCCAAATGTCCAACATGAGCAGCTTTCGAAGGTTGCGTGAATGTCTGGAATCTTGCAGGGAGGAAGGCTGCGTTCCACAAGAAAAGACGTTGTTAAATTTACTTCCTCCCTAAAGGATGACAGAAAGCTTTCAAATGCTGTTGTGGCTATCAACAAAGCTCATATAGTCATGTTGATGGAGCAAAAGATCATCAGTTGGCAAGATGGAGCTAAGCTCCTTGAAGTCTTAAGCCAATTCTCACACATCAAATTGAAATCCTCGGTTGAAGACGTTCACGTGGCTGTCGAAGAAGAGGTCACTGAGAGAGCTGGATTGAAAATCGGCGGAAATCTCAATATTGCCAAAAGCAGAAACGACCAGGTGGCAACAGCCATTAGGATGGAGCTGCGGAAAGATTTAATCCAATTGATGTTTTCTGTTGTGGCAATGCAAGACGCCCTAGTCAAGACAGCTGAGAAGCACGTAAGAACAGTCATTTTAGGATACACACATCTACAACCAGCCCAACCAATAACCTTTGCCCATTATCTTCTCTCGCACACGGATGCACTAGAAAGAGATCTACAGCGGTTGGAGGAAACTTTTGAGCGCGTCAACCTCTGTCCCATGGGTGCTGGAGCCTTAGCAACTTCAAGCTTTCCGATAAATCGTGATAGGGTAGCTGCACTATTAGGTTTTGACGACGTGATGGAAAATTCAATTGATGCTGTAGGCAGCCGTGACTTCATACTGGAAACGTTGGCAATCCTTACATTGATTGCGGTGAACATGAGTCGTTTAGCTGAAGATCTTATCATCTGGAGTTCTGCAGATTTCGGGGTTATTGACCTTCCAGACAGTTTTTCCTCTACAAGCAGCATAATGCCTCAGAAGAAAAACCCTGATGTCCTCGAAGTTATCCGTGCAAGAGCAAGCCACATGCTCGGCAACTTTGTCACGTCTACTACTACGATGAAGGCGCTGCCATCTAGCTACAACCTTGACTTCCAAGAAATTACCCCTAGACTCTGGGAATCTCTAGAAATCACCATTGCCTCTTTAGATATGTTCTCTAAACTCGTTCCAAACTTCAAAGTAACAGCGAACTTTTTCGACAAAGCTCTAATCAGCTTTTCAGCTGCAACGGAACTAGCTAATATGCTTGTTCGCAAATATAATGTTCCCTTTAGGGTAGCACATAAAATCGTCGGTGCACTTGTTAGAGTCTTAACAGAATCCAAGCTAACCTTCTTAGATGCAACCCCAGAATTGCTGCAAAAGGTCGCGCAAAACTGCGCGGAACTTAAGCTAAATGTAAGCGTGGAGGACATATGCGAAGTTGTGGATCCATCCGAACTAGTTGAAGCCTGCAATGTGAGAGGGGGGCCTTCTTCTCCCGAAGTTAACAGAATGCTGCAAATTCGTAAAAAGCGAATAATCCTTTCAAGATCCAACTTGACAAAAAAAAAGCGCAAATTAGCTGAAGCTAACGACAAACTAGAATCCACTGTTAAGTCTCATTCACTTTCACAAGATTCAGGAGCGCAAAATTTAAAAATCAAAGCTGTTAGGTAGTATAGGGCATTGGCGCCTCAACTTAGCTCCAACAAGAACAAGAAAGCTTTTCTGGTTTTAGAGGGTGACACTTTCTTCATCGGTCACGGTTTTGGGGCGATAGCAAAGGTTTCGAGTGAGGATGCGCTCTCAACTTCGATAGTTGGCTATCTCTCGTGGGCAATTATGGCTTTTCGCCTTTCAATTCTAAACTCACCCATGATCATGGAGGATAAAGTCAAAAATGCCGAAAATTGACTCTATCAGCAAAGTTTTGATAATAGGAAGTGGAGCGATCAAAATCGGTGAGGCAGGCGAATTCGACTATTCAGGCGCGCAGGCGATCAAGGCTGTAAAAGAAGAGGGAATAGAAGTTGTTCTAGTTAATCCAAACATCGCAACAATACAAACAGACAAAAAATTTGTAGGCGATAAAGCCTATTTTCTGCCAATAACACCGGAGTTTGTCGAAAAAGTTATTGCGAAAGAAAGACCAAACGGAATTTTGCTTAGCTTCGGCGGCCAGACTGCTCTTAATTGTGGCACAGAATTAGCAGAAAGGGGCATACTTGGGAAATATAACGTAAGAGTTTTAGGAACAAGTATTGAAGCCATAGAACGTGCAGATAACAGAGATTTATTTAGAAAAACTATGCTTGAAGCAGGAATACCGATACCCAAAAGTAAGAAAGCAAACACAATCGAAGAGTCTATTCGAGCAGCAGAAGAAATTGGCTATCCTGTCATGATAAGAGTGGCTTACACTTTGGGTGGGCAAGGAACAGGTGCGGCCTTCAGCGTAGAAGATTTGAAAAAGATTGCTGCGATCGGCCTCGCCCACAGCAGAATTTCTCAAGTTCTAATTGAAGAATATGTTGGAAAGTGGAAAGAGATTGAATATGAAGTCTTGAGGGATCACGATGACAACTGTATGATTGTTTGTAGCATGGAAAATTTTGACCCTATGGGGATCCACACTGGTGACAGCATAGTTGTTGCTCCCTCTCAAACCGTGAGCGATGATGAATATAAAAAATTGAAAGCAACCAGTTTCGCTGTCCTGAGAGCACTCGGCTTGGTAGGAGAATGCAATATCCAATTCGCTGTGCATCCGAAAACAGGAGAATATAGAGTAATAGAAGTAAATTCAAGGTTATCAAGAAGTTCAGCTTTAGCTTCCAAAGCAACTGGTTATCCAATTGCTTATGTTACAGCTAAAATTGCTCTAGGTTATAGACTAGCTGAAATAAAGAATAAAACTACAAATGAGCCAGCAGCTGCTCTTGAACCTGATGTTGACTACATTGTTGTTAAAATGCCGAGATGGGATTTTCAAAAGTTCAAAACTCCAAACCGTCGACTAGGAACACAAATGAAATCCGTCGGAGAAGTCATGGCTATCGCCAAAACATTTGAAGAAGCCTTGCAAAAAGCAGTGAGAATGCTGGACATTAACAAAGAATTGACAGATGAGCTAAATGAACATAACTTAGAAAAAATTAGAGCTGAACTAGCTAATCCCACTGACAAAAGACTTTTTTATATTGTTGAAGCCGTTAGAAGGGGAATAGAAACAGAGGAAATTTATGAATTAACTGGAATTGATCCTTCCTTTTTGAGGGGAATAAAAAATATTGTTGATTTTGAAAATGTTCTGAAAAAATCTGAATTGTCTGAAGAAAATCTGAAGAAGGCAAAGCTTCTTGGATTTTCTGATAGAAAAATTGGGAAGTTCTTTAATAAAGATGAAGCAGAAATCAGAGAATTGAAAACAGTCTTTGGAATAGAGTCTTTTGTAAAGCAAATTAGAACGGCAAAAAGATGGTCAGAGACGGCAAATTATCTTTACTTTACATACAACAGTGACACTAATGACATAGAATTTCTTGAGAAAAACAAAGTTGTTGTCCTCGGTTCGGGTTGTTACAGGATAGGTTCAAGTGTTGAATTTGACTGGTGCTGCGTGAATTTGACATGGTCATTAAAAGAGAAAGGAATAGAGGAAGTTATAATGGTTAATTGCAATCCAGAGACCGTTTCGACTGATTTTGATGTATTAGATAAATTGTATTTTGAAGAGTTGACCTTGGAAAGGGTTTTAGACATAGTAAGGAAAGAGCGGCCTTCCGGTGTTGTAGTAAGTGTTGGTGGGCAGATACCGAACAATCTTGCTTTAAAGCTCGTGAAAAACGGAGTGAAACTCCTCGGAACTTCTGCAGCGGATATAGATAGAGCTGAGGATAGATCAAAGTTTAGCGATTTATTGGATAGCTTGGGAATAGAACAGCCAGAATGGAGCAGGTTAGAGAGCATAAAACAGGCAAAGTTATTTGCTAATAAAATTGGTTATCCTGTTCTAATAAGACCTTCTTATGTCCTCTCTGGATCGGCCATGAGTGTTGCATTTGGCGAGTCTCAGCTTGAAGATTATTTGAAAAAAGCTACAGAAGTTTCCAGAGAGTATCCTGTGGTTATTTCAAAGTTTATTCTCAATGCAAGAGAAGTTGAAGTTGACGGTGTTTGCGACGGTGAGAATGTATTCATTGGAGCAATAATTGAGCATATAGAGAATGCTGGAGTACATTCTGGAGATGCTACAATGTCTCTTCCTTCTTTAACTATTGATGAAGATGTTAAAGAAAAAATAAGAGAAATTACAAGAAAGGTTGCAAGGGGTCTGCATATCAAGGGGCCGTTTAACATACAATATCTAGTAAAAAATGGCAGTGTTTACGTTATAGAGTGTAATCTTAGAGCTTCAAGGAGTATGCCATTTGTTTCTAAGACTGTTGGAAAGAACTTGATGGATATTGCTGCTTCTGCCATGCTGGATGAAAAAATAGAAGATGCTGAGGCGGTTGCAGAAAAGTTCGGTGTCAAGTATCCTCAGTTTTCTTTTATGAGACTGGAAGGCGCAGACCCTGTAACAGGTGTAGAAATGGTTTCCACCGGAGAAGTTGCATGTTTTGGTAATAGTTTTGAGGAAGCATTTTTAAAATCAATGATTGCAGGCGGAACAAGGGTTCCTGAGAGGGGAGACTCTATATTGATAAGCGTGGGTGGCGAAAAAGAAAAAGCGGTTGAGATCGTAAAGAAAATCTCGAACAATGGTTACAAAATATTTGCGACTGAACATACAGCAGAAGCATTAAGAAAAAATGGCATTGATTGTGAAAATATTTACAAAATAAGTGACGGGAAAAATCCAAACGTTTTGCACTTTCTTGTGGCAAGGAAATTAAGTTTTGTAATTAATACGCCCCATCCGAATAAGATTGAGACACAGGCTATTACGGACGGTTATCTAATAAGAAGAAAGGCAGTTGAATTTGGGGTTCCAATAATAACAAATCTAGAATTAGCTGATAGCTTAGCAAACGCTCTAAGAAACCATACGTCTCTGGAAATAAACTAAATCTATTATAGAGTATGATAAGCGCGCTCGAATGTTTTTCACCAACTGAAGCGCACGTTAGAGGTGGGCTGTGCGGTCATAGTCTGATTCGCTTCATCCTTTATGGGCAAGAGTTTTGGTGCAGTTTATAACTCTGACCGACTGTAGGATGTGATCATGTGCAATGCTTGCGCACTTATGCGAAACGTCGAGGCACAGTGACTACAATGGGCTAACATTGCATTACTTGTTTCTTCAAAAACTATTTATATAAGAATTGAAATCTTGAATGGGAATATTGGAGGTATCACCGCTCAAACAAAAAGAAAATAAACGCACCATAGCTGAGATCAATGAAAAAATAAAGAAGGGCGATATCCAGGTTTTAACTGCCGAAGAAATGAAAGAACTTGTGGAAACAAGTGGCGTCGAAGTTGCTTTTAAAGAGGTTGACGTTGTAACAACCGGAACTTTTGGGGCTATGTGTTCCTCCGGAGCCATCATCAACCTTGGCCATTCTGATCCTCCCATCAAAATTCAAAAGGCATGGTTAAACGACGTTGAAATCTGCCATCCTGGTGCTGCTGTGGATCTGTACATTGGGGCTACATCTATGTCAGAAACTAGGCCCTTCGAATATGGCGGAGGGCATGTGATCGAGGACCTTGTTAGCGGAGAGGAAGTTGAACTTAGGGCCACAGCGTATGGAACTGACTGCTATCCAAGAACAAAACTGAAAACAAACATCACAAAGGGTGACTTGAACCAATTCATTTTGTTGAACTTCCGAAACTGCTATCAGCGTTACGCTTGTGCCGTGAACAGTCGCGATGAGACCATTTACACCTACATGGGCAAACTTCTCCCTCGGTTTAGAAATGCAACATTCTCTGGCGCAGGAGCCTTGAACCCATTGATGAACGATCCGGATTATGAGACAATAGGCATTGGAACCCGCATTTTCCTAGGTGGGGGTCTAGGTTACGTCATAGGTGAAGGAACACAGCACGACCCAAAAAACCTTTCCGGCACAATAATGGTTCGAGGAGACTGCAAAAAAATGAGCTCCGATTTTATTAAAGGAGCATCTTTTACCAAATATGGAACAACCCTCTACGTTGGAATAGGCATCCCAATACCAATTTTGAACGAAGGATTAGCTAGAAAGACAGCAATACGGGATGAAGAAGTCTTCACCGACATAGTTGATTATGGCGTTCAGCGCCGGGATCGTCCGAAACTCGGAAGAGTAAGCTACAAAGAACTAAAGTCGGGCACAATAACCATTTGTGACAAAAAAGTTAGAGTCAGCTCTCTTTCAAGTCTGAAAATAGCACGCAAGATCGCTGAAACAGTTAAATTTTGGGTTGAGACTGGCCAATTCTATCTGACCGCTCCAATTGAGAGTCTTCCAGTCGAAGGCGCCTTCAAGCCCATGAAACAGACCGAGTACGTTCCTTTTGTGAGGGACGTAATGCATACTGCTGTAACGTGTAAAGAAGATGAAGAAATGAAGGCGATTGCTGAGCGAATAATACTTCATTCCGTCAACCACATCGTCGTTGTTGATGGCAAAGGGAGACTGAGCGGCATAGTGACCTCATGGGACATTACTAGAGCTATGGCTGAAGGGAAAAAGATGTTGGTCGATATAATAACGAGGCGTGTCATAGCTGCGAAGCTTGATGAACCCCTAGAGACTGCTTCAATAAAGATGGCGCAACACAGCATTTCTGCTCTTCCAGTAATAGACGATGAAAAGAAAGTGTTGGGAATAATCACGTCAGAAGATGTCTCGAAACTCCTAGGCAGGTGAGATCAGAGTGAGAATTCTACTCAAATTCTCAGAAAAGCTGGTTGAGCAGCCCATAACTGCCCAAGTTATCCTCGAACAAAAAGTCCCTGTCAACATAATAAGCGCTCACATCGATTCTGCGGGTGGAGAAATCCTCGCAGAGATACCAACTGCTCTCTCAGAGAACATAATTGGAGCCTTCCGCGAAAAAGGAGTCGTGGTCACAGTTCCGGAACTTATTGAAGTAGATGGCGAAAAATGCTTCAGTTGCGGCGCTTGTGTGTCACTTTGTCCTATGAACGCCATTAAGTCCCTAGAAGATTCTACGGTGTTTTTTGATAAAGACAAATGCGTTGGAAGCGCGTGCGGCATTTGCGTTGACGCGTGTCCATCAAGAGCTATAAAATCGATTAGGCAAAATGTTTCCAAGTCTAAGAGTAACTCGCACTAGTGGGAAACTGAAATGGCGTTAAAAATTCAGTTCAAAGAGGCTTTTCAGCACAAAGAAACAAACTGCACCATAATAAGCGACAAAGAACGCGCAGTTAGAAGAGCCATCACATCGATCAAATACCACAGGAAGAACATAGAGGAGTACGCCAAAAATCATCCTCTATTTCAGTATTCTCTCAGACCCGTTGTGGTGAGCAATGCACCTCTGGTAGTGAGGCTTATGGCAGAAGCGGCTAGAAAGGCAAACGTCGGCCCAATGGCTGCTGTTGCAGGAGTTTTAGCTGATCTAGCAGTCAAAGATATGGCTTGTCATGGAAGCAAGGTAGCGGTTGTAGAGAATGGTGGTGAAGTGTCAGCAATTTCAAGTAGACCAATCTACGTCGCTCTTTCAGCCGGAGATTCGTCTCTTTCGCGGAAAGTAGGTTTCAGACTAACGGATTTTCCGATAGGCGTTGCCACCAGTTCAGGCCTGTTCAGCCACGCGTTAAGTTTCGGCGAGGCTGAAGCAGTTACAATTTTTTGCAAAGACGCTGGATTGGCTGATGCTGCGGCCACAGCAGTTGGAAACGTGATCAAGGGTAAAGATTGTCGTCGAGCCATTCGGCGAGGTATCCGCAGAGCTTTGTCCATACAAGGAGTCGATGGAGTTTTCATAATCTACCGAGGCATGACTGGGATAGCTGGAAGAGTTCCTCAGATAATCAAAGTAAATTCTACCCTCACTTAACCACGCAAACAATGCCTCAAGGCACATTGGGGAGTTCACTCTTCAGCAAATGAGCTCGTTGCAAATTTTGTTCGTTCCGAAACTTTTTTATATTAGAAAATATCGTCTATTCAGAAGGTTCGAGGCTATAATGAAGAATCTTGCAAACAAATTGCCGGGTTCAACGCAGTTCTATAGCTTCACCTATAACTTTTATTATTTTAACTAAGCCCAGAACAACAACGAAGAATTTGGTTTAGTTTCTGGGCGTCTGGAGTTGATAGTTTATGAAAGAAAAGATTGATTGTTGCAAAAAAATTGTCGTCAAATATGGTGGCTCTAGTCTATCCGATTATGAGCATATGTCTAAAGCAGTTAATGCTGTCGTCAAGGAAGTTGAAAAGGGCACTAAAGTTGCCGTGGTCGTCTCAGCCATGGGAAAAACCACCGATATTCTTCTAAGCACTGCAAAAAATGCTTCTAACGGAAAAGTCGACAAGAAAGAACTGGACGATATCTTGGCCATGGGCGAAAGAACTAGCATCCGAATATTCGCCGCAGCTCTAAAAACTAACGGCGTTGAATCCCGTTACTTCGACCCATTGGACAAAGATTGGCCTATAATAACGGATGATTCCTTCTCTGACGCGAATCCAATCTTGGAAGAGTGCCAGAAAAGGGTCGAACAGCATGTGCTTCCTTCGGTCGAAAAGGGTGTAATTCCAGTTATTGCGGGCTTTGTAGGAAGAACATATGATGGAAAAGTAACAACTCTCGGACGAGGCGGGAGTGACACCACAGCCTTTATTCTTGCTAAGGCGCTAAAGGCTGACGAAGTCGTTTTGGTCACAGACGCTGATGGAATCATGTCGGCTGATCCCAAGATTGTGGCTCATCCCAGAAGAATCCAAGAAATTGATGTCAACACTTTGGTGGGGCTGGCTAATTCGGGGACAAAATTCATCCACAGTAAAGCGTTGAAATACAAACATTCTTCAGTAAACGTCAGGGTAATTAATCATGAATGTGGCAATTTAACCGATAAAGGGACTCTAATTACAGGAGAATTATCAACTGAACTAGACATAGCCCCAGCGCACTCTTCTCCTGTGGCATCCGTGACCATTTTAGGTCAAAGACTTTCTGAGAACTTCGCCATCGTCCAAGAGATTCTTGAAAAAACCAAAATTTACTCGACGTTATTTGGGTTGTCTCTGAACAGCAACTCAATGATTTTGTATATTTCGGAGGAAGAGGGCATGGATTTGCTTCTCAACATAATCCACGAAACAATTATTAACCATCCAGAAGCCATCGCCATGTCGGTCAAAAAAGACCTAGCTTTTCTGAAGATCAGCGGCGTCGGCTTGGAAGAAACACATGGTATAATTGGAAAAATCTCGGAAACTCTGCGACTGAATGGAATAAATATTTTTGGCATCTTAACAATTGCTTCTAGCATTCTTCTCTTTGTGGATTGGAACGAGCGAGAAAGAGTCTTGGAGTTAGTCAAAAAATCCTTGGGAGGCGACAGGAAATGCTGAAAGCAGCTGTCTTAGGCGCCACTGGCATGGTTGGCCAAATCTTTATTCACCTGTTGAGTGGGCATCCGTGGTTCGAGGTTTCCGTTGTGGCAGCCTCAGAAAAGAGTGCTGGGATGAAATATTCAAAAGCAGCAAACTGGAGAATGCCAAGTCGAATTCCGGAGGATGTGGCTGATCTAGAAGTCGCAGAGATAACCGCAAGTGCCGTGAAAGACGCGGATTTGGTCTTTTCCGCCTTACCAGCTGAAGTTGCTGGAAAAGTTGAAGAAGACTTTGCCAAGGCTGGGTATGTCGTAGTGAGCAATGCTTCTGCCCATCGAATGGAACCTGATGTTCCCTTGATGAATACCGAAGTGAACTGCGATCACGCTTGCCTTATTGAAGAACAACGCAAGAGAAGAAAATGGAGTGGGGCTATCGTGACGAATCCAAACTGCTGTACCGCACTTTTAACTCTTTCCTTGAAACCTATCTACGACGACTTTGGAATCAACAAAGTGATAGTTTCTACAATGCAAGCTCTCTCAGGCGCAGGTTACCCAGGCGTCGCCTCGCTTGACATAATAGACAACATTCTTCCTTTTATTCCCTATGAAGAAGAAAAAATCCAGGAAGAATCCCTAAAAATCCTTGGATCACCTTTGAGGCAAGCTGATTTCAAGGTTTCAGCCAGTTGTCATAGAGTTCCGAGTCTAGACGGACATGTGGAGGCTGTTTTTGCTGAGTTGGCACGGGATGCAAATCCCGAAATTGTTGCGGCTTCGATGGAAAGATTTGTAGGAGAACCGCAGAAGCTCAAGCTTCCATCCGCTCCTCCGAAACCAGTTGTCGTTAGACGTGAAGAAGACCGCCCTCAGGTTAGACTGGACCGCATGGAGGGAAAAGGCATGAGCATCGTGGTAGGTAGAGTTAGAGAAGACTCTGCTCTGGGAGGAGTGAAGTACATTGTCCTTGGGCACAACACCATCAGAGGTGCCGCCGGCTGCGCCATCCTGAATGCAGAGTATCTGAAAACTAAAAAGTACATTTAAAGGCGAGGATCATGGATTCGGGTAAAAAAAGACGATTAAAAAGAATCTTTCGAGAAGACGGACGAACCGTCATAGTTCCCATGGATCACGGCGTCACTGTAGGACCCATTAAAGGGCTAGTGAAAATGCAGGAGATCGTCAACCAACTGCTGAAGGGCGGAATAGATGCTTTAATAGTGCACAAAGGAATAGCAAAACACGTTGACGTAGGAGATGTAGGTTTAATTATTCACCTCTCGGGTATCACCAGCCTTAGCCCCGATCCAGACAACAAGGTGCAAATATGCTCTGTGGAAGAAGCTTTGCGAATCGGCGCAGACGCTGTCTCCGTCCACGTCAACGTAGGCGCGCAAAAAGAAGATAGAATGCTTGAAAAGTTGGGCAGAGTTGCTGCGGATTGCGACAGTTACGGTGTGCCTCTGCTGGCCATGATGTATCCAAGGGGTCCAGCGATAAAGGATGAACATGCCGTCGCTTTAGTCGCACATGCCGCTAGATTAGGTGCAGAGTTGGGCGCTGACATAGTCAAAACAAACTACACTGGAAGCATCGAAACCTTTAGGGAAGTCGTACAGAGCTGTCCAGTTCCAGTCATAATGGCGGGAGGCCCTAAAATGGAGTCCGCCGAAGACGTTCTACAAATGACATACGATTCGATTAAAGCTGGAGGTTCTGGGCTCTCCATTGGCAGAAACGTGTTTCAGCATACTAATCCGTCGCTTATGGTCAAGGCACTGTCTGCCATTGTCCACGGGGACGCTTCAGTTCAAGAGGCCTTAAGGATTCTCGGTGAATTCCATTGAAGGAACTATGGGTCAAAATTGACGAATCAACTCCAAGAAACGTAAAAAACAACATATTAGAACTTGCAGCAAACGTATGTGATGCTGTAATGGTTGAAGGGCAAGACGCAGAAAAAGCTGAAAAAACAGGAATCAATGTAGCAGCTAGCTCAGGCAAGTGCAACATCCATGTGCTAGATAGCTTTGACGAGAAAAAGATTACCAAGTTGAAAAACTTGGGCAAACTTGTCGCCGTCAGGGTGACCGTAAGAGGAAGGGACGACGAAGAGACTACTCTCAAGGCCGCAAGACTTTCCGTCAACTATGTAATTCTTGACTGTCCAGACTGGAAAGTCATCCCTCTAGAGAATATTATCGCAAAAAATCGTGGAAGAAGCAAACTACTCGCCGAAGTTTCGCATTTTGATGAAGCAAAACTGGCATTAGAAGCATTGGAACTGGGAGTTGACGGAGTTGTTTTAGTAACATCAGACCCCAGCGAGCTTAACAAAACAGCTGCACTTTTAAGAGGACAGGCACCGAGAATTGAGCTATTACCGGTTAAAATTGTGGAAGTCAAGCAAATTGGAACAGGCGCCCGTGTATGCGTGGACACTTGTGATCTAATGAAGCCCGGTGAAGGAGTGCTTGTAGGATGCCAATCAGCAGGTTTTTTCCTCGTTGAAGCTGAAGTTCATGGAAACCCATACGTCGAACCTCGCCCCTTCAGAGTAAATGCTGGATCAGTATCCCTGTACACTTTGTCTTCGCTGAGCAATACACGGTACCTTTCAGAACTGAAGGCAGGCGACGAAATTCTCATAGTTGACAAGGAGGGAAATATGAGACTTGCAAACGTGGGAAGGGTGAAAATTGAGTTTAGGCCGTTGCTGCTTATCGAAGCTGAATGCTCTAGGAGAAGAATTAAGACAATAGTTCAAAACGCTGAGACCATCAGACTTGTGACTGAAAATGGCTCAAAATCAGTCACTGAATTGAAAGGAGGCGATGAAGTTCTAGCTTACTTGACGGAGGAGGGAGGAAGGCACTTCGGACTGTTGGTGAAAGATGAAACGGTGATCGAAAGATGACTATCAGAATCTGCGTCTCAATTCTTCCCCAAACCATCGCTGAAACCTTGAATTTAATCGAAAAGGCAGAAGATTGTAGAGCAGATTTCATTGAAGTAAGATTAGACCTTATCAAAGATTATAAAGGACTGGCTGATGTCGCAAACCATGGAAAGGCGCCCATGATAGCCACAAACAGGCCCTTCAGTTGTCAAGGAAAATTTTCAGGGAGCGAAATCGAGCGGCAACAAATTTTGCTCAAAGCTGCAAGAAACGGTTTTGAATATGTTGATGTGGAATTGTCCACCCCAAAATTGGAGGCTCTCCTCAAGGACTTAAGGCAGTTAGGTGTAAAGGCAATAGTTTCCTCTCACGATTTCAATAGACCCTTAGGCTTGTCAGAAATGTATACTATACTTGCAAAAGAAATTGCGAAAGAAGCTGATGTATGCAAAATCGTGACTACGGCCAAAACTGTTAAAGATAACTTGACCGTGTTAAATTTTGCGTCCGACGCTTCTAGAGATGCTAAAATCGTTTGTTTTTGCTTGGGCGAACTTGGCAAGCTTTCTAGGATCCTTTCACCCGTGTTTGGAGGGTTTTTCACAATCGCTTGTCTGCGGAGAGGAAGCGAAACTGCTTCGGGGCAAATGAGTATTCAAGAAATGAGGGATGCCTATCGAGTTTTGAGGCTCGCGTGAAATGGAACTTTCAGGAAAAACGAAAATATGCGGCGTAATTGGCGATCCAATAGAGCATACTCTAAGCCCTATAATACAGAACGCTGCCTTCAAGAGTTTAGCACTTGACTTCGTTTTTGTCGCTTTCCGAGTTAAAAGGGCAGAGTTAAGAAACGCAATTAGCGGTATGAGGAGCTTGGGCATACTTGGGTTAAATGTCACCATGCCTCATAAAAGCGCCGTTATGAAATACTTGGATAAAATAGATCCAACAGCAGCATTTATCGGCGCGGTTAACACCATCCATAATGACGACGGCAAACTCATTGGATTTAATACCGATGGTATCGGAGCACTAAAAACCCTCGAAGAAAATGGCGTAAACCTTTCAGGGAAAAAACTGCTTCTCTTCGGGGCAGGCGGCGCTGCAAGAGCCATAGCCTTTTATGCCGCAAAGGAAGCAGAAGAACTCGTGATTCTAAATAGGACTGCTGAAAAAGCAAGAAGATTAGCGGAATCCTTACAGAAAAAATTTTGTAAGAGAATTGTGGGAAATTCGCTTTCAAAGGGTTTTATAAGGCAAAACTTGCAAGATTCAGATGTTTTGATTAATGCCACCTCAGTTGGCATGTACCCAAACACTAGTCAAAATTTAGTCTCCTCGGAATGGTTGAAGCCTGATTTATGTGTGATGGACATCGTCTATAATCCGGTCGAAACAAGACTTGTAAAAAATGCTAAGGCCGTAGGGGCTAGAGTCATCGGCGGCATTGAGATGTTAATCCATCAAGGAGCGGAGTCCTTTGAAGTTTGGACAGGCCGTTCGGCTCCATTGAAAGTCATGAAGGAGGCTCTTCTAGACAAACTTTCAGGAGGAGAGACATCTCTTGACGGAAAAGGCTGAAGCCGTTTGCCATGGCGCTGCAACAATTATAAATGCTATTGCCACGGGTAAGGGAGCAGCTTTTGGAGTAGACCTCTGGACAAAAGCTGAAGTCAGACTGACAGACGAGCCCGAAATCGTCGAGGGCGAAATTGCCTCAGACCCAGCTGAAAACCTCATCTTGATCGAAAAAGCGGTGAAAAGAGTTTTCCAGCATTTTGGTGTTAAAAAGCAGTTTGGTGCAAAAGTTAAAACCTGGTCCAACATTCCAATTGCGAGAGGATTGAAAAGTAGCAGTGCAGCGGCGAATGCCATAGCACTAGCAACAGTTGTTGCACTCAACAAGAGACTAGACGATTTAGCTATAGTGAATCTCGGAGTCGACGCCGCTTTTGATGCGAAGGTTACGTTAACTGGAGCCTTTGACGACGCTTGCGCATCTTACTTTGGAGGCGTTGTGATAACGGACAACGTGAAGAGAAAGCTTGTTGAACGTTTCGCGATACCTAACGAATTGATTGTCTTGTTCCTCGTTCCAACACAGAAAGCTTACACAATCAGTTCTGATATAAATAAAATGAGGAAAATAGCACGATTCGTCAAAATACCCTATAGAGAAGCCTTAAAAGGGAATTATTGGCGTGCCCTAACTCTCAATGGCTTACTTTATTCATTGGCCTTAGGATACGATCCCTCCACAGCTTTGGACGCCCTTGCGGCTGGAGCTTTAGCTGCTGGGCTATGCGGTAAAGGTCCAGCCGTTACGGCTATTGTGTCAGACGAGGGTGTCGATTCGGTGAAGACTGCGTGGCAAGCTTATGAAGGCTCGATTCTCGAAGTTCGAGTGAATAATGAAAAAGCCAAAATCTTGAGTTGATGCAAATGGTGGACGTCGTAATTGCAAAAACTGAAAGGTTGACCGGCGAAGTCTATGCTCCGTCGTCTAAAGCTTACACGCAAAGAACGTTAATTGCGGCTCTTTTATCGCATGGAACCTCAAGAATATTAAACCCTCTGGTTTCGGATGACACCAAAGTGACACTACGCGCGGTCAAAGCGTTCGGAGCAAGAGTAAAACTTCAGAAAGATTGTTGGACGATCGAAGGAGCAACGCCCATCCAGACGCCTGAAACCCGGATAGATTGCAATGAATCTGGAGCCACTTTGCGGTTCATGATACCAGTAGCTGCCCTCGCTTCGGATTCCTCTATCTTCAGCCTAGGGGGTTCTCTTAAAAGAAGGCCAGTAAAGGCTCTACTTCAGTGCCTCAAACAACTGGGAGTAAGAACAAGACTCCAACAGAACAACGGAAGCTCTTCGGTTATGGTTCAGGGTGGCGGAATAAGCGGCGGAAAGGCAGCCATAAGAGGAGACGTGAGTTCCCAATTTATCTCTGGGCTGCTGTTTGCTTGTCCAATGGCAAAGGCGGACACGGAAATAACTCTTACGACACCTCTTGAATCGAAAAATTACGTTCGAATGACAGAAGAGATCCTAGCCAAACACAGTATCAAAATTTCCAGATCGGATGGTTTCGAACACCTGCAGGTTCCTTCAAACCAGATCTATAGCCCGTGCACTCATGAAATTGAAGGAGACTTTTCCTCAGCCGCGTTTTTGCTAGCGGCCGGAGCTATTATACCTTCAAAAGTGTGCATCAAAAATCTTGCCTCGAGCTCGATACAAGGTGATAAGGCCATTGTGGATATTCTCACAAAGATGGGTTCAAACATTGAAGTTGGAAATGGCCAAATCGAAGTGAAAGGAGATGGTAGTCTTCTCGATGCTGTGGATATTGAGGCGAAGGATATACCAGATCTTGTCCCGGTTTGCGCGGTGCTTGCATGTCGTTCAAAGGGAACATCTAGGATATATGCTGCCCAAAGGCTTAGGTACAAGGAGTCTGATAGATTAACGTCCCTTTATACAGAATTAAAAAAGATGGGTGCTGAAGTAGCCATGGGCAAAGATAGCTTGATCATAAATGGACCATGTGCGCTCCATGGAAATATCATAACCGCTCATGAAGATCATAGAATCGCCATGGCATGCGCCATTGCGGCCTTGAACGCGGATGGTACGACAAGAATTAAAGATGCTGAATGCGTTAAAAAATCGTATCCCACTTTCTTTGATGATTTACGTGCATTAGGAGTGAATATTATTGGCGGGAAATTCGATAGGTGAAGAGTTCGTTGTAACGTCTTTTGGTGAGAGCCATGGCAGATGCATTGGAGTTCTGGTGGATGGTTGCCCAGCTGGGCTCTCCCTTTCTGAAAAAGACATTCAAGCTGAACTGGATAAGAGAATTCCATTTCGGAGAAGGATAGTCTCCACACGGATCGAAAAGGATGTTGTCGAAATTCTCTCTGGCGTCTTCAAGGGTTTTACAACTGGCGCGCCAATTTGTGCCTTGGTACAGAATAAAGAGGCTATCCCTTCGGAGTACGATACGCTAAGGAATTTACCCAGACCAGGCCACGCTGATTACACTGCTCAAATCAAGTATGGAGGCTTCAATGACCATCGCGGCGGAGGACGATTTTCAGGTAGAGTAACCGTGGCTTTGGTGATGGCCGGCTCCATCGCTAAAAAACTGCTGAGCTTGTTCGGCATTGAAGTATTAGCTTACACCACAGCTATAGGTGATGTGAAACTAATCAAATCTTTGAACATTGAGGAAATTCGCAAGAATACATACAGCAGCTCTGTTAGGTGTCCTGATTTATACTGCTCAAAAAATATGGAGGAAGCAATTTTAGAGATGAAAAACGAAGGCGATAGTGTAGGTGGGATAATTGAATGTGTTGCCCTAAATGCTCCAGCGGGGATTGGCGAACCTCTCTTTAATTCTTTGGATGCTGACATTGCTAAGATGTTATTCAATATTCCCGCTGTTAAAGGAGTCGAGTTTGGAGTGGGTTTCAAATCTGCACAACTTAAGGGGTCTGAAAACAATGATCCATATGTCATACAAAATGGAAGAATTGTAACATTTACTAACAATTGTGGTGGTATTTTGGGCGGAATATCTACTGGGATGCCAATTCTTGTTAGAGTCGCCATAAAACCGACACCTTCAATTTCGAAAAAACAGAGGACTATTAACCTTCTAAAGATGGAAGAAACTGCCATTCAAGTTAAGGGAAGACACGACCCCTGTGTTGTGCCTAAAGCTGTTCCAGTTGTAGAATCCGCGGTAGCAATGGTTTTGGTCGATCACACGCTTCGTGCAGGCATAATACCTAAAGTCTTGAAGGAGCAAAAATAATTGGAAAAAATTCAGCGATTGCGGGATCGGATAGATGAAGTTGACGAGCAAATTTTGCTTTTTCTAAATGAACGAGTCAAGTTGTGCAAGGCTATCGGTAACGTCAAAAAAGAGCACAATATTCCCATCAAAGATCCCTTGAGGGAAAACAAAATATATCAACGTATCAGAGACAAGGCATCGACATTAGGACTTGAACAGAATCAAGTTGACACTATCTACCGTGAGATAATTGCCATGTGCAGCTTCGTTCAAGAATCAAATGAGAGTGCTTATAAACAGTCTTAGAGGATTGATGCGAAATGTTGTATGAAATAAATGAAAAAGCGATAAAACTTGAAAACGAAGGAAAAAAGATAATAAAATTAAACATAGGCGATCCGGACCTTGAGACACCACACGAAATAGTTGAAGCCGCTTATGAAGCAATGAAAAAGGGAAAAACAAAATACGCCTCTTCACTTGGCGAGAAAAGCCTCAGGGAAAAACTTGCAAGTATCCATGGCGTTTCTGCAGACAACGTTATAATCACGCCCGGTTCAAAATGGGGAATTTTCTCTGTAATGTATTCGCTACTGAAGGACGGGGGCAACGTCATAATTCCAACTCCCTATTGGACAGCCTATGAGCTCACTGCCAAAAGCCTTGGAGCGGAAACCCGGTTCTTGAAGACGGAATTTGATTCAAACTGGAAAATTGAACCTGAAAAGCTAGAAGCTTTAGCTGACCATAACACGCGGACAATAATACTGAATAACCCGAACAATCCAACCAGCAAAGTCGTCGATGGAAAAACGCTCAAGGCCATAGTCCAAATTGCAAATGATAAAAAAATCTCAATCATAGCTGACGAAGTATATTCTGACATAAGTTTCGTCGAAACGAAGAGTATTTCGGACTATGGCGACAATCACGTAGTGATCAAAAGTTTTTCTAAAGCATTTACAATGACAGGATGGAGAATCGGTTACATCATTGCTAAAAAGGAACTAGTCGAAAAAATAATGAAACTGAACCAAATAACTTTCACAAATGTGCCAGTCTTCATCCAAGAGGCAGCGCTTAAGGCATTGGAGCTAAGACAAGAAATAGTGGAAAGAATTAGAGAAGAATATCAAAAAAGGGCAAACTTGGCTTGTGAAGTTCTTTCAAAAACGGAAATGGAATTTTCAAGACCTGACGCTCCATTTTATCTCTTCCCCAAATATACTGGTTTAGATTCTGAGAGATTTGCTTTTGATTTACTTGACAAAGGAGTGGCCGTGGCTCCTGGCACCGCCTTTGGTAATTACAGAGAGCATTTCAGAATATCTTTGACTGCACCCCGAGAGGAGATCGAGACAGGCTTGAAGAAGATTTGCGAGGCTCTAGAATGAAGGTGGCGATAATCGGCGCAGGAAAGATGGGCGCTTGGTTTACCAGATTCTTCCTGGAAGAAGGCTACTCTGTAATAGTTTCAGACAAAGATAAAGAAAAACTGCTGAAAATAAAAAACGAATTTGCGATCGAAACCGCTGATGCCACAACTTCGGTCAAAAGTTCTGACAGAGTTCTAGTTTGCGTGTCCATCGATGACTTCGAGGGTGTTATTAAAGAAATTCACTCACATGTGAGTTTTGGCCAAGCGATCATGGACATCTGCTCAATCAAGGAGTCACCAGTCAAAATCATGCATAAATATATAAAGAGGGGTACAGTGCTTGGGATGCACCCAGTTTTTGGTCCAGGAAGCACAAGTGTCAAGAACAAGAACTTTATCCTCACGCCAATCAGCTCCGAGGAAAAAAAGTTTGCGGAAGATTTCAAAGTTTGGTTAGAGGGAAAAAAAGCACGTGTGTCTATTATGTCGCCTAAAAAACATGATGAACTGATGTCCATTACATTGGGGCTTCCTCACTTCATTGGTTTAGTAGCTTGTGACATGCTGCTTGACCAATCTAGTTTTTCTGAAATGCGAAAAGTTGCAGGCGCAAGCTACAAAATGTTACTAACGCTTGCGGAGGCCGTTGCTTCGGAAAAAGCCGATTTCTACGCCAACCTTCAATTGAATCTGCCAAAACTGGAGAAAATCGAAAGTCTATTTCTCGCAAAATCAGAAGAATGGCTCAAGACGATCAAACATAAAAATCGATTAGTCCTTATCGACAAAATCGAAGATGTGAAGGCTAAAATGATGAAAACAGATCCAGAATGTACAAAGTCATATGAAGTCATGTACAAAATGTTAGAAGCCGCAGAAAGCTAATTCTTTGGGAATTCTTGTTGAGCCTTAGGGTAAGAACCCAAAACCTTTAGGAAAACTGCTCTCTTCTCCAGCGCTTTTAAAGCCTCTGAGCACAGTGCCTCATTTCTATGGCCCTCAAAGTCCAAGTAGAAATTGTATTCCCAAGGTTTTTGTTTAGTGGGTCTTGACTCGATTTTTGTCAAGTTTATGTTTCTCTGGGCAAATTCCCCTAGAGCTTGATACAACGACCCTGGAACATGTGCGGCCGAGAAAATTATAGAAGTCTTGTCCTTGCATGTAATTTGTGAATCATTTTTAGATAGGACAAAGAAACGCGTGTAATTAGCTGGGTTGTCCGCAATTTCTTTGGCAAGAATTTTCATTCTATAGAGTTCCGCAGCTTGCTCGCTGGCTATGGCAGCGGCGTTCTTTAATCTCTTCTCCTTTATCATTTTCACGCTACCCGCAGTGTCATACGTCGGAATAAGATCACAACCTAAATGCTCTAAGAAGCTGCGGCATTGAGCCAGAGCTTGGGGATGGGAGTAAACAACTTCGATTAATTTCAAATTTGTTTTAGGGTTGGCAATTAAGCAATGGACGATTTTGAGAACTATTTCTCCGTAAACTTTGAGGTCATGGGTGAGAAAAAGGTCGTAAGTTTGATTAACGCTTCCTTCTATCGAGTTTTCAATTGGAACAACTCCAAATTCCGTCTCTCCTTTTTCCACACTGTCAAAAACTTCTGAAAGGTCCCTGCAAGGTTTAACATCTACAGATGACCCAAAAAAGTTGTAAACTGCACTTTCGCTGTACGCTCCTCTTTCGCCTTGGAAAGCTACGCGCATTTTTCTATTTTCCCAACTTTCGTTTTTTGATTAGGTATCTATTAATTCCGTTGATCATCGCTTCAACACTGGCCATAACTATGTCTTCTCTTACAGCTCTAGCTGACACAACATTTCCATTCTCGTCTTCAACTTTTATCATTACTTCAGCTACGGCATTTGAACCTCCCGTTATGGCTTCAAGTCGATATTCGCGCAGCCTAACGTTCACGAGGCTATGTGTTAATCTCTGTATGGCCTTTATGGCAGCATCTACGGGACCCACCCCAGTTTCTGCGGCTACATATTCTTTTCCATCTAAAACCAACTTCACAGACGCAGTTGGTAGGACCTTGATTCCAGTGACAACAGCAAAATCACATAGGTCAACGATTTTCTCTTTAGTAACTTCTCCTGTAACCGCAGAGGCCAGGGCTATTAAATCGGCGTCCGTTACAGTCTTGCCTTTATCTCCCAAATCTTTAACTCTTCTAAGGATTTCCTTCAGCTGCTCATCTGTAGCCTGTATCCCTATTTCTTCTAACTCCGTCTTCACGCCCCGTGTTCCTGCAAGCTTCCCAGCTACAAGCTTCCTTCTACGACCAACAAGCTCCGGTTCAATAGGTTCGAAAGTCGCTGGTCTCACAGTCACCCCGCGCGTGTGAATGCCTGATTCATGGGCAAAAGCATTCTCGCCAACTATAGCTTTGTTAGGTTGCACAGGGATCCCAGTTAATGTTGTGATCAATCGCGAAGTACCGTAAAGCAAGCGAGTGTTTATGCCGGTTTTCAAATTATAAATCATGTGGAGTGACATTACAACCTCTTCTAAAGCTGCATTGCCAGCCCTTTCACCAAGCCCATTGATTGTAGCATGCACTTGGGTGGCTCCGCCTTCCACCGCAGCTAAGGAGTTAGCTACAGCCATGCCAAAGTCATCGTGACAATGAATGCTTATTGGAACATTAATCACAGTTTTGAGCTCCTCAACAAGTTTTCGTGTACTGTAAGGCGTCATTATTCCCACGGTATCTGGAATGTTTATTCTATCGGCGCCCGCTTTCTCGGCTGCCCTACAGATTCCCTTTAAGAATTCCAAATCAGATCTCGTAGCGTCCATGGGTGAAAATTCGCATATTAATCCATGGCTTTTGACATATTCTACAGAATCGATGGTTGCTGACAGTACTTGTTCACGCGTTAAGCCTACAGCATACTTCATTTGTACGTCAGAAGTGGGGATGAAAGTATGAACAGTGTCGACATCGCAATCAATGGCTGCTTCAATATCTTTTCGAGTGGTACGAGCGAGACCACAGACTTCAGCTCTTAATCCTGACTTGGCTATTTCCTTGACAGCTCTCTTTTCACCTTCCGAAGACATGGGCGAGCCAGCTTCGATGACATCCACGCCTAACTTGTCCAGCTGTTGAGCAATCTCCAATTTTTCTTCGGCCGTCAATGAAACTCCAGGGGTTTGCTCTCCGTCACGCAGAGTTGTATCAAAAATGCGAATAAAACACGAATCTTTCTGAGTCAACTTCACTAAAACCTCCAATCAACATTTTGCTAATTCACGACTTGAGCTTCCTCGTCATTCTTCTCGCATTTCCTCAACGATGGCCTCAGCCATCTCAATTGTTGTGACGTCTCCTCCTAAATCTGAAACAGTTACGCCTTTGCGAAGGGTGTCAAAAACCGCTTTTTCAATAGCTTCGGCCGCAACTAGACATTTAGAGTCATGGTATTGCTCACCTAGCCACTCAAGCATCATTTTGGAAGCTAGAATCATGGAGCACGGATTAGCCGTATGTTTTCCAACTCTGGTCGGAGCCGATCCATGGATAGGTTCAAATATGGCAAAATTGTCTCCTATGTTCGCTCCTGGAGCCATACCTAACCCTCCAACCAGCTGAGCAGCTTCGTCTGAGAGAATGTCTCCAAACATGTTCGTGGTGACTATAACATCAAACTCTTGAGGTTCCTTTATCAAACGCATTGCTGCAGCGTCTACGTATTGTTCGTCAAAGGTTATGTCAGGATATTGTTCAGCCATTTTCCTGCAGACGTCGGCGAAGAGGCCGCATGTTATTCTCATGACGTTCGCCTTGTGAACAGCTGTGACTCTTCTTTTATTGTTTCGTCTCATAGCCAGCTCGAAGGCTTTTTTCGCAATTCTTTCGCAGCTTTTCCGTGTGATAACCCTCAAACAAAGCGCGGTTTCGCCTAACGAAAATTCTAATCCCTTGTAGACGTCCTCAGTGTTTTCCCTGACAAACACTAGGTCAATGTCTGGTCTCAACGCTGGAGCGGAGGGATAACTCTTTATCGGGCGAATATTGGCGTAAAGGTCAAACATTAGCCTAAGTTTCACTATGACGTCAGCTGCAGTTTCACCCACAGGGCCTTTCAAGCACGCGTGAGAACTTTTTATTTTTTGTATGGTTTCTTCGGGGAGAGCTATCCCCCTTCTTTTGAAGCACTGATCTCCAGCTTCTGCCTCTATAATGCTTAGATCTAAGCCAGATTTTTTCAGAATCGCTCCTAAAACCTTCACGGTTGCCGCTGTTAATTCTGGGCCTATTCCATCTCCTGGAATTAGAACTATTTTGTACTTGGTCACTTTTTCTTCATCCTTTTTCGCAGGTTTGCTATGAGACCTCCGTCTGAGAGTATCTCCAATATGAATGGTGGAAGCCTATCTACGCGATGAACCACACCCTTTGACAAGTTCCTTATTTTGCCAGCTTCAAGATCCACAATCAACTCGTCGTCTTCATCAACCCTACTCAAGGCGTTTTTGAACTGAACTGCTGGCAAACCAATGTTTATTGCGTTTCTGAAAAAAATGCGGGCAAAGGATTCCGCCAGAACACATCTAACACCTGCATACTTCAAAGCCAATGGCGCTTGTTCTCGACTGGAGCCACATCCGAAGTTTTTTCCAGCAACAAGAATTGCTCCACTCTTAGCCTTCTCAGTGAAGATACGGTCTAATCCTTCCATGGCGTGCTGAGCCAGATCCTTCGGATCAGTTAGAACCAAGTATTTTCCTGGAAGAATGGCGTCTGTGTCCACATTGTTTCCGAATTTCAGAACATTTCCAGAAATCGACATTTCAAGCCTCCAACTCTCGTGGATCAGTTATTCTGCCTGTTAAGGCCGAAGCTGCAACAGTGGCTGGAGAGGCTAGATAAATGCTGGCCTCTGGACTTCCCATTCTTCCAACAAAATTTCGGTTTGAAGTGCTTATACAAACTTCGCCGGACGCTAACACGCCTATGTGCCCCCCTAAACATGGACCACACGTAGAGTTACAGACAATTCCACCGGCTTTGGCGAAAGCTTCTACAAGGCCTTCCTTTAAAGCTTGAGTGTACACTTCCTGAGATGCTGGAATCACAAGCATTCGCACTTCACTCTTGACCTTTTTTCCCTTCAAGATTTCAGCCGCTAACCGTAGATCTTCAATTCGTCCGTTGGTGCAGGATCCAATGAACGCTTGATCGATTTTGACTTTGTTTAATTTAGACGCGGGCTTCACATTGTCAACAGATGGCGGGGATGCGACTTGGGGTTCTAAACGCGTAACGTCTAAGTCTAAAATCTTTTCGTATAAAGCATCAGGGTCACTCTTAAATGATTCAAGTGATTCTGAAATTTTTGCTCTTCCTTCGAGAAATCTGCGAGTTTTTTCATCTGGCTCTACAATACCATTCTTAGCTCCCATTTCCACCGCCATGTTACAAAGAGTCATTCTGCCGCCAATATCCATGTCACGTACGGTAGGGCCGGTGAACTCGACGCTTTTGTATGTGGCGCCGTCAATTCCGATTTGGTTGATTATTGATAAGATTAGGTCTTTAGGCGTGGCAAGTTTCTGGAACTTTCCGTTCACGTTTATTTTAATGGTCTCTGGCACTTTTAACCAAATCTTGCCAGTGGCAAAAACAGCTGCGGCTTCAGTTGATCCTATTCCGGTCGCAAAGGCACCGAAGGCGCCATAAGTGCATGTGTGAGAGTCTGCGCCAACTATTAGTCTTCCCGGAATGACGTAGCCCTTCTCCGGCATAACTTGATGGCATATTCCTCCTTCACCTACGTCATATAGTCTAATTTTTTGTTCTCTTGAAAACTTTCTCATGGTTTTATGTAATTCTGCAGCCTTAATGGAATCGGCTGGAACTTGATGGTCTAGAATGATAATTATCTTCTGGTTATCCCAAACTTGTTCCACGCCAATTCGATTAAAGGCTTCAACGGCCAATGGACCGGTTAAATCGTGAACCATTACCATGTCAACTTCGGCATCCACTATTTCTCCCGAGTGTACCTCGTCTTTTCCCGAGGCTTTAGCCAATATTTTTTCGGAAATGTTCACTGTCATCTGTCATCTCTTATGTTGTTGTACTGGACGTTTGTTACTTTTCAATTCCCGCTGTCCTTCTGATGAATTTTCCTACTTTTTCGATCCGGTGGTTCTCAATTTTCTTCATTAAAGAGTTTAGTATTTCTTGGGCCATGTTACTGTTACCTAGCCATTCCCGTGCAAATTCACCGTTTTGGACGAATTTTACGACTTTTTTCATGTTTTCTTTTACGTGTTGGTCAATTACTTCTGGTCCCACGGTTAGTCCGCCGTACTTTGCTGTATCAGAAACTGCTTTGAGCATTCCAGTAAATCCGCTTTGATAAATCAAGTCCATTATCAATTTAGCCTCATTGCACGCTTCAAAGTAGGCAAGCTCAGGTTGATATCCTGCTTCCACGAGAACTTCAAAGCCGTTTTTAATAAGCTCAATTAGTCCTCCCACAAGCACTGTTTGTTCTCCGATGAGGTCGCTTTCGGTTTCCTGCTTGAAGGTAGTTTCTAAAACTCCAGCTCTGGTGCAGCCAATGCTTTTGGCCATTGCCAAGGCGATTTTCATGGCTTGCCCAGAGTAGTCTTGGTAAACAGCCACAAGCGCTGGCACTCCAAAGCCTTCCATGTAGGTTTCTCGAAGTCTGAGTCCTGGAGATTTTGGGGCAACCATCATGACGTCTACGTTGGCCGGCGGGATTATCTGTTTAAAATGTATATTTAGGCCGTGGGAGAAGCCTAAAACTTTTCCTTCGGTCATGTGCGGCGCCACTTGGTTTCTGAAAACTTCTGGCTGTTCTAAGTCAGGGATAAGCATGTGCACTACATCGGCTTTCCGTGTTGCTTCTGAAATAGAATAGACTTCAAATTCGTCGGCAGCAGCTCTTTTCCATGATGAACCGCAGGGTCTTAAGCCTAGTATGACATTTATGCCTGAGTCTCTCATGTTTTGGGCTTGGCTTCGCCCTTGACTGCCATATCCAAGTATGGCAACGGTTTTGTCTTTTAGGGGTTTTAAACTCACGTCCTTATCGTAGTATACCTTTTTCATTTCTTTCTTTCTCCGGTCAATCTTCAATTTTGATGGATGTGGGTCCTCGTGAAAGGGCTGTTATGCCCGTTCTGGCAACTTCTATTATGCCAAATGTTTTCATTAGATTGAGAAAAGCGTCTATTTTATCTGGTCCTCCAGTTATTTCTATCATCAAAGTTTCTGGGGATACGTCTACCACATGGCCTCTGAAAACGTCCACACAGTTTATAATGTCCGACCTGGTTTTTGTGTCGGGTACATTAATTTTAATAAGTGCCATTTCCCTCGTCACGATGTTTGCTGGGTCTAGCTGGATAACTTTAACCACGTCAATGATTTTGTTTAGTTGCTTAACCACTTGTTCGATGGTTTTTTCGTCTCCATTGACAGTTATAGTCATTCTGGCTAAACCATTCTGCTCTACGGGTCCAACGGAGATGCTTTCAATGTTAAACCCTCTCCTTCGGAACATATTAGCTACGCTGTGCAATACGCCTGGCTTATGTTCTACCAAAGCGGCGATCACATTAATTCTGTCGCTGCCCATTAACAATCATCCACCATTTCATCTAAACCGCGGCCTGGGGGAATCATTGGCAAAACATTCTCTTCCGGAGAAATTGGCACGTCAATGACTGTTGTGACTTCACTTTTCATTGCTTCTTTAACGGCTTGCGAAAATTCGCTGATTGATCCCACATGAAAACCTTGAGCGCCATAGGCCTCTGCTAACTTAACGAAGTCGGGAACTTGCCCCAGTTTTACAGCAAAATATCGCCTATTATAGAACATCCTTTGCCATTGAGCAACCATCCCGAGGACGGAATTATTCATGACTATAACCGTAACTGGAATGTTCTCAATAACAGAACATGCGAGTTCTTGTTCTGTCATTATGAAGCTTCCATCACCAGCAATATCTACAACTAGCCTTTCAGGACAAGCCACTTTGGCGCCCAAGGAGGCCGGAAAACCAAAGCCCATGGTTCCAAGGCCGCCTGAACTTATGAAGGTTCTTGGTTTAAGCGCTTTGAAATATTGTGCAGCCCACATCTGATTCTGGCCGACTTCGGTGGTGACTATGGCGTCTTCGGGCAGCATTTTCCTAAGTTCCTTCAGAACGCTTTCCGGCTTCAGATATGTCATTTCATCATTTGTTACGGAGTTCTGAAGATTCTCCTTGACCTCTTTAACTCTTTTTAGCCATGCAGAATCGTCTCTCTTTTTTAGCTGTGTTGTGATCATCTCGGAAAGTGTTTTCAGAGTTTTCTTAGCGTCACCAACAATAGGTACATCAGCACTTACGTTTTTCCCAATCTCAGCCGCGTCAATGTCAACATGAATTATTTTCGCGTCTGAGCAGAAACTGTCTAAGTTTGCCGTAGATCTATCGGAGAAGCGTGTTCCCACTGCTAACAGCACATCTACCTCTAAGAGTAATTGGTTGGCCGCGGGGTTTCCATGCATTCCTACGTTTCCAAGTGATAAAAGATGGTTTTCGGGAAAAGCTCCTTTTCCCATTAGTGTTGTCGCCACAGGCGCCACCAAGAGCTGTGCTACTTCCAAAAGTTCTTGTGAAGAATCAGAGATTATTGCTCCCCCTCCCGCCAGGATCATGGGCTTTTCCGCCCTCACCAACAACTCGGCAGCCTTTTTAGTTTGCAGAAGATGCGGTTCAGATGAGGGTTTATACCCGCGAATTTCGATTCTGTCTGAAAACTCGATTTCAGCTATGTCTGTCTGCACGTTCTTAGGAAGATCAATCAAAACTGGTCCCGGTCTGCCTGTAGTTGCTATGTGAAAAGCCATTCCTACAGCCTTTGGAATTTCAGCGGCTTCCCGCACTTGATAATTGTATTTAGTTATGGGAGTGGTTATTCCGATTATGTCGGCTTCTTGGAAGGCATCCTTGCCTATAATATAGGAGGAGTTAGAGGCACGCGCGTTGACTTGCCCTGTGAAGGCAATTACTGGAGAAGAATCCATGTAGGCGTTAGCGATTCCTGTGACGAGGTTTGTGGCTCCTGGACCTGAGGTTGCCATGCAGATTCCCGGTTTTCCGCTTGCTCTAGCGTAGCCGTCGGCTGCGTGAGCTGCCCCCTGTTCATGTCTGCTAAGAATGTGTCGTATTTTCGAATCGCGCAAAGCATCATATACGGGTAGAATTGTTCCGCCCAATATGCCAAAGATTACCTTTACGTTTTGTCGTTCTAAGGCTTCTACAAGCGCTTTGGCACCAGAAAGTCTGTTCAAAGGAGTCGTACCTCCTTGGCTACCAAAAACGCTGCCGCTATGCACGCGGTTGATGACATTTGTAGAAAATTTGGCTGAACTGTTTTCAGAGTGTACTTTGGGCTGGGCGAGAAAGACGCGCTTTCTAAATGAGGTAGCGATCCCTCACTTGTTTGCCTCCATGAAACTATGTTTTCCGTATTTATACCTCCTATGCCATTTAAAAAGCTTTTGTCTGCTGAGTTTTTGCTAGTCATTTTTCTTCTCCCTCATCGCTGTTTCTGCGCTGTAGTCTACTGTTAGGACGTTCATGCCGCTGAGCACAGCTTCTACACTTGCCATAACTATGTCTTCTCGAAGTCCCATCGCCGTGGCGGTTCTGTCGCCTTTGCGCATATGCACAACGACTTCTACCATAGCGTCTGTTCCGCCTGTGATTGCCTTAACGTGATATTGCTCTAGGTGGATAGGTTCAACTTCCAAGATTGCTTCTTTAATTGCGTTGATAGCAGCATCTACAGGGCCAACGCCAACGGATGCTCCGGTGACTTCTTTACCGTTAAGTTTCAGCCTAACAGAAGCAGTGGGCGTTACCTTGTTTCCGCTGACTACTGTTACCTCTTGGAGTTGTATTGGTTTGGTCTTGTTTAAGCCCATAACCATCTCTGCAATTGCTAAAAGATCTGCGTCCATTACTTTCTTCCCTTTGTCCCCTATGCTTTTGACTCTGAGAAAGACTTCTTTTAGTTGCTCTTCTGTAGGGTGCAAACCCATCCCAGCTAGGGTTGACCCTAAGCCATGGGTGCCGGCGTGTTTTCCGGCCGCTATTCGTCTTGTAACCCCTACCAACTCGGGGGAAATAGGCTCATACGTTGATGGATGTGATAACATGCCTTGCGTGTGGATGCCGGACTCGTGGGTAAAAGCGTTTTCGCCGACAATAGCCTTGTTCGGCTGAAGAGCAATGCCCGTCAATCGAGACACTAATTGTGAAGTGCTGTATAGTCGTTCAGTTTTGATGGGCAACTCCAATCCGTAGAGTGCCTTTAGAGCAACCACTATTTCTTCCAGTGAAGCGTTTCCCGCTCTTTCACCAAGCCCATTGATGGTTGCGTGGACTTGATTGGCACCGGCTTTTAGTGCTGCTATTGAGTTGGCTACGGCCATACCGAAATCATTGTGGCAGTGGACGCTGATAGGAGTGTTGGGAAAGGTTTCTCTCAAATCTGAGAAAAGTTCGTATGATCTTTCGAAGGTTAGAACTCCCACGGTGTCGCAAGTGCAGATTCTATCCGCTCCTGCCTTAATGCCTTTGTTGAAAACTTTTTTAAGAAAATCCACATCGGATCTAGTTGCATCCTCAGCTGACAGTTCAACGATCAGTCCTTGATCCTTAGCATATTGAACGCATTCTTCGGTAATTCTTAGAATGTCTTCCCTTGTTTTTCTCAGTTTGTATTGAAGATGCAGGTCTGAGGTTGGGATAACAAGGTGTATGCTGTCAGCGTCGCTTTTGGCTGTGGCGTCGATGTCTCCTTTGGTGCCTCTCGAGCAACTGCATACTTCAGCTTTAAGTCCTTCTTTGGCTACGAGTTTTACTGCTTCCATTTCACCTTCAGAAACAGCTGCAAAACCTGCTTCAATGACGTCTACGCCAATTTCGTCTAATCGCCTAGCAATTCTAACTTTGTTTTCAGGGGTTAAGGAGACTCCGGGGGTTTGTTCACCATCCCTCAGGGTGGTGTCAAAAATTCTTATTTTTTCAGCAAAGCTATTCGATAAAGCAATACCCCATTTTAATCAACTCGCAACAAGCTTTTCCACAACAACACCCTTAAATATAAAGCTTTTGGCTTCATTATCTAACGCAAACGCTTTACGATGGAGGCGCCAAATTTTTGAGGAGCGACGAAATAAAATGTGGATTAGAAAGGGCGTCGCACAGGGCGCTGTTGAAAGCGCTGGGACTTACAGAACAAGATATGAAGAAGCCCTTCATAGGTGTAGCAAACAGCTTCACAACCATTGTGCCTGGGCACATACACTTGAATGAGATCGCTGAAAGAGTTGAAGCGGGAATACTGACTGCCGGCGGCATTCCATTTGAATTTAACACCATTGCTGTTTGTGATGGATTGGCCATGGGCCACGAGGGGATGCGATATTCCTTACCTTCTAGGGATATAGTTGCTGATTCGGTTGAGGTTATGGCTCAAGCTCATAGGCTAGATGGGGTGGTTCTGATTTCCAACTGCGATAAGATCACTCCAGGTATGCTTATGGCTGCGGCTAGGTTGGATTTACCAGCTATTGTTGTGACTGGGGGACCGATGGCTTCTGGTCGGTTAGATGGAAAAAAGATCGGTGTAGTCTCTGTACTTGAGGGTGTGGGAAAAGTCTTTGCAGGAAAGATGAGCGAAGAGGAGTTAAAGAGGTTGGAAGACGCGGCTTGCCCAGGGTGCGGGTCCTGTAATGGCATGTTCACCGCTAACACCATGGCCTGTGTAACTGAGGCTTTCGGTTTATCTCTGCCTTACTGTGCTACGTCGCTCGCTAAGAGCGCTTCAAAGTTGAGGATAGCAAGGAAATCTGGTGAGAGGATTGTTGAACTTGTAAGTTCTAATTTGCGCCCCTCAGCCATCCTAACCCGAGAGGCTTTTGAAAACGCTATTGCAGTGGATATGGCCTTGGGCGGTTCCACAAACACTGTTCTACATCTTTCCGCCATAGCTAAAGAAGCAGGCATCCCATTGCCACTGAGAGTCTTTGACGAGATTAGCAGGCGTGTCCCCCACCTCTGTAACATGATCCCAAGCGGACCTTACGCACTAGAAGACTTGGACGCGGCCGGAGGCATACCTGCGCTTATGAAAGAGCTAAAATCTCTACTTCACTTGGAGGCTCTCACAGTCGCAGGCCAAACCCTTAACAAAAACATAAAAAACGCGAAAGTCTTAGACGCCAATGTCATTCGCCCATTAACAGATCCCGTCCACAAAGAAGGCGGAATAGCGGTGCTAACTGGAAACCTTGCGCCTAATGGAGCAGTCGTCAAGACGGCTGCAGTTTCGCCAAAGATGCTCGCCCATACAGGTCCTGCCAAAGTTTTTGATTCCGAAAAAGAGGCGGTGGCGGCCATAAGAAATCACGAAATCCAGCCAAGCGATGTGGTTGTAATTCGTTGCGAGGGACCAAAAGGAGGTCCTGGCATGCCAGAAATGCTAATACCAACAGCCACGCTGGCAGGCATGGACCTAAGCGATTCAGTGGCTTTAATAACGGATGGCAGGTTTTCAGGAGCCACCAGAGGACCATGTATAGGTCATGTTTCACCCGAGGCAGCTGAAGGTGGGCCAATAGCGGCCATCAAAAACGGAGACATTATTTCAATAGACATCCCAAAAAGAGCCCTAAATGTAAAGCTGCCTGAGCAAGAAATCGAAAATCGTTTGAGGTCGAGAAAAATCAAAAAACCAAAAATAGAAAAAGGCTGCCTTGCGAGATATTTTCAACAAGTAGAAGCGCCCAGATATTAATATTCTAGCCAGTCTAAGAGAAGACATTGACGCCATGGTGCCGGGGGCGGGATTCGAGCCCGCGACCTCTGGACAGTTGGGCGATTGGCACCCGTTTGTTCTCCAGATTATGAGTCTGGCGCCCAAACCAGGCTAGGCTACCCCGGCCTTCCCATCCTAGGCTATTTTGTTTCAGAAGGTTTAAATTAAGCCTATCGATTTTAACGGATTTTTTTTCTTTCAATCTTCTGTACTGTAGAATGCTTTCCAATGTAGACGGTATCTGCCATTTCACAAAAGATTCCTGTCTCAACAATACCAGAAATTTTCTTCAGTTTATCCTCAAGCTTCCCAGGTTTTTGCAGTGGTCCGAAGTTTGCATCTATGATGAAGTTTCCGTTGTCCGTTACGACTGGGCCCACCTTCCCTTTTCCTTCTCTTAAAATTGGTTTTCCATCGATTTCTTCTATTTTATGGATTACGAAGGCTGTGGCGAAGGGCAAGACTTCTATTGGCACTGGATGGTTGTTTTCCCCTAGGACTCTCACTTTCTTGTTTTCGTCTGCCACAATGATGAGTTTTTTGGAGGCTGAGGCAACGATTTTTTCGCGGGCTAAGGCTCCGCCCATGCCTTTAATTAGATTTAGTTTTTCGTCTATCTGGTCAGCTCCGTCTATCGTTAAATCCAGTGATGGGTGCTCTTCTAATGTTGTTATTGGAATGTTATGTTTGATGGCTAAAAGGAAAGCTTGATACGATGTTGGAACGCCAAGGATGCGCCATTCTTCAAGTTTTATCCTTCTCCCAATTTCTTCCACCGCATAAGCGGCTGTGCTTCCGCTTCCTAGGCCAATTGCAAAACCATTTTTAACATGCTTAACTGCTTCTAATGCTGCGTTTCTCTTTGCGCCTTCAATCCAATCCCGTTTAGGTTTCAATTTCCATTTGTCCCAACCTTTCTAGAACTTTTTCTACTTCGCTTCTAATTTCCTCTATCCTTTTTTCCGCCTCTGTTCTTGGGCTTGGTTTTTCTGGAATTTTCTTCTTCTTTCTTGCCTTTTCTTCTTCTGCGGGTTTCTCTTCAACTTCTGGAATCGGGGGCGGTCCAGACACAGCTGGTATTTTAATCTCTTTTACTGATTTTACTTCCACCTTTGTGCGCAGTTCATCGATTTTCGCGCTTAGCTCGTCAAAGCGTTCGCTGAAGAGTTTAATAAGGTCCTCTTGCATGCTTTCAAGCTCGTGCAAGGCCACTAAACTTTCATCTTTTGAAATAGCTTCTTTTACAGACATCATGCGAGATTTATAAGTTTCAGCAAGCCTCTCTCGTTCTTCTTCTGTTATTTTTCCATCCGCATGTGCCTCATAAAGCCGCCGTATTGCATCGCTTAAAATCTCTCTCTCTAAATCCAGTATTCGAAGCTCTTCCCTAGCACGCGTCGCCTCTGTTGACTGAACAGTCTTGGAGATCTTGAACGGTAAACCTTTAAGCTCTGCTTCTGCCTTCGCCTTTTCCGAAGGCTTCTCTTCCTTTCTTCCACCTTTTCTCATGGCGTAAACAATGATAACACAAGGGATAATCACCACTAACACTATTAAAATGATGATTAGTGGATCATTAAAGGTCAAGGGTTTTCCTCTGTATTTTCATTGCACATTATGCATATATAAATTATATAACCAGTTTCTAGGCGCCACCTTGCATGGAAGCAACGAAAATTTCCGCCGACCTTCCAGAACACTCACAGCATATTCCTGGCATCTTCTCAACTTTAACCCTTGAAAAATATTTCCGCGCCATCTCCTGAACCTTTTCAAGTTTAAAACCTAAATGCACGTCGCCCATCTCTGTTCTAAACTCTTCAAAACCATGCTCACAAAGATCAAGGATCACGGCTTTTCCATTCTCCTTCAGAACCTTCCTGATGCTTTTGAAGACCTTTTCAGGCTGCGCATTGTGATGAAGCATCAGAGTCGAAAAAACAGCGTCAAAACTTTCCGGAATCTCCGCATAATCTTTTGCCTCTCTTATGCTACCTTCAATGTTTTCGGCTAACCCTAAAAAGGAAGTTATATGCGCGTTCTTTTTCTCTAGCAAAAGTAGCATCACAGGAGTCATATCCAGCGCGTAGAAAGCAACTTTTGGAAGCCTGTTCCTAATTTTTTCGGCTATTTTAACTGTGAAAAATCCTGAACCAGCACCAACATCCAGCACCCTCGCTTCTGTATGAAGCCTCGGCGACGAGAGCAAATGTTCAGCGATAGCATTAACAATCCGGCTTGCTCCCTTCTCTCCAAAATAGCTGAAAACGATTTTATCTCTTTTTTCAGCTTCTTTAGTTGTGAAATGCTCCACCTCACTGGCAAGAACCTCAGGGTTAGAGGCGCCTAGCTTGCTGAAAAACCGCTCAAGTTGAAGTTGAAGCAGATATTCTTCTAACCTAGTCGACATGAGATTTTCCGTCCTGGAATGAATTTTTGATAGCTTGAAGAGCCTCGGGCGGGATTTGAGCCCGCGACCGCCGCCTTACCAAGGCGATGCCCCACCAGGCTAGGCTACCGAGGCCCGACGCTTCTCTCTGAAGACAACATGCATAAAGAAATAAAGAGCTTACGGTTTGTTTCTCACGCAGAAAGGGCAAAAAGTATGAAAAGACTGTTGAATTTGACTTTTAAGCTGACTTATTTTGGAGGGTTAAATAAATATTAAAGTGCGACCTATTTTCAACTCTTGACTGGCTAATGGCGGGGGTCTCCAAGTCTGGTCAAAGGAGCAGGGCTTAGGACCCTGTCGCGCAGGCGTTCGTGGGTTCAAATCCCGCCCCCCGCACTTTTCAACGAACCCCTCACACTTTTTGAGACTACTTGCGTTTTCTGGCGACTTCAACGCCTTCAACGTCAGTGACATACTCGAACCCTACTTCCACCGGTTGGCATAGTTCCTTTACCTCTTTCGCCACTCTTAAAACACAGTCGCCGTCGCTGAAGTTGATGAGCTGAGTGTAGACGAATGTGTTGTTGATGTTCTTGTGACCTAAGAGTCTAATTGCGTGGAGGCGCGCGCAAAGCGTGGAAAGGTTGGGATTTTGGGGAAAAGAAGGAACCCTCGAGATGGCTCACATTTCTAGCTCTAAGGACAGTCAAGAGAATCGAATAGAAATAACATCTCTGGCTTTGGCGGTAATGAAAAAGTAGTTATCTGAGAAAAATCACAAATCAACATGGGTTGAAGGTCGTGTTGAAATCTAGCCTCGCCAGAGTGATTGTGATTGCAGATCATTGATCATGATATCGAAACGAAAATCCAAAAAGATATTATGGCTAATATTCTGCAAGGGAAATATGCTCCAGCAATAAAGCATGTGCTAGATGTCTTAAAGGAACTCTACAATAGCATCCCAGAAAACAAGCGTACTTCTTTTGGAAGAGTTTACACCGTTCAAGTACTAAGCAGATACTTGTTTTCGAAGCTGGTAGAAGTAGGCGCAAATGTATACGAGATTGGCACAACACTATTTAAGAGAGGTCAGGATTTCCGAAGTAAAGGGATCGCGTTGGGCATTCTTTCATTTTACGGAATTGACGACTACGAGAAAGTTTTGCCCTTTTTTGAAGCTTCAGCATCTTCCGCTGACTGGAATATGCGAGAATTCGCCCAGATGTTTTTCCGCAAGCTCGTGAAGAAATGGCCAGATGAAATGAAGGAATACCTGCTGAAGCTCACAGGATCCAAGGACCCCAACATCCGGAGATTTGTCAGCGAAACTCTTCGACCGGTGAGAGAAAACAGATGGTTCTACAAAAAACCCGATTATTCTTTGTCAATTTTGAAAAACTTGTTCAGAGAGAGTTCGGGATATCCACGTACATCCGTGGGAAATAACTTGAGTGATTTGGCAAGGCGTCTTCCCGAACTTGTTTTTGAGCTAGTGAAAGAGCTTGTTGCAAGCGGAGACCGTAACTCTTACTGGATAGCCTACAGAGCATGTAGAAATCTTGTCAAAAAGGAACCAATTAGAGTGATGAACCTTTTGCACGTAGACGAGTATCGGTATAAGAAGAGGGTGAATAGGCGGAGTGAATATCCGAGAGATTAAGCCAAAATCAATCCTGCTTAAGCACAAGAAAATTGATTCTTGGTTCGTTTCACGTTACGCGATGAACCTGTACCGAGGCTGTGCTCATAACTGCGTGTATTGTGACGGCCGTTCGGAACGCTATCAAGTTGACGGGGTCTTTGGAGAGGATGTTGCGGTAAAAACAAATGCTGTGGAGGTCCTGCGCAGAGAATTAAAGCCGAATGGTCGACGTGTCAAGCTGAAGCCGAGCTATGTCATGCTGGGGGGCGGTGTTGGCGATAGTTATCAGCCAGTGGAAGAGAAGTATCAGCTAACTAGGAGAACCTTGCACGTCCTATGTGAATACAGGTGGCCAGTGCACATACTAACGAAATCCACTCTTGTTGAGAGAGACCTTGACATTATCGAACAGATTAACCAGCAGAAGAGGGCAATTGTGAGTTTCAGTTTCTCCTCAACAAATGATGAACTCAGTGCAGTTTTTGAACCACATGTTCCGCCTGCAAGCGAACGCCTGAAAACGCTTGCCTTTTTCAAGAGAAAAGGGATTGCATGCGGGATGTTTCTTCTTCCTGTCATCCCCTTCATTACTGATACTCCGGAAATGATTGCGGAGGCTTTGCAGAAGGCTGATGAAGTCGGTGTTGACTTCGTGATTTTTGGCGGAATGACCCTCAAAAATGGAAGGCAAAAAGAATACTTTTATAGTTCACTAAGAGACAAGCATCCCGAGTTTTTGGCAAAGTATGCGCAGATCTATAAAGAGAACATGTGGGGGCACGCAACAGAAGAGTATTACAGCACCATTAACTCGCTTTTCAATGAAATATCCAGAAAGTACAAGATCGCTAGACGCATGCCTCCTGCTCTTTACAGGGACATTCTATTAGAAAACGACTTGGTGGTCGTAATGCTGGAACACCTTGACTATTTCCTGCGGTTAGAGGGCAAGCGCTCTTCTTTTGGTTATGCTGCCTACGCAATCTCAAAGTTGAAGAAGCCTCTGTCAACCATGAAGAGTACACTGAGAGAAATCAAGGGCGTTGGAGAAAAGACGGAAAAAATAATCCTCGAAATACTGGAAACAAAAAACTCAGCTTACTACAACAGCTTAAGATCGCTTGTCTTTACGCACGCGTGAATTAAACAATCCGAGCGCGCGATCAATAAAAAAGAGGGATTTTGCGGGTGGCGTCTCCACCTGACTGGGTGTTCAAATCCCACCCCCCCCGCACTTTTCGCGCGCTAGCCTGTTTAGAAATTGTTGTTGATTGATGTGTAGCGCGCGCTCAATGCTTCTTCCAAACATAAAATAAACAAAACAACAAATCAATTTCTAAACACCCTAGCGCGCATACGTTTGAACGAATTTGACAGTTTTAAACGTAAGTATAAACCCAATCCCCCGCACTTCTACGTTGAACAATGCAAAAACGTATTACTGAACCGAAAGAACTAGTCAGAAGCTGTCGATAAGAACTCGAGAATATACCTCACTATCGCTTATGTTCATCTCTCCTTTTTGATCCGTGACGAAGAACCTTTCCGGGCAAGATACCCTTGTGTCTTCCCTTCTCCACTGTTATTTGCCCATTAACTAATACATATTCTATACCTTCTGGATATTTGTGTGGATAATTTTCCAAAGGAAAACTATACGGGAATCTACTCGTTGCTCTATCTTTAATGATGTCAGGGTTGAAAACAACAATGTCAGCCCACATACCTTCTCCTAACAAACCGCGGTCCCTCAGTCCTAGCTTTTGAGCGGGAAACGACGTCATTTTTCTGATAGCTTCGTGAAGCGTTAGAATTTTTTCCTCTCGAACGTATCTCTCCAGAATGTACGGGTATTCCCCATAGCTGCACGGTGAATAACCACCAATCCTTTTCAAGATGCCATATCGAGCTGATACTGCACCATCGCTGCATACCATCATAAAGGGATTTTTAAGCAGAGAGCGTATGTCTTCTTCCTCAATATAATTAAAAAGACCACTCGCCACACTTTTTTCTTCAATTATAAGGTCAAAGTACGCGTCGAACGGATCTAGCCCCTTGATTCTTGCAATCTCCATTATGCTTTTTCCTACCAAACTCTTGTTCTTCCTACAATGAAACAGAAAAACTCTGTCCCAAAGACCGTGCTTTACAAGCCCGCAATAGCCAGGTCCAGGACATTTGTCTTCCTGCATTTCCTTCTTGATCTTTTCGCGGGTTACTGGATCTTTCAGTCTTTCAACTATTTTTTTGCTTCCACCTGTCTGAGCCCATTGTGGTAGAGCCTTAATTAAGGCAGGGTTCAGGTCTGTGTGGGCATCATTGTCCAAAGTGACTTCGACCCCTCGTGCCCTGCTCTCTTCATAAATTTCAAACATTTTTTCGAGGTTTCGGTGAGCGCCATATTTAGGACAGTTATGCGACACTTGAACTGGTACGCCTGCTTTTTCGCCTATTTCTATGGCTTCTTTCAACGCATTAACTATAGTCTCTCTTTCACCACGTATATGCGACGCATAAAAACCCTCGTACTTCGCTACTACCTTGCAAAGCTCAATTAGTTCTGATGTTTCAGCAAAACAACCTGGTAGATATACCAACCCACTTGACAAACCAAAAGCTCCAGCTTGCATTGACTCTTCAACAAAAACCTTCATTTCTTCCATTTCTTTATCTGTAGGTGATCGGTCATTAACTCCCATGACCGCAGTTCTTATTGTTCCATGACCTACAAGAGAGGCAACGTTAACCGCTATTCCTTTCTCTAATTGATTCAAATAATCATCCAGGGTAGCCCAATTCCACGTAACTTCATTGGCCTCAGGTCCCCATTGATCCTTAAGCAGCGATATATTTGCCTTTTTGCTTGGAGCTGCACTCATACCGCAGTTGCCAATAACCTCTGTGGTGACTCCTTGTCTGATTTTGCTTTCAGCTCGGGGATTTATCAACAGCGTAAGGTCAGAATGTGTGTGTATGTCTATAAAGCCCGGGGAGACAACCAACCCCTTCGCGTCTAAGACTTTTTCCGCCTTAAAACCTGTTAATCTGCCAATTTCTGAAATTTTTCCGTCAAAAACACCGACATCTGCTCTGAACCAAGGATTTCCTTTCCCATCTATTAGAGCCCCATTTTTGATAAGTATATCAAATATCATAGAATCACCATTTGCTATTGTCTTGCATGCGCTATTAGGTTTTTTCAATCCCGTTTTCAATGACTTAAGGTACAAGTTGCCTTATGGCGCATGCCAACGAATTGAATATCCTTGTCACACATTGAATAATTGCCAAAAAGAGCACCAAGTTATAGCCACGGAGGATAACAGGAAGATCATAGATTGGCATTATCATCTTCTTATATCATTAGCGCAAAAGCCGCAACGATTCTTCAGTTGCTTGGAGCGTTTTGCTAAATTCTCCATCGCCGTGAGCTGTTGAAGTAAAGCATCTCCCAAATGATCTAGATGATAAGAAAATCCCTTTCGTAAGCATTATCATGAAGAATTTGTTATAAACTGCTTTATCTGTGCGTGCTGCTGACCTATAATCGATAATCTCTTCTTGATCAGTGAAGTAGATTTGAGAAATTGAACCAACGTGTTCGATGCATGCTTTGATTCCAACTTCCTCAATCAAGTTTCTCATTTCATTCACAAGAGTTGTGCATTTTGTATTGAGCCTTTGATACAGATTTTTATCATTCTTGATTTCGTCAAGCAACGTTGCGGCTGCAACCATGCTAATAGGGTTTGTGTTAAACGTGCCAACTATGGGGGTCTTAACATTTTTTTCCAGTGATGGATCAGTTAAATCCATTAGCTCAGTTCTGCCGCAAATCGCTCCTATAGGCATTCCCCCACCGAGAATCTTTCCGTAGACAGCTAAATCAGGGATAACTCCGTAATACTCTTGTGCACCTCCTCTAGCTAGCCTAAACCCTGTAATAATCTCATCAAAGATCAGGGGTACGCCATTGTCTTCAGTAACCTCTCTAAGCGTTTTCAGAAAGTCATTCTTTGGAGGTATGACCCCTGATCCAGTGTTAACAGGAGCCAAAAGAACTGCTGCCAGCTCTTCTTTGTGGTTTTTCACCGCCTTTTCGAGAAGCTCGCTATTATTCCATGGCAGAATTATTAGGTTGCAAAGCGAATTTTCAGGTATACCATCCGAGCTTGGAACTGGGGTCGGGTTCTCATAAGGTCCAGCTTTCTCTAGGGGTGGTGTGACGCTTACCCATATTTCTGGATAGTGACCGTTATAGACACCCTCAAATTTGATGATTTTTTTCTTCTTCATATATGCTCTTGCAACCATGATTGCGTGCATAACAGCTTCCGTTCCAGAGTTTGCGAACGCAACCTTTTCAGCGCATGGTATCAATTCCTTGATTTTCTTTGCAACGATAAGCTCAACCGTAGTGGGTGTACCGTAGAGACAACCTTTTTCCAACTGTTGTTTCAAAGCCTCTATGATTGACCTAGGATTTGCGTGGCCAAAGAGTAGAGAACCCTGACCCATAACATAGTCAACGTATTGATTACCATCTGCATCGGTAATCCATGCTCCTTCGGCCTTCTCCACAAAGAACGGATAAGGGGAAAACCATCTAATGGAGCTCCCGACAGCCCCTGGCATAATTTTTGAAAGTTCCTTATACTTCTTTCCAGATTGCACAGTTTTTCTTTCATATGTCTTCAAAATTTCTTTCATATCCATACTAACACCTATCCTTTGTCAATACATTCTCTCTTTTTGTCTTAAAGATTATTGCCAAAGATCGATAGCTCAAAAAACTCGGCGCTTGTTAATGAAAAAATAAGAGAATCTGTATAGCGTTATTATTAGGGTATGCTTTAGTATTCTTGGTGAGGCAAGACCATGGAGAAACTAATAATCACAGTTGCGCCCACAGGTTCTGCGCCTCGAAAAAGAAATACACCTTACGTACCTATAACACCGGAAGAAATCGCTGAAACCGCCTATTTATGCGAACAAGAAGGTGCCTCAATCATTCACGTACATTGCCGCGACAAGAATGAGAATCCATCATCAGACTACGCTATTTTTAAGGAAACTGTAGACAGGATCCGTAAACGCACAAACCTTATCATCATGACATCGACAAGCGGCATAGCAGGCAAATCCGATGAAGAGCGAGCCGAACCGCTCAAGACGAAACCGGAGATGGCCAGCCTTACAACTGGTTCACTTAATCTCGCTGGACGAAAACCATCAGTGGTTTACGTGAACACATGGGAGACAATAACGTCGCTAGCAAGGAAAATGCTCGATTTAGACATTAAGCCTGAGATTGAAGCTTTTGATGTAGGCTTCATCCACCAAGGTGTGAAACTCATCGACCAGAGGCTGGTCAAAGAACCAGCACATTTCCAGTTGGTTATGGGAGTAGATGGTGGCGTTCCAGCCACTGCAGAGAATCTAATTCATATGCATAATCAACTCCCCTCGAATTCCACTTTCTCCGTTGCCGGCATAGGCAAATGGCAATTACCCATAACTGCAATAGCCATTCTAATAGGTGGGCATGTGCGAGTTGGCTTAGAAGATAACATCTATTATTCAAAGGGTGACTTGGCGCGCAATGAAGACCTTGTAGCACGAACGCGACGACTGGCAATGGAACTGCAACGTGAGGTAGCTTCACCTGATGAGGCAAGGAAGATTTTAGGGCTTAGTGTAGCTTCTTTCAAACTTACTAAGAAAGCATAGAAAAAAGAGGGATTTGCGGGTGACATCTGCACCCGACTGGGGGTTCAAATCCCACCCTCCGCACTTTTGATCGCGCGCGAGTCTCCACACTTCACAAATTTTGATTAGAAGAAAATGCTTTATCTCTAAAAATATATGCATAAAAACGAGGTTTGCTCATGAGCGGCAAGAATGTTCAAATCAAAAGGACCACATCTTGGTCCGCTGGGCCTGGTTGTCATGGTGGCTGTGGAGTGTTGGCTTATGTTGCAGATGGAAAGCTGGAGAAAATTGAAGGTGACCCAGAGCACCCGTGGAGTCAAGGTCGTCTTTGTTCAAGAGCACTTGCGATGACACAATACGTATACCACCCAAATCGTCTGACACACCCTCTGAGGCGTGTTGGAGCACGTGGCGAGGGAAAGTGGGAGGAAATCTCTTGGGAAGAGGCTTTTGACTTTATAGAGAGGAAAATGAAAAAAATACGTCAGGATTTTGGTCCGGAGAGCTTCATCTTTTCCATGGGAACTGGTAGGGATATTGGACCTTGGATATGTATGCTAGCCTATGCCTATGGCAGCCCCAATGTAATGTTCAGCCTAAGCGGCATAGCCTGCTACAGCCCCAGAATTTCAGCAGTAGAGACTGTTCAAGGCGATTACTGCATACTTGATGCTGGACAGTGGCTGGCTGACCGCTACGAAAGTCCAAAGTATAAAATTCCCAAGTGTATCGTAGTTTGGGGCTATAACATCCCAGCCTCTTGCCCTGACAACGTGTTTGGTCACTGGATTATTGATCTCATGAAAAGAGGCGCGAAAATTATCGCCATCGACCCACGCTTATCGTGGTTTGCCTCAAGGGCTACAAAATGGCTTAGAATCAGGCCGGGAACCGATGGGGCCTTGGCAATGGGCTTTCTCAACGTCATCATCAACGGAGGATTGTACGATAGGGATATTGTGGAGAAATGGACGAATGCGCTTCATCTTGTTAGATGTGATACTGGGAAATTGCTTCGAGAAAGTGACCTTATTGATGGCGGATCTCAAAATAACTTTGTTGTTTGGGATACCGAAAACGAAACTCCGATAATCTGGGACTCGGATGAAGTTATGTACAAGTCTCCAAGAGCAAAACCAGCACTGGCAGGAGATTTTGAAATCGAACTTTTAGATGGAACCCATGTGAGGACTAGAACTGTTTGGGATGTATTCCGTGAGGAAGTGAGAAAGTATCCCCTTGACCGAGTAGCCGAAATCACTCTAGTCCAAGAGAAAGATGTCAAGGACGCAGCGATCTTGTACGCAAAAAGCAAACCGGCATCCATACACTGGGGTGTTCCCATCGACATGACACCCGCGATCACTCCCACAGCCCAAGCAATAACCTGCCTCTGGTGTCTTACAGGCAACTTGGATGTGCCTGGTGGGAACGTGATCTCCCGCTATGCCTTCGACGCCGTTGCGTATGCTTTACCCGGGGCAGAAGGGGTAATCAAACTAAAGTCCAAGGAAGTTGATAAGAAAAGGATTGGAGTCGACCGTTATGGTCCTTTGAACAAGTTCATCTGGCGGGCTCAAACAGATCTGGTTCTGGAGCAAATATTCACAGGGGAGCCTTATCCCATAAAGGGTATGTGGATACAGGCGTGCAATCTCATAGGCGGCATAGGTTTAGACCCCAAGAGATGGGTAGATGCCCTTAAGAAACTTGAGTTTATAGTTGCTGTCGACCTGTTTCACACTCCGACTACTCAGCTTGCCGATGTCGTTCTGCCAGCGGCAAGTTTCCTCGAAAAAGATGGAGTCAGGAGCTGGTGGGTGCCGCTTCAAATCATCAGCAAAATAATAAGCGTGGGCGAATGTAAACCTGATGTAGCGATTAACTTCGAGTTAGCTAAGAGATTTGACCCGGATTTTCGTTGGAATACAATCTATGATCTATTTGATGAAATTCTCAAGCCATCAGGCATGACTTTTCGCGAATTACAGGAGAGAGGCGGCTGGGTTCTTCCACCTGAAGGTCATCCTAGCGCACCCTATCACAGATTCGAGAAGGGTTTATTGCGGAAAGATAAGAAACGTGGATTTCAAACTCCATCTGGAAGGATTGAGTTATACTCGTCTCTCCGCGAAGAATGGGGACTCGAGCCTCTACCTCACTATGAGGAACCGCCATTCACGCCAATCAGCCAACCAGATCTGGCGAAAAAGTATCCTTTGCTCTTGTCCACTGGAAGGAGATCTCCGGTCTATTTCCACTCGGAGCACAGGAATATTCCTTGGTTGAGACAGATTCATCCCCATCCTATGATTGAAATCCACCCCGACACCGCAAATTCATTAGATATTAGCGACGGGGAGTGGGTCTGGGTCGAGAATTGGCTTGGTAGGTGCATGTTCAAGGCAAAAGTCACTCCTGTGGTGCCAGAATGGATGGTGATGGCGGAGCATGGCTGGTGGTTCCCTGAGAAGGAAGGGGCGGAGCCATCCCTCTTCGATGTCTGGAAATCGAATATCAATCAGCTTATCCCTATGGGATGCCAAGGAAAAGACGGTCTCGGCGCGCCCATAAAGCACACGCTTTGTAAAATCTACAAGGCTTGAGGGGAGGATGGCAGATATGAAGAACGGGACTAAGTATGGCCTATTGATAGATTACGAATATTGCACGGGTTGCTATACGTGTCAAGTTGCTTGTGCCCAAGAATACCGGAGGCCTGCAGGGATGGCAGGAATGCAAGTAATCGAAATGGTTCAACAGTTGCCATCTGGTAAAGTGTATCTTTCCTTCATACCGTTTCCCACAGAACTCTGTACCCAATGCGCACACCGCATTAACAAAGGGCTCGAGCCAGCGTGTGTCAAGCATTGTATGGCAAGATGCATCAAATGTGGACCTGTTGAAGATTTGTCCAGAGAAATGACAAAGAAAGGGAGAATGGTGCTCTGGGCACCACGTTAATCTCTTTCGAAACAAAGGCACAGCCAAATTCTTGTGTGCGTTTAAGCGAAAAACCGAGAATTTAAACCGATGTTTGAACCTAACGTCCCGCACCACCGCTGAAAATCTCGAATTACTGTTTAAATTCTAGGTTTTTTCTTGTTTAACAAAAATAAGTCGTTTTTGAGTATTTGACAAGAAAAGTTATGCGAAGGCAACTACGGAACAGCCTCTTGCACCGCAACGCTTAAATCCTTGATGTTATGTATTTATAACTTCAAGTTAGATATATATAATAAAATGTGAGAAACAAATAATGGAGGAAAAGAGAATGAAAAATCATGAACTCATCGCACTTGGAAGCGCATTAGTAGTCCTTGGGATAATATTTGGCGAGGATCGGTTGATTGGCTATTCATTCATCGGGGCCGGAGCGTTGCTATCTATTATCAGTGTGATCAAGTCGAGGAGAAAAGAACAAGGAACTTCTATGGAGCTGAGGTGAATTGAGGAAGAAGAATGTGGCAAGAAGCAGTTGGCAATACGCGATACTTGCCTTGGGAGTTTCAGTGTGTTTGATAGGAGCCCTTTTGATGGTAGTAGGAGAATCGATCTTGGGAGAAAGCCATAGCGGCATTGCAACTGTGGTAGGAATAATAGGAATTGGGCTCATAGGCACCTCCAACACAACACTGGGATTGAGGAGGTCTAAGGAAACAAGGAAGAAAACAAGGACAGCTGAATAATCAAAAGGGTGGTAGTATGACTGATCTAATGTGGCCAATTACAAGCATTGGCATAGCGGCAATAATTGTCTTGATCGCTATTTTGCTAGTCTGGAAAATATACAAAGAAAGAAAATCAGGCTTTCCAATGCAGGATGAACGAACTTTAAAGATCATCGGAAGAGCCGCAACCTACTCTTTGTACATAGGTTCATACTTCATCTTAGCGCTTCTAGCGATGCTCCTTATTGGAAAAGAATTCTATGGTTTGCCTGAGGTTGAAGCTGGTTATCCGCTAATAGTAGCACTGTTAGTCTATAACGTGTCTTTCCTTGTGTTACGCTGGTATCTCGGAAGAAAAGGCGAATAATGATGAAGTTTAGAACACGAATTAAAGAATTAAGGGCGAGATACGATTTGACTCAGGACGATCTAGCGAGAAAAGTTGGTGTAAGAAGAGAAACCATACTTTACCTCGAGAAGGGCAAATACAATCCCTCATTGAAACTAGCGCATGACATAGCCAAAGCCCTTAAAACAACAATAGATGACATATTCACTTTTGAAGATTAGAAGGAGCGCCAACTGAAATTCCGAGAATTTGAACCGAGATTTAAACCTAATTCCCGGCACTGACGTTTTCATTTTCTTAGAAATCATTTTTCGAACAAACATTGCATGTCTGCCTCTGAGAAGCGTTGAAATGCTTTTTTGCCGTATTTTTCGTCTAATCTTCGTGTGTATGTCTGCGATGCCTTGAGAGCATCCGCGCCGCCAATCTTTTCTTCAAACGACATTTTCATAATCCACCCTTTGCTTCGCAGATACCCTGTGCCAGTCGCTAAGTCTTCCTCTTTCACTCCTTTCAATGGAACACGTTCGCAACAAACACCAAATTCAGACAAAACCTTGAAAATGGTGTCTTTCACAAATGACCAGATCGCCAGCGTTTTCTCGTTGCCTCGGTTAGCTTCATAGGTTCTGGCGTCAACCAAGAGGTGTTCACTCTTCTCTTTCTCGAATTTGCCGTAACGTCCGAGTATCCACAAGAACCTCGAAACATGTGCCCTTCGGTTTTCAAGTCTTTGCTGTTGAGCGAATGTGTCAGTATCCCGGAGTCCTAATGAAGAAGCGCGCGCTAGAAAGCAGATTGGGAATCACAACAAAGAGTTTCGATGTCAGGAGACATCGTTACCGGGAGTGGAGTTCAAATCTCTTCCCCAGCACTTTTATTCGCGTTTTGAGAGCGTGTCGACTAGAAGAGAGCGTCCAGTATTATTAGAGCGGATGTTGCTATAACAAGTGCGGCCCAGATGGTCTTATTCCATGTGAGTATCTTTTTTCCGTCCCAGACGAAGCCCCCTGCTGCTTGTATTGGGATCAGATTGAAGATGACGATTACTAGGTTAATCGTGTATCCCACTTTTGCTGACGCCACTAGCAGGCTGCTGGTCGTAAGATTTTGCACTGTCCAGAATGAGAAGGCGAGTGTCAAGCTGACGAGCGGACCTAGGGCGAAGATGATTCCGGTCTTATCTTTTTTGGGGTTATACCGCCAGTCTAGCTGTTTCACGTATGTTGAGCCGTATGCTGGGAAGAAGCCGCCGACTAGCGCCAGCAGCCATCCGAGGAATATTCCTGATCCCCAGGCTTTGAATGTTGTTTCAAGCCCGAGTTTGCGTGCCGCAAGCTTTTG
>Ga0209314_10000042_pt1 | contig 49602 bp, 51 predicted proteins | sample I19B2metaG_FD_184146 | JGI IMG/M metagenome (GOLD analysis project Ga0209314, IMG submission 184146) | Lake sediment bacterial and archeal communities from Gulf of Boni, Indonesia to study Microbial Dark Matter (Phase II) - ​I19B2 metaG... | ecosystem: Environmental > Aquatic > Freshwater >... | reverse complement strand
CGCCTCTAATCCATATTTTTCTAGCGGTAGGATGCGGCTTATGATGTAGATTACTGCCCAGAAGACGGCTGTAAATTCAATGAATTCCAGAGGAGTTATATCCACTATCTACGCCTCTTAATGGAGAGGAAAGAGGTTGACGAATAGTTAATAGTTTTCTATCTGATCCGTCCTTTTACTGTTTGAGGTGTGAACATGCCATTTATCGTCGTTCTTGTGACTACGCCAAGTGAGAATGAGGCGCTAAAAATTGTCAATAAATTGCTGGAAGAGAAACTCATTGCATGTGCAAATATCATTGAAAAAGTGCATTCCAAGTTCTGGTGGCATAAAAAAGTCGAAGACTCGTACGAGTCTCTGGTCATCATGAAAACTCACTCGAAACTGTTCAACGAGCTGACTAGGACTGTTAAAAAACTGCATAGCTATGAAGTGCCAGAAATCATCGCTTTGTCAATAGCTCAGGGTTCAGCTTCATACTTAGATTGGATCAGGGCTTCCATTCGAAAGGTGTAAACAGTGGCTAAGAAACCCCTGCTACGCAGTGAACGCATCGATGTGACCTACACTAATAAGCGGTGGGCTCTTCTACGCCAATTCAGGCTTCAAGCTATGGAGCTGATGGCTGCGCTTAGGCGATTTAACATAGAATCGATTGTGCATGGAAGTATCGCTAGAGGTGATGTTTCAGCAAAAAGCGACATTGATGTTTTCATACCAACTTCAACATCCTCATTTCTAATTGAAACAGCTTTAGAAAAATCTAAGTTTCCTATAAGTAGACGTTCCCTCGTCCAAGCTACTCCATCCTACTCAGTTAAGGGGCATATAGAAATCGATGAGCATAGAACCGTTTCATTCTCATTGACCAAGCTCAGGGATGTTGAAAGAGGCTTCTACAAGTTCGGAGGTGAACTAGCCCTTCCAATGCTAGAGTTAAACCAACGTGTGCCAGGTGTAGACAAGAGGCTCATGCTAATCGAGCCTACTGAACATGGGCATATAGAGAGCACTATAACTGGACTGGAGGAAGAGGTTGCTAAACTGCTTGGCATTAGCATTGACACAGTCATGGATCGTTTCAGAACTCTTTCTAGAAGGGATAAGATAGGCAGAACAGGGGTTTTCATTAATAGAGAACTAACACCGGACGAAAGCTTTGAGGCTGTATTAAAAGAGCTAGTTGATCAGATTCCCGCTGTACGCAGGCGTATAAGATCAGAAAAATAAGGGGCTCTTAAATATAGAACTAAACCACATGAAGAAGGGGCTCGATGTCTTCAAAGGGCATCATGATTGTGCTGGTATTAATCTCGTTAGGACTCACCATGTTTCCACTTCCACTTCTCAAAGCCAACGACAACCCATATGACCTAAATCAGAACTTCATTAATTCAATACAACGCATTACAAACGCTTTTGAAACTCTAATCAACCTGATCCAAACAACTACGATACACATCGCACGTTCAATCTACTCGCTAATGGCTACCATAGGCTTCCTCGCATGGATGTCAAGATACGATAAGCGTCTTGGGCGTGACCTAATTTTCGGTTCGCTGATGATCGCATTTTTCATCGAATGTATAATGCCAATGCTCGGCTAGAAAACTTAACTTATCGAAAACCGGAGAAGTGCTGCCACTCCTCCTAACGAGAGAAGTTTTTCACCTGCTTCATGTTCAGTGCTGACAAGAATCACTCTGCCGCCTATCTTCTCAGCGCTCCTCATTGTTGCCTCTAACCGTTTTCTATCTTCATCAACAGCCTCTCTTAGAAGGCTATCGGAGATGAGTAATAAATTAACGGCACCATAGCCTACTGCTTTCTCCACTTCATTGAGACCATACGCGACATCTTTTCTCCCTTTACCAAGTCTGCTAAAAACCTCTTCCACCTCTTTAGTTTCCTCAACGGCCCTTACTCGCTTGGCTACAGAGGTCAATAGTCCACATCGTAAAGCCTCGTGAACGCCAGCCACTCCCGCGCTACCCACTCCTTTTACTGCAATAACCCGCATCGCTAAATCCGGATACTTTTCTTTCAAATAATTGCTGAACTCATTTTTTACAAAGCCTGGGCCGACAATAACTATGGGACCTTTTATCTCAGTCTTCACGCCAACTAGGCTGTCTGCGATATTTTTGAAGTAACCAAGAAAGCCTTCTGCTCTTTTCTTAGCTTCACGTTTACCCGGGAGTTTTGCGTCTATCTCTACTTTTACGTCAAAACCATAGTGGCGCAAAACCGCTATACCGCAATTTTCATCATCCAACGCAACGACAATTATCGAGGTGGCCCTATACTCACTCGCAGCTCTCAACCTATCCAGCTGATGTTTAAGCCACTCTACCTTGCTTATTGTGACAGATTTACCAACAACCACATCGATCGTGTGGTAGGTGCCCTTAATTCCTACATCTTCTGGTGCCTCAACTATGATGCCCCTGACTCTAAGCCTGTTTATCGCCCTATCAAACGCCACGTTCTCAACAATGATCCCTAAAGACACTGGAACGCGCTCTCCCTTAGTTGGGCGGGCGCCTATTTTCTCAATTTTAATTACCCGCGTGGTCTTCGCATAGACGCCATCTTTAGGCAAGATCACATTGTATAAAACCCATAGATCATCAAGCGTTTCAGGAGCTACAGTTACGTATCCCCGCTTTAGATCCTTCCTTAAAATCTTCAACCAGCAACCCTCTGTTCAAACAGCGAATAGCAAGTTTTCACGTAGGTTTAAAACCATTACCTCTAAATTTCACACTAGACAAAAACTCTGTATACTCACACTAGGGGCAATAACTTGCTAAGAGGAATACGCGACGAACGCGAACTTGTTAACCGTCTGTGGCAATACGGATTCGCAGTAGTCCGCGCCCCAGCATCAGGTTCAGCAACAAAAATGGCGAGACCGGACATAATCGCAGGAAACTCGAGGCTAGGCCTGCAACTCGCACTAGAAGCCAAAACCACTTGGAAGAACGCCATCTACATCTCCAAGCAGTCCATCGACCAGCTATTAGAGTTCGCTAAACGCTTCGGCTGCCAGCCAATGCTAGCCATCAAATTCAAAGGCTTCAAAAAAATTTCTTGGATATTTATCCCTCCACAAAAACTCAAACCCACCAAAACCGGAAATTACAAGATCACTCGTAGGCAAGCCCTACTCTCTGGCAAACCCTTAGACGCGTTCATCAAAGAAGCCGCTAAAAAGGAATCTCCGTGACCTGGCCATGGTCAAAATCGCAATTAGACATGCCAAACCAACCGATCTTCCCCACGTATGCGAAATTGAGCGGCTTTCATTCGAACACCCTTATCCCCCATCATATATCCATGCTCTAGCCTCGCTTAGCCCCGACACCTTCTTGGTTGCAGAAAAAGATGGACAATTAGTCGGATATGCTGCAGCGCTTCTCGAAGGAAGAGGACTAGGCCACATCTTCTCAATAGCGGTTCTCCGAAAACATCGCCGTAAAGGAGTTGGCACCAATCTTGTCAATAGGATGATAGAAATCCTGAAGAAACATGGCGCCTCATCCATACGACTTGAAGTCCGCAGAAAAAATCGTAGAGCCCAAAAATTGTACGAAAAACTCGGCTTCAAGAAGGCATACGAAGTCAAGGGTTACTATGAGGACGACGAAGACTGCATAGTCATGATCAAGACTACTAATTAATAACCAAGATTTTCTAATAGTCGAAAACTGGAGAGCTGTCCAAGCATGAAGATTCTTCTATGGCTGTTAGACATCAACTACGAACTTGTTAATGATACGCCGGAGATCAGACTGTGGGGAATTGATGCAAAAGAAAACCGCATACTCGTGATAGACCGCAATTTCAATCCCTATTTCTACCTCACACTGGAAGAGGGATCAGATCCTAAAACAGTTTCTGAAGCGATAATAGCCAAAATACCGCAATTTTCATCGATCCTCAACATTGAAGTTGTGGACAGGAAGTATATTGGAAAACCAGTTGAGGCAATCAAAGTCACTTGCAAAAATCCAGACATAGTCACAAAATACGCAAAGGAACTTGCCGAACTAAGTGGGATAAAGGACCACTTTGAGGATGATATCCGGTTCTCATCTCAATACCTATTAGACAATGATCTGTCTCCATGTGGTTGGCATGAGCTTGAGGTTGAAGAAATCAAAAATGAGCTAGGCATGCAAGTAGACAAACTATATCTCGCCAAAAGTTTTCCCAAGCCATCTGAGGAAACTAAACCGCCAAAAATACGGGTACTCGGATTTTCTATGATTAGCTATAGTGAAATGGGAACCTCTACGCCTGAGAAAAACCCAGTGGTCGCGATCTCTGTTGCGACAAATACAGGAGAGGAGAAGCAGTTTGTAGCTGAAGACTCAGAAGAAAAAGTTTTGCAAGCATTCATCGGCTTTCTCACAGAATTTGACCCGGACATAATCGTAGGCTACAACACAAACCGACATGATTGGCCATATCTACTCATCCGAGCAAAAAAACTCAAAATCCCCCTAAAAATCGATAGATCAAAGACGGAACCACATACGAGCGTCTATGGCCATGTTTCAGTAACTGGAAGGGCGAACATTGACTTCTACGACTTCGCTGAAGATTTTCCAGAAGTAAAGGTGAAAACACTCGAAAGCATGGCAGACTTTCTCGATGTCAAAAAGCTAGAAGAACGAATTCTAATCGAGGATGTAGACATTCCAGCATACTGGGAAGACAAGGAGAAACGCCCCACCCTCCTCAAATACTCCGCCGAAAACACGCAAAGCATCATGGGAATCGCTGACGACCTCCTAGATTTTGCCATGCAGCTGGCCAATCTGGTCGGAATGCCCCTTGACCATGTTGGTACTGCGGCCGTGGGCTTTCGTGTTGAATCATACATGATGCGTCAATCGCGTAAACTAGGAGAACTGGCACCAAGACGCATTGAACGCCCCTATTTTCCATACGCGGGGGCAATCGTACTTGAACCAAAGCCGGGAATACATGAGAAAGTGGCAGTATTAGATTTCAAAGCATTGTATCCAAACCTTATGATAGCAAATAACCTATCGCCCGATACCTATGTAGAGCCAGGTGAACCAGCTCCTCCAGGCGGTGTAAACGTCGCACCCGAGGTTGGATATAAATTCAGAAAAGAGCCCCCGGGATTCTATAAACAGGAGCTTTCGAGCCTCATCAAAGTTAGAGACGATATTCGGAAGAAGATGAGGGGGCTATCTCCCGAAAGCATAGAGTATCGGATTCTAGACGCAAGGCAACGTGCAGTCAAAATTATAACAAACGCTTCATATGGCTATGCTGGTTGGATAGGCGCTCGCTGGTATGCTAAACCCATAGCAGAGGCTGCAGCTGCTTGGGGAAGAGCCACGATCATGAGCACGGTTAAACTAGCCAAGGAACTCGGGCTTGAGATAATCTACGGCGATACCGACAGCATCTTTGTTGAACATAACCCCAAGAAAATTGAGGAACTCTCAAAACAAATTGAAAGAGAACTAGGCTTAGAGGTGAAACCTGAGAAAATATACACGCGGATTCTGTTCACCGAAGCCAAAAAACGATATGCTGGGCTCATGCCAGATGGGCGATTAGACATAGTTGGTTTAGAGGTTGTGCGAGGAGACTGGGCAACAATCGCAAAGGATACTCAAGAAAATATTTTAGGCATAATTTTGAAAGAGGGCTCACCTGAGAAGGCAGCAGAATACGTACGCCAATGCATCTCTGATTTTAGAAATAAAAAATTTCCATACAGAGATCTCATAATTTGGAAGACCCTGACCAAGCCCCTGGAGGAATATGAGGTCAGAGCCCCCCATGTTGAAGCAGCTAGGCTACTTATGAAAGCAGGTTGGCAGTTGACTCTTGGGGACAAGATTGGCTATGTCATAACGAAAGGAGTTGGGAAACTCTATGAAAAAGCAAAACCTTACACGCTGGCCACCTATGACGATATTGACTTTGACTACTACATCTCAAATCAAATTCTCCCAGCAGCATTAAGAATCCTCGAGATGTTCAATATCACCGAAGAAAACATAGTAAAGAAAGAGAAACAGCCTTCACTAACTAAATTCTTCTGACTTCTCCTTTTCCTTTGCCTCGATGCTGGCAAATGTTAGAAGCTGAAGAGATCCTGAGCGTCTAGTGATCTCCGCAATTCTATCCCCTATAATCATTTTAGCGCCTTTTTTGCTGGCTACGTCTACTAGGCGCTGCGTTACTACTCCGTCAAACACTATAGTATGAACATTTTCCATCTGCTGAAGTGTTTCTGCCAGTTCACTCACCGGAATCTTAGCCTCTCTCTCCATCATCTCGTTAAAGATGACGGCTTCAAGCGTCCCCTTCAACTCAGCAGCAGCTTCCGAAACCGATGCTGGAACTACCACTTTCTCCTCTAATTTACCTCTAAATTTCTTAGGTATTTCTAGCTGTTCAATTGGAACTTTTTCCCGTAGAGCCTTGATAACCTCTTTAGGAGTAAGCTCTTCCACTTCTTTACCAGGAGGCGCCCTAGCCACAAAGTCAACATCAACCATCTGACGCAGTTCTTTAAGAATCAGATCTCCCCCTCGATCTCCATCGAGAAATGCTACGACCTCCTTTTCTTTACTTAATTTAACGATGGTTTCTGGGACTTTAGCCCCTTCTAGGGCGATCACATTTCTAAAGCCAGACCTCAGTAAAGCAGCAACATCCGCTCTGCCTTCCACAACAATGATCGAGCTTGAGACACTAACATCGGGTCCTGCTGATAGTTGCTCAGGTCCATAGGTGCCAACTTCCAACGGCTTTATTGCTTCTGAAACCTGTTTAACGAACTCGTCGGTGCTCGGCATTACTTCTACAGTCCATTTTTGAAGCAATCCCCTTGCCCTATCAATTATCGCTTTTCTCTTTTCCTCACGGGCGTCAATAATCCTATCCAAAACTACCTTAGCTGCACATGGACCTATCCTTTCAACACTTTCAATCGCAGCGGCAATGAGGGCTGTAGAAGGACGATCCAGACTGGAGGGTATTGTGATAACGCCTGCAGTCTTATTCTGTTTCGACTCCATCTCGATCTCTATTCTGCCAACCCGCCCGCCTTTCTGGAGCTCGCGCAAGTCTAAATCAGGACCAAAAAGTCCCTCAGTCTGACCGAAAATAGCTCCAATCACATCGGGCTTCTCGACGACTCCATCAACTTCAAACTTGGCATAAATTACATATTTTGTAGTAGATGCTTGTGATGAACTCATGTAAACGCAACACCTTAATTCAACACCTTAAGCGTGAACTACATTCTCCACTTCAGGTTCTTGTATAAAAAGTTTGACTATTCTTTGCATGCATATGCGCAATCGTCCTCTAAAGATTTAATTCGAAGCTGGCAAATTCCTATTATTTGGCGATGAAGAGTTGAGCTGAATCCTCTGCTTACGTGAGACCCACGTAGACGGCTCCAACCAAGAAATGACGCCCGTCTTTCGATGAAGATTGGAGTTTACCCACACGTGGGACAATGAAAATCTCACGTTCGCAGGGGCGGTGCGGCGTCAAAAACCCGCGTGTTAAGAGAGCCCAGCCGAGGGGGACGCATCGTCCCGTCAGTGAGGCTGTGGAGTTAGTCGCGTGGGACACACACGCCCACCGATACGAAAGAATACCTAGTTTTATCCAAACAACCCATCATTAGCAGCACTCGGCAGCAGGCGAGTTAAAGGCTTATTTAAGAATTAACTGAAAAAGAAGTCTGAACAAATCTCTCGGGAAGATAGGAGGCGAGAACTTGGATCTGGAAGAGAGGCTAAGCCTTGTGGCAAGAAATACCGATGAAATAATAACCAAAGATGAGCTACGAGCTTTACTTGAGGTAAACGCTCGGCCCAGAGCCTACTGGGGCTTCGAATGCTCTGGATAGTGAGTGTCGATTAAAAGACATCCACCCAGATTAATGCATTTGGGAATGGGACTCATTTGCGGCGGCAAGATAAGGGACATGTTAGATGCTAAGTTTAATTTCATCATTTTCTTAGCTGACTGGCATTCTTGGATTAATAACAAAATGGGCGGAGATATGGGTAAGATTAAGACTGCTGGCGAATATTTCAAACACTGCTTCACTGCCTTAGGAATCGATCCAGTTAAGGTAACGTACCTCTGGGCTTCAGATCTGGTGAAAAACCGAAGTTACTGGGAAAAGGTAGTTCGGATTGCGAAGGGCATAACTCTCCAGCGAACTTGGAGGGCGCTTCCCATAATGGGGAGGGAGATGACCCAAAAAGATCTTGAGACCGCTTGGGTGTTCTATCCATGTATGCAGTCAGCGGACATATTTCAGATGGATCTTGATGTAGCTTGCGCGGGTATCGATCAGAGAAAGGCGCATATGTTGGCCAGAGATGTGGCTGAAAAGTTTGGCTGGACTAAGCCAGTCAGCATCCATACCCACCTCCTTATGGGGCTGAGTGGGCTTGGGAAGAAAATGGAGACAACTTTCGACGAGGATAAGGCAGTGGACCTCGAGATAAGTGCAAAAATGTCCAAAAGCGTTCCATCCAGCGCCATATTCATTCACGACTCGCCGGAAGAAATTCGGACGAAGCTTCAGGGAGCCTTCTGTCCGCCTAAAAAAGTAGAGGGAAATCCAGTTCTAGAAATCGCGAAGTACATCGTGTTTTCATGGAGCAAATCATTGAAAATTTCAAGGCCCCCAAAGTATGGAGGTCCAATTGAATTCACGAGTTACGCCAAACTTGAAGCCGCCTATAAAAAGAGCGGCATTCATCCTCTGGACTTGAAGAACGGCATTGCTGAATCACTTATTGAAATTCTGAAGCCAGTTAGAGAGTATTTCGACAAGCATCCCGAGCCGCTTAAGACAATGAGAAGAATCGAAGTCACGCGATAGGTGCCAATCCTGTGAGTAGCTTAGAGAGGAAGCTCGACACCCTAATCAGCCTCTTGGAAAATTTATCTAAGTTCGCTGAGAAGGATACCCCGATAATCGTTGAAGGTAAGTCGGATGCAGATGCACTACGCCGATTAGGCGTAAAGGGGGAATTTATTTGCGTTAAGGCTTCGCTTAAGCCGTTGCATTCCCTGTTAGAACACATTAAAGGGAATGAGGCAGTTATCTTAACAGATTTTGATAGACGTGGCACAGAGCTAGCCAGCCGCTTGAAAAAGATGTTAGAAAATATGAGGATAAAGCCAAACCTGTTTTACTGGAAAGAGATCAGCGGTCTAGTTAAGCATGATGTAAAAGATATTGAGGGCTTGACTTCCTACATCTACACATTAAGAAAAAAGGTAGGCAGAAGTGAGAATCACTTGCCCTTCCTATAGCGAACTGCAGCTTCTTTCAAGGCCTCGACTGCTGGCAGCTTCTTGCCAGTTAAGTAGTCTATCAGCGCACCACCAGCAGTGCTTACGAATGAGATTTTATTAATTAAGTTGAGCTTGTGGGCAGCGGCTAATGTGTGTCCGCCACCAACCATTCCAAAGCCCTTCGACTTCGATATAGCAGTGAGGATTGCTTTAGTTCCCTTTATGAAGGGTTTCTCTTCGAATACTCCTGCAGACCCATTCATCACTATTGTTTTTGCATCCCCGATGATCTTGCGGAATCCTTCTGTAGTTTTAGCGCCTATATCTTTGATAGGGTGTTCTGTAGGTAGTTGCATTAACGAGATTTCTGACCTCTTACCTTTGATGTCAACCGCTAGATCCACGGGAGTTTTGACCTGTCCCCCAAATCTATTCAGTAAATCTTCAGCTCTGGACACCTGCTCCATAAACCCCTTCTTTTCAAGGAGAGCTCTGTTTGCGCTGCCTACGTCATATCGACGAGCTGAGAGGAAGAGGTGCCCGACCAATCCAACTGTAAGGACATTATCCGCAATCCCCTTGCCCAGAACATACTCTGCTATGCCAACTGAGTCCTTAGCCTTCGCTCCTCCAAGTATGTATACGCAGGGCTTCTCCGGCTTTCCAACAACCTTTTTAAGTGCCTTCAACTCCCGCTCCATAACTCTTCCAGCAGCCGTAGGCAGAACTCCTGCAAACCCTATCATAGATACGTGTCCACGATGCGCAGCTCCAAACGCGTCATTGACGAATATGTCTGTTAGCGGCGCTAAGCTTTGCACCATAGGTGTTTTCGCCTGTTCTGCAACTGGCTTCTCAACAGTCTCATCCTCATACGTGCGGACATTTTCTAGGACAAGTATCTCGTCGTCCTTCAGCCACTTTATCGCAGTCACGGCTTTTTCGCCGAATACATCGTTCACATAGCTGACTTGACGTTTTAGGATCCTAGCTAAAATTTTAGCATGCTGTTCAAGTGGGATAAAGTCAGGATCCCCCGGTCGACCCTGATGGGCAAGTATGACCATTCTAGCCCCTTTGCTGGACAGTTCCCGTATAGTTTCAGCATGCTCCCGAATTCTGCTATCGTCTAGGATTTTCTTTGTTTCTGGATCGACTGGGGAATTAAAGTCAACTCTAAGTAGAACAGTTTTTCCCCTAAAGTCAAAGTCGTCTAAAGTTAGGAACTCGTGTTCACTCGAAGTTGACACCCCTGTCAATGAGGAGGACTATTTGGCTAGGCCCAGGGATTTATCGGTTTTCGCTATGGATTTCCTCTTGTTTGTCTCGAGTTTAAGCATCGCTCGGATCGCGTCGATGTTTTCTGGAACAACGATAGCTTCTTGGTGTACTTGCATTGCCCAGTAAACTTCGTCTGGAACTGTTGCGATGGACTCATCCCATATAGCTAGCTCCCACATGTCAGCTCTAGGTCTGAAGATGTCTCGATGGTACTCCATTATAGCCTGCGTACCGTCAAAGCCGTCAGCTGCTTTGAACAGCCTTATGCGTGGAGCCTCTGCAAACGCCTTAACTACCTCTTCCCTTGTTACTTGGCGCTTGGGCTCTAGCATTACAAAGTGTACATGGGACAGAGTTGTTGGAACTTTGCAGGCGGCTGTGACGATGTTTAGGTCGTGAAGTACTGTCTGGGCATCTGGACCTTGATGCGAGGGCACGTGGACTTCTGGAACTATGGCATTTATTGGGCCTGTCTTGCTTTCCCACGGATCCCCTGAGCGCCGCACTAGAACTATTCTAACTTTCTTTACGCCATATTTTTCGTGAATGGCTCCAACGCTTCTGCAGATTCCTGTGGTATTACAGGAGACAACCCTGACGAAGTCTTTGCCTAACGCCTCTTCATAATTGCATTGAGCCACAAAAGAGGCTTGGACGATAGCATGTTTTTCTCCACCTTGAAACACTGCCTTTACTCCAGCTTTTTCATAGAGGGGTTTGTTTTTTGCGCCAATTCCAGCAGGAGTGCAGTCAACAATCACATCAACCTTCTTTAACAAGTCTTCAAGGGATCCGGCAACCTCAACCCCGCCCTGCCTCATTTCTCCGATTTTTTCTGGAACAGAAGCGTAAACAGAGTAGCCCTTTTCCACCGCGGTTTTGACACGATAATCCGCGATTATGTCTGAGATTCCAACAAGCTTCATGTCGTCTTGAAGGGCAACAGCATCGGCAACTCGTTTACCAATGACTCCAAATCCGTTTACACCAATTTTAGCTGATAATTTAGGCATGATTACTAACCTCTCTTGGTGCTAAATCATATGATAATTGAGGGTTTATAATTGATACTTTCTGGACTTTTCCGGAGAGCACGAAAATCGAGGGCTTTGAGGCGACGTTATGCCACGTATCTTTTGTAGAGCGCATGCAAGAGAAACATGATGATCCATGTCAATATGGCTACAAATAGCCCGCCTAATACCGCGAGCGGAGGCGCCTTTCCACTAACATACGCTATTATACTAGTTATCAGCCACCAGAGTCCAATTGCAAATATTATCGCTTCGATCGTCACAAATATGCGTTTGATGTTTATTCCGCCTACTATGCGGCTCAGTTTGTTTAATGTTTCTTCAATAGCGCTTAGCCAAGGCTTAGCTGGCTCTTCTGCAACTGGTGTAGCTGATCCCGGCTCTGGTCTCGTGATCGGAGGTATCTCCTCTATTTTGAATGTTCCCTTAACAAATTCTTCATGGGTTTGCTTCCATTTGCTATAGGCAGCTCTCCCTTGGTCTCTAAAATGATAGTAGACCCTTCCGTCTGGGTGCTGCGCTTTCTCAATGAAGCCTGTCTCTTGGAGTATTTCTAAGTGTTTGTAAACATTTGTTCTGCTGGTACCCAGCTTCTTCGCCAATTTATCGGGATGTACATCTTCTGCTTCCGCTAACTCTAAGATCATCAACCTTGTCCCATCACTTAACGCATACATAACCTCTGTAAAGCTCGGGACCTTAACCTCAGCCTTCTCAGTCTCCATATTTTAACTTCCACATGCTGATGATATACCATTGGAATAGAACTTGGATAAACGTTCTGATTTAAGCTGTAAACCAAACGGTGACATGCCCATCACTTGGGCATCGCGGAAAGGTTTACAGTTCCAATAAACCTCCGTCACTGTAAACCCCTTTTCTTAGAAAAAGAATAAATGAGTTTAATAAATGGGTGCTTTTTCTAAGCGTGACCTAACGTAAAATCGTGCTTCGCCAAAGTTTACAAGTCTGAAGTTGGCCATGGGTATGGGGCTTTCTGGGGGTAGCGGGCGTATTATGAGGGCGCTTCCTACTTTTTGTGCTAGGTCTGCTAGTGCTGGCCAAAGCTCTGGTGGAGCGCGAATCGAATAGACTAGATCAGCGTTTTTGTAGAGGTCCAGGTTAGGGTTTGTTACGTCGTCTCTGACTGCTTTTAGCGTTGGGTATAAGCGTTTAACCTCCTCTATCGCCTCTTCGCTGATGTCGGTGACAATGATTTCGACTTGTGGTAAACGTTTTTTGAGCTCGATCGCAACGCCACAAAATCTGCCGATGCCGACCTCGACAATCTTTGACATATGCCTATATGTTTTAACGATATAATCCACTAAACTCTCGAACTCTTCTGGAGGCGTAGTTGGGCTCATCGGCCCTTCAACCTTAAGAGTTCCTCAAGGTAGATTTCGAATGCACCTGTTGGATTTTCAAGTTCAAAGTTGTTGAGCACTTCTGGATTGATCTCGCCTAAAATGCCGACTTCCTTATCTTTGAAATAGATTGCTGCTACTCTTCCGGCTATGAAGCTAGGATCTTTCCTCTCAGTGATTTTCCAGCCAGTTATGCCAAGGTTCATTAATAGTGCCTCTACGGTTGCCTTGATTTCTGTGAAGTTGGCTGTGGGATGTGATGACACGGCTGCTACATGGAGTAGGCGTTCGGTACATGTTTCTGCTTTCTCGTTAACTTTTATCACATCTGAGGCTTCGAATAGGCGTTGTGGGTAGCTTTCATGCTTGTTGTCCATCAGATTCTTCATGAGTCCTGGCAGTAGGGCTTCTCGGATTATGGTGTATTCTGCTGAGACAGGGTTGGCAAGCCTTACCGCTCCGCTGATCTGGTGCAGCATTTTACGATAATGTATATCGTCATTAGTGAGTGTGAAGTTCATCGCCTCAGTGAATCCTAATCCGATCATAATGTGGCGAACGTGGTTTGCTGTTTCAAATATTTCATTTGGCGCGCCGAATGTAACTGTTTTTGGTCTAGTCGGCTCAATTCTATAGTAGCCATAGCCAATGGCAACTTCTTCAGCCAAGTCAACCTCATGCATTATGTCGATGCGGTAGGCTGGGATTGAAACATTTAGCGTTCCTGCACCTGCTTTCTTTGCATCCAGCCTAGACTTTCTTAATGAGCGGATTATTTCGGCTTCTGTGAGATCTAAACCCAGCAACTCGCGCGTATAATCAATTCCCATTTTCATCTGTTGAGGCCTTAGGTCAGGCGGGTTTTCGGTGCGGTCGGGATATTTGACGGTGACGTTTTCAATTGATCCGCCCATGTCTGCAAGGGCTGTGACCAGTATGTTCAGGCTTCTCTTGACGGCGGGCATATTCAATCCGGTTACATCTATGAACAGGTTCTTTGTTTCCCAGGTGACTCTTGTAAGCTCTGCATTAATTATCGGGGGAAATGAGAGGGCTCTACCCTTAGCGTCTAAGATGATCGGGTATCGGGTAGCGCCTTTGAGAATGTGTCGGAACATGATGCCCTTCTCATGTCTCTCAAGAATTTCCCGCATACTCATCTCTTCAGCCTTGTCAAGCGGGACAAACCTAGTCTTGTCTGGGTCTGCAGCAAGATAGGTGAAGGGTGGCTGAACCTTGTCTAAATCGTGAATTCCAATGGAGACCTTAATCCTGTCTCTACCTAGTCCCCAGTGGAGATCCTCCTGCATCTCCATCAATTCTCTAACATTCTCGTCATCCAGCTCTAAGCCGCGGATAACTGCGCCCAGAATGCTAGGTCTAACCTTTAGTACGCTTGGATCCACTTTCAGTACGACTTGCCCCTTCTTCACATCGTAGCTCGGCAGACCTAACTTCCACCCAGCTAATCCGACGAAGGCTCGGGCTACACCCGCATAGCTGCAAAAGTCCAGCCGGTTCGGGTTGAACTCAATTTTCACGTAGTCGGGTCCGATTTCCTCTAGGTCGACTCCAAGCCAAGGCAGCCATTTAGTCATATCTTCTACAGTAAGTGAACGTCCCACGAACTTGCTGAACCTGTCTCGATTAAGAGTTATCGCCGGAATAGCGGAGTCCTCCTTATCCAGCCTAAATCATTCTTATACAAGTCTCGAATGTCCTCAACGCCAAGCTTCAACATGATTACGCGCTCTAGTCCTCCTCCCCACGCTAAGACCGGATATTTCACACCTAATGGTCTTGTAACTTCTGGGCGGAATACTCCCATTCCGCAGAGCTCGATCCATGCTTTCAGTTCTGGCACGTAGACGGTTGTCTGTACCGAAGGCTCGGTATACGGGAAATAACTTGGCCAGAACTGTACTTTTTCCAGTCCGAGTTTCAGGTAGAACTCCTTTAAGACGCCCATCAGGTCACGGAGTGTCACAGTCTTATCCATAACTATTCCTTCAATCTGGTGGAATTCTGCCAAGTGTTTGTAGTCCACTTTCTCATTGCGGTAAACCCGATCAACGGAGAAGACTTTCACAGGTGGCTCCCTGTGGCTGGCGAGATGGCGGATAGTTTCGGCAGTTGTATGTGTACGCAGAAGCAGTCGTTTCGCCTCTTCGGCTCTCCACTTATAGCCCCAGCCAGTTGAGCCCGTTATCCAACCATTCTCATGGGTCTTTCCAACATTCCTCACAACCTCATCGCTAGGCAGTCCGCCCGTGCTTGGCTTTTCTAAATAGAATGTGTCCATCATTTCTCTCGCAGGGTGATCTTGAGGCTGATAAAGGGTGTCGAAATTCCAGAATGCAGTTTCAACGATAGGTCCTCGAATTTCAGTGAAGCCCATTTCGAGGAAAATATGTCGGACCTGTTGGACTATCTGTTCTGCGGGATGGATCTTTGCGGGATGGAATCTTGGGCCTGGTACTGTTACATCAAATGGGCTGAGTTTGATTTTACGCCACTTTCCAGTTCGAATTAGCTCTGGAACCAGCTGGCTGACTTCTTCTTCAAGCACCTCTACCTGCTGAGCAACCCTCACACCATCACTGGTAAGAGCTACTGCGCGCTCCACCACCTCATCAAGCACGACTGAATTAGGGCGTTTCTTCAGAACCTCTAATCCCTTTGCAACTTCAGCTGGGAGCGCATCAACTGGCAACCTACGTTTCCCCAGAGTGATGATTAACTTCTCATCTAACCCCTGTTCTGGCTCTTTATCCACCTCAAGAATCAGTCTCTCTTTTTCTTTACTAGTTCTAAGCCATCCCTTTCGTTTAGTCCATCCAAGAGCAATAGAACCCTGCCCACTCGAAAGCCCTGAAGATTTCAGCGCCTCATCAAAACCTGCTTTTCCTCCCGATCTCAATACAGCATCAACAAGCCTTCTTTCCGGCAGTCCATCCCGTAAGAACAGCTGCCCCTCAGATCCAAGCTGAACAAAAGTCCGCCTAGTCTCAATAATCTTGGCCAGGTTTTTTCCAGCAAGCCACAGTGAAGCGCGCATTACTGCAGCATCATTCAGCCCAGCTGTTTTAGCTAAGGTCTCCAAAGGCCATGTTTTTTCATCTTTTAAAAAAAGCAGTAACTTCCTTTCAAGCCTATGAAGCCTTATCACGAATTCTCATCCATCCTTCGCCATAGAAACTGTTTAAGGCTAGAATTCTTTTGCGTTTAAGTCGCTCAAAGCTTATATCCATTTTCCATATCCTTAACCATGATTGCCTAGCTTAAGGTGAGTTAAGCTTGGGTGGTAAGCGGCCGATAATAGATCCATGGGGTACAACTCGAATAGACGACTACTCCAAGCTGTTCAAGGAATTTGGAATCGAATCAATAGAACCTCTAGTCAGCAAGTTCCCACATCCAAGTAGGTATCTTAGAAGACGCGTCATTTTCGGTCATCGAGATCTCCAGCGGATCATAGAGGCAATCCGAGATGGGCAACCATTTGCAGTTATGTCGGGCATTAAACCTACAGGCGAATTTCATCTAGGAACCAAGATGACTGCCGAGGAAATAATCTACTTCCAGCACCTATCTCCAAAAGCTGTAGCATCTTACGCCATTGCTGATGTTGAGGCCTATGCTGACAACGGTATCCCATTCGAGGAGTCGGCGGAGATAGCTGTGGCCAATGTGGCTGACCTGCTCGCTTTAGGGCTTGACCCAAAAAGAGCATACGTCTATAGACAATCAGCCGAAATAAGGGTGCTTAAGCTTGGGTCAATGTTCTCTAGGGGAGTAACCTACAGCATGCTTAAGGCGATATACGGGGTAAAGCAGTTCGGGCTCTATATTTCTGCACTGATTCAGGTAGGCGACATTCTGCTTCCGCAACTCAAGGACTTTGGTGGTCCAAAACCAGTTGTGGTCCCTGTTGGCGCTGATCAAGATCCTCATATTCGATTAACACGTGACTTGGCCAGCAAGTATCATGATCAGTTTGGCTTCATTATTCCAGGCGCAACCTACCACAAGTTAATCCACTCACTAACAGGCGAAGCCAAGATGTCGAAAAGGACTCCGATGAGCTATCTTCTATTGAGCGACACTCCTGAGCTTGCTGGAGAAAAAGTCCTAAACGCACTAACAGGCGGGAGAGAGACGGTTGAAAAACAGAGGAAACTAGGCGGAGTTCCAGAAAAATGCGTGGTCTACGAGCTTGGCTTATTCCACTTCATCGACGACGATGACAAAGTCAGACAGATCTATGAAGAATGCGTCAAAGGAATAAGAATGTGCGGAGAGTGCAAATGCGAACACGCCGAATATGTGGCCAGATTTCTCAAAGAACATCAGAGAAAACGAAAATCGTTCATAGACGCTGCGAGAAAATTACTGAGCCAAAAATAATGGAAAATTTTTTACTTGAGCAGTGTTCCTTCTGAGTCTATTTCTCCATCCCGGATTCTTGTAGTCGTAATCGGCTGCTTGTCCTCAGCCATAGCCATGCCCACACAGACTATGTCCAATGGGTATAGCTTCTTCCTTCTTCTTATCGCGTTAATTTCCTTTGCACGGCCCAGAGTTTCTTCGCTTACTACTATCGCATCTATGTCCTCAGCAGATGTAGTGACCCCATACGGGTCGCTTAAAGGAACGATTTCACACTTCTTAATCCAACCCCCCTTCTTCAGAAGGTCTTCAAGCATCTTCTCTCTCTCATCGTATCCGATAACTGGATAGGATTTAATCTTCCTTGCATATTCCTCAGTAGTCAAACCAATCAAAACGAATCGGCTTAGGTCAAAGGCCCTCTTCAGCAGAATCTTATGTCCCTTATGAATTACGTCGAAGGTTCCGCCGACTACAACTCTCTCATACATTACTATGCCCACTCAAATAACAACAAATAATCGCTAAATCCTTTTAATCACTATCTATCAAATGAATTCCGATAAAGGTTAGGTGCCTCACACTGCTTCCAGAAGAAGTTTTACAGAAATACCAAAGAGCAGGAAAGATTGCCTCTCTGGTACGTGAGAAAGCCCCCAGCCTAGTCCGTGAAGGTACGCCAGTAATCGACATCTGTAATAAAATTGAGTCAATGATCCGTGAAAATGGCGGAAAACCAGCCTTTCCATGCAACGTCTGTATTAACGAGGTGGCAGCGCACTACACTTCGCCGATAGACGATAGGACCTCTATTCCCAAAGGCGCTATTGTAAAGGTTGACATCGGGGTGCATGTGGATGGCTATCTGGCTGATACGGCAATAACCATCTGCCTCAATCCTGAGCATGCCCCTCTAGCTGAAACCGCTGAGTTAGCCCTAAAGAAAGCATGTGAGACCATAAGGCACGGTATCAAGGCTTCAGAAGTAGGCGCGGTAATCCAAAAGACAATTGAAACCTATCGCTTTAAGCCAATCTGGAATCTAACCGGCCATAAAACTGTCAGATATATAGTTCATTCCGGAAAATCGATTCCCAATGTTTCCCATTTGAATGGGACAAAAATAGAGGCTGGCGAGGTCTACGCAATTGAGCCCTTCGTAACCTTGAAGGAAGCTGATGGAAAGGTAAGCGAGCTAAATGAATCCTTTATCTACCGCTACGTGAAAGACAGGCCACTAAAAAATGACAGTGCAAAACTTCTCCAGAAAATCAAAACTGAATTTCACACATTGCCCTTCACTAAACGTTGGATCCACGGACTGTTGCCCCCACGACAATTCGAAGAGGCCTTTTCAGAGCTTATCTCTCGTAAAACCATAGCGAACTATCCAGTGCTGGTTGAGGCAAGTGGAAATCCAGTGGCGCAAGCAGAACACACAGTAGTCGTCACAAAGGGAGGATGTACTATTTTAACCATCTGAATGGATGGGGCTTCTTCTCGGCTTCCTCATAATAAACTGAAGTTATGGTCATTGGCTGGCCGCACTTCGGGCACTTTTCTGCTTTTTTAAATATAAAATCTCCCTGCGAAAATTTTCGCAAACTCTTGAATGCGTCTTTGCTACATTCTACGATTGTAACAACATTTTGGAAAGGAGTTGCTGGAGGAGGCGCCATGCCCTTCCTTAACCGCGCTGTCATTAAAAACGAAATTCCCATTCCACCAGCGCCCGATGAAAGCCAAATCAGAGCCTCATCGATTTGTCCACGCGTATACAATACAACTCCATAGTATAACGCTAACAGAGACAATGTGAACAGAAACATCGATAACACTAGATAAAGGAATAAGGTGCTCACGCCAGTAGCTCTTCTCGGTGGGGTGCTCAACTACTTCTACCCTCCTATTGACCGATCCCTACGGTATTGCCGATTCCCGCAACGATCACGATGTCTCCCTTCTTCGTTCTATCATTGATAAGCCTTCTAACTACAGCGACAGCATTCTCCACACCCTTGATCACTTCCTTCTTCATGGGAGAGATCGCCTCCTGAATAGACTGCTTAATGAGAATGGCGTTAACCGGGATCTTGTGTTTGAAAATTGATTCCTCTATCTTATATTTCTCAGTTCCAACCCCGCCGATCGCTGCTCCAATGGCCTCCGCAGTATCCCCTGTGTCCTCGCCCTCTAATTTCACTTGAGCATCAATCATAACGACCATCGAAACTTTCTTCTTGTACTTGTCAATAACCGCCTTGATCGCGTCGCCAGGCTTCCCCACATTTCCACCAGGGCCCTCAGCCTTCAAAACAAAAACTTTCCTTCCATCTATCGGGACTTCCGAGATCACCATGTCCTTAGCAATTTTCTTGAAGCTGTTCCCATGCATCAACTTGGCTGCGACAAACGCTCCAGCCCCATCTCCAATTGGCTGCCCCTTCGAGAAAGCATGGGCAGCCCCCATATACGCCTCGACAATCTGCATGAGCAGAGGCATTATCATCTGAAGCTGCATAATTATGTAGAGGCTCATCGTCTTCTTCCCGAACAGGTAGAAGTGCCTCACAACCTTGTAGATTAGATTCAGGTCCATGGAAGCCTCAAGCAAGTTCTCCAATGTATTTAACTGAGCTTCATCAGCTCCCGGGGCGATCACCCGCACCTCATCTTTAAACCTGAGGTCACGCACATCCAAAAGATGGTCGAATTTCTGCACAATTCCTGAAGGATCCATACTCGTAGGCTCAATGAACAAATACTCTAAAAACTGGTCAACCCTGGGAGCCGGATCTTCCTTAGGCTTCCCAACCGACTTTATCGTCTCAATAGAAATCCTCCGCGACTCATCACGCATGAACTTAATTTTATTTAACGCAGCCTCAATCTCCCTCAACCAAAACCGAATCTGAATCCTGTTCCAAAACATGAAAAACACTATGAAAACAATGAAGCTAGCCAAATACCAGAGCACACTCTGCGCAGTATTCTGCCCAGGTGGAAACTGCCCAACAGAGAACAACATCAAACCAATCCTCAACAATATGCTCATTAAAACTAAAGACGCCGAGTTATAAATGTTAAGCTCAGTAATTCAACTCCATTCAAATTCTATCTAAACTGAGGGGCTCTCTCAAGAAACACCTCGTATCTAAGCGGGTTGCCAACTTTCCGGCCTCGCATGAGCTCTCGCATCATACTAATGCCGGAAACGCGGCCCTGCTTAACTTCCGAGCTACCGATAAGAAGCATCAAGTGCCTCTCATTTTCGGAACGGGATCGGGTGTCACCAGGACCCTATGGCCGGCAACCCAAAACAACACATCGAAAACAAATAATTAAGTCTTACTTCTTCAACTTCGATGTGTTATGGGTCACTGATTAAATTCCTAACCGTTTGCATGTCATTTCTTGTAAAATAGATCCATGTGCCTGGCAATGTGATTATGAGGATGAATAGAGCTACGAGTTGCAGCGTGAGAGGGAATTGGAATATAGCTCTGAAATCTGTCTGTTTGTATAGGGCAAAAACAAAATTAGTGCCACTATCTAAAGCCGCGATATAAGGAATCGGTCTAAACACCACTCTTTTTGGTAATAGAGCATTGAAAACTACAACTATGAGCATATCAAAAGTGTAGGGAGCTATACCAACCAGAAATTTGGCGCAAGGAGTTCCAACTTCAATCCCATAGCACTTCACCTCAGATGGGACAACAAACTCGGTAAAAATTATCTGACCACCGTATCCTTCTAACTGGCAAACAGACCAATGTGAAAATTCATGGATCCAGAACCAAACATACTGCCAACCAACAAACAAGAGAATAGTTATGAACACCTTAGGAAGCAGCTTCAACTTTCTGCGAACAATTTCCGCTCTTTTTATCATCCCGCTCTCCCATGCTCTGGTTCAGAGAAACGTATATAATTCATATGTAACTGATTACTCGATGCTAGGCAAAAACGGGGCTGTAGTCTAGCACGATATGACGTCGGGCTCCAGAGCCCATAATTTGGGTTTACACGACCGCAAGGGATGATGAAGTTCTGGAGCGGTGAAACCCGAAGGATGGGAGCCGCAACTCCTATCCGGGTAGAGGTCGCAGGTTCAAATCCTGCCAGCCCCACCATTATTCCTAGCTTGATTTCTTGTATGGTTTCTATGCGCGTGCGGCGCGCTGCAGCCACAGAAGTACCGTACGAGATAAAGAGCGATGAATCCGTTTGGTTCGTTGCTCTTAAATCTATCAAAATCACTAAGGTTTTCTATCTTCCCAAAGTAGGAATGGCAAAACTCTTTAGACAGACAGACCTTTTAGGGCTTTTTTCACTTCTTCTATAGCTGTTTCATCTTCTATTGTTGAATAGTCTCCAAGAGGCTTGTCTGTGACTATTGCTTTGATCAGTCGACGCATTATCTTGCCGCTTCTTGTCATAGGCAACTTGCTCACGAAGAATATGTCGCTGACAATTACTATTGGACCTAGGGTTTTCTTCACTAAATCCCTTAAAGCTTGCTTTAAAGCGTCACTTGGCTCGTATCCGCCTTTTAAAACAACCAATGCACACGCGGTTTCACCTCTTAATGGGTCTGGGCGTCCAATAACGGCTGTTTCACCAACGCTTGGATGTTGAAGTAGGACGCTCTCAATTTCAATTGTGCCAATTCTATGGGCTGAAATCTTTATGACTTCGTCCATTCTTCCTAAGAACCAGATGTAACCGTCCTCATCTTTCTTTGCGGCGTCGCCAGTGTAGTACACGCCTGGAATTCGGTTCCAGTAATCTTGCACATAACGTTCATGATCTCGCCAAAGAGTCGGCGTCAAGCCTGGAAAAGGTCTTTTGCAGACGAAAGTTCCCTCGGCGCCAATTGGAACAGGCTTTCCTTCTTCGTCAACTATTTCGGCGTCGATTCCCGGAAGCGAAATTGTTGCAGAGCCAGGTTTTATTGGCAGCAATACTATACCATAAGGGTTACCGACCATCGGTCCGCTGCTCTCAGTCTGCCACATATGGTCGATGACGGGTATTCTATCTTCAAAAACCTTCCTTTGAAGCCATTCCCATGCTGGAGGATTTAAAACCTCGCCTGCGCATACCACAAGTTTAACAGAGCTTAAATCATGTTTCTTAGGCCATCCATCGCCATACTTCATTAGAGCGCGTATACCTGTGGGTGATGTCCAAAGTTTCGTAACATGGTTCTTTTCAATTATTTGCCACCATATGTCCGGTGTTGGATAATCCGGGACACCCTCATACATTATTGTCGAGCAGCCGAAGAGTAGAGGTGCGTAAATAACGTAGCTGTGGCCTACTATCCAGCCAATGTCTGAAGTGGACCACCACACATCTGTTTCACGCATATCATAAATCCATTTGCCCATTGCGTATATGTAAACCTGATAGCTTCCATGAGGTTGAACTGTGCCTTTAGGCTTAGCCATTGTTCCAGAAGTGTAGAGGATAAATGCTGGCTCATCTGCCCGCATTTCTTCAACTTCAGCGTCTATCCCCTTGCCTTTTGCTATGGCTTCCTCCCACAGTATATCTCTTCTAGGCTCTATGGGCAGGTCTTTTTCGCCTCTTTTCAAGAGTATGACTTTTTCCACGCTTTTTCCACTTATTTTGAGGGCTTCGTCCACAACTTCTTTAAGGTTAACCACGTTGCCACGTCTGTAACCAATATCTGCTGTGACAACAATTTTTGCCTCCGCATCCGCCACTCTGTCCGCTAAGGCCCCATAGCCAAATCCTCCAAAAACAACTGAGTGGATCGCTCCAATTCGCGTTGTTGCTAACATTGCAACAGCGGCTTCTGGAACCATGGGCATGTAAATCGTCACTCTGTCGCCTTTGTTAACTCCTAAAGCCTTCAAGGCAGAGGCGAACCGTTTAACTTCGTAGAGAAGCTGGTTATATGTTAAGACACGAGTCGGTAGGCCCTCATCATTCTCCCATATTATGGCGGCATGTTTGCCTCTTCCCCTTTTGACGTTATATTCTGTACAGTTATAGGATAGATTTGTTATTCCACCTTTGAACCATGTGAAGTTTGGATAATTCCATTCGAAGACTTTAGTCCAACGTTTAAACCAATGCAGCTCCTCGGCAGCCTCGCCCCAGAAGTCCTCAGAGTCTTCTAAAGCCCTTTTAAGCATCCATTTCAATTGTAGTGGGTACTCAATTTTGGGTGATTTGGTCGCGTTTTCCCAAGAAGCTGACGTGTTTGACACCCTCCTCAACTCAACATTTCGTGATAAATGCTTTAACTTTTTGGAGCTTATGGTTATGCATATCTCTGAGAGCAATGCTCGATGTCAAGAAACACTACGAAAGCATCAAAGCAATCGGATGGAATCGCGTGAAAGCGCTAGATGAAGCCGTCTCCAAAGTAATAAAAAATCTAATGCAGGCGTCGCCCACCTGAGCTGATTTCAAGAATCTTTTGCGCTAGGAACACGCTGACTGCGAGCTTATAGCCTGCTTGGATTCAGCTTCCTTGACAGCTATAAACAACGACTTTTACCTAGCCAGCCCCACCAATTCTCTAACTGGAACAACGCTAGAAGTGGCTAGATGAGCTTTCTTCTTTCGGGTACGTCTGCCAGTCTTAACTTCAATGCATTCTCATTTATGGGAGCAATTGATTCCTTAATAAATTCATTCACTCCTTTATATATTGACATATTTTGACTATTTTTATGGATATTTGTCCATGGAATTGGCATATTGTCATTATCTAGGATAGAAATAATAAAATTAGGAAGAATAAAGCCATTAAAAAAGCTTATTTTCATGGAAAAATGAGAAAAATCTTAAATAGTTCCTTTTAGTATACCTTCAATCCCATTTAAAGTGTCACTTATTGGCGTTAGAGAAGAGGTGACTAGAACGAGCGAAGAAACCAAGGAAAGGAAGCTTGAAGTACACTTGAAATGCGGAGATCTTGAAACCAAATTCTCAGGTAGTGTGGAAGATGTGATTAGGGGGTTTCTCAAATTTTTAAGCGATATTTATCCTACCTATGAAACCCTGTCTAGAATAACGATTACGGTCGATGTTGAGGCTCTTTTGAAAAACCTCAGTGACGTTATTGCTGTAACCCCTGAGGGCGTGGTATTGCTTAAGCCCCCTGAGGGAGTGACTTTGACCGATAGAGAAACCATCGGATTGCACTTGATCAGGACTTATGTTGGAAGAAAATTGGAATTACTGGAATCCGACTCCCTTCCTATGACTGATCTTCTCAAGTTTACCGGAGGTAAAACTGGTACTATTGCTGGTCGTCTGAGTGAGATGGTTAATGAGGGTCTTGTGGCTAGAGTTGGCAAGGGCGAGTACAGGATTACTACGCTTGGAGTGAAAGTGTTCATGGACTCAGTGATTCCGAAATTTAAGAAAGGCGGAAAGGAGGCTCATAGTTGAGTTCGGAATTAAAGCTCAGGGCTCATATAGAGTATGGCGACTTTAAGGCGGATATTGAAGGGACAGCGGATGAGGTGTTCAAAGAGACAATAAAGCTACTGAATCAGGCTATTCCAACCCTTGAGACAGTGTCTAAGTTAATCTATAATGCAGACTTTGCTAAGCTAATGGAAGACCTCACTGGGATAGTGACTGTTCTTCCTGAAGGTCCTACATTGTCTTCGGATCTAGAGCTTTCTGCTGAAGAAGCAATTGGACTATGCCTTCTAGGGGGGCATGTGGGCGCTAAGCTGGGAAAGTTGACAAAAGATTTTCTTTCGATCGAAGAACTGGCCATGTTCACACGAAAAGCCGAGAAGACTGTGAGGAACACTATTCCCTCAATGGTGAAGCTGGGGCTTGTTGAACGCGGTGAGGAAGGTGCATATCGGATCACCAATCTTGGAGTAAAAGAATTCGAAGATACGGTAATTCCTAAGCTTAAACCGGCTGGAGGAGTGAAGAAATGAGTACGCAACCATTTTCAATTCGAGTTAAGATTGGCAACCATGAGATTGAGATAAGTGGCACAAAGGACGAGGTTCTTAAGACATTAGAAGAGCTGCCAAATATCGTAACAAAGGTGTCTCAGGCATTTGGGACAACGGCTCCCAGTGTGGCTGTCAGCACATCATCGCAAGCGTCGGAACCAGTGGCAGAACGACTTGTAGCTACTGGAGTTCCCTATCCGCCAATCACGCAGGCTAAGAGTTGCGGTGATGCTGTTTTCCAGCTTCTAAACAGTGACTGGGGAAGGGAGAAACCTAGAGCGCTTAATGATATCGCAACCGCCTTAAAAGCTAATGCCTTGCACTATCCGGTTGCCAGTATAGCAAAAAATTTGGAGCGGCTGGTTAGGCGGAATAAATTGCGCCGTTGGAAGACTGAGGAGGGCTATGTGTACGTCTTAGCCTGATAACCGCAAGAAGGCGCCCGTTATTAAGCGGGTGCGGCGGGTCGCAGGAAGCTGTTTACAGCAACTTCCTGCGGCAAACCGCTAGGAGCGGAGGTCTAAATATGATGTCCCACCACACCCAACAAGAAAATAGTTCTCAATCGATATTAAGAGATTTCCGTCTCGATTTTCTCTCTCAAGTTTTCAGTAAGGAGGCTACTGAGTCAATTCACTCAGACCTATACGAAGCCCTGCTTGGCAGAGGCACTGACGGGATTCTCGAGAAACTTAGAGGCTATGCTGAGCAGCGGAGGAAGCTCAACGGACAACTGCGAAGTAGGGTAAAGCTTCACACCGCCACATATGACGAAAAACTGGCTGCTGGGAAGATAGTTGGAGCGGATGCTGGCAGAAACGGGACAAACTATCGATTCGCCTATGTGCCGCTCTACGGCGCTGTAGCCATCCTAATAGACAATTGGAAAATAACCGAGGAACCCATCTGCGCATCGGGCGTCCCAGACCTATGGCCTACGGAAAGGGATCCTGACCGACGGGAAAGCCTACTCCATATGGCTTTGGAGTACCATGTGGCTCGAAATGCTGTTGAGCGATGGCGGCCAGACTATGTGATTTTCGATGGAGGTTTGGTTCTGAACCCAAGGCTCCATACCAAGCAGGGGGACACAAGGGAGTATCATCAAGACTTCATATTCACGCTTTCCACTGCGCTCTCCTTCCTTGACGTGTGCAAAAAACATGGGGTAAACGTTGTTGGATTTGTCAAAAGAACCCAGATGAGCCAGTTTTATAGAGTTTTCAAAATCCCGCCTATGCGGGATTCCATCTTCCTCAATCCATTGATGGGGGTTGGCGAGTATACGGATTCCTTCCAGATGAGTAATATTGTAACCGCCACTTACCGAAGATTCACTAGGGAATTCGGGATCGCTGAAGACTTGGCAGAAATATATACGGGCTATATTAAAACCTGTCAAGCTCCACCCTACCGAATTGAAGTCCCCAAGTTCTGCCTCAGTAATATCAAAGACATTGCATCGATACTTTTCACCACAGCTGATCCCGAGGGCATCCCCTACGCGGTGCATGAGGCTGACAGGTACACAAAGATCACCCGTCCCACATCGAATATTCACACGCTTGTCCTCTACTCAAAGGCGTTAGACCTTGTGAAAAAGGGGCTGCTGGACCCAGCTGACTTGGACCTGCTGATATTGCAATACGGTGAGCGGTGGTCACTCCGCGAAAGCGATTTCTCAGAGGAGTTAGGGAGGCTGAGTATTAGATGAAGGAAATAGGCTATATCATGTCAGGGTGCTCACAGAACCTCGTTCCATTTGTACTAAAAGAAACTGGGAAGGCGTATGTGAACAGGTACTACTTTATCCCTCACCCCACCCTTTCACATAAAGACCTCTTCATCCCAGTTCTCATCCGAGTGTTCCGCGTCACCCCGTACAATCCTGAAATGAGCTGCGGACGACCTGGACCAATAGCTGGCAAAAAGGGCGAACCCGCTCATTACGGAAAACAACTGGAATATGAAATAGCATGGGCTGAAGTGCTAGGATATTTCAACGAAGATGACAAGTGGTATGGGCTGGAGTGTGCTCCTGGCACTTGGGATCCTGTATTCGAGCCTGATGAAAAGGAAATTGCAAGCTTCTTTACTCCCGCATCGAATCACCCTGTTAACAGGGCTTCTTCAATCGAGCCGCATCACGCCCAGATAGGACGTCATCGGGGCTTGACGATACCGTTATTCTTAGACCTCAACAGCATTGCGAAAGCACACATGTTTGTAGCTGGAATGACTCGAAGTGGAAAAAGCTGCTTTGTTTTAAACCTAATTCGAAAAGCAAGCGAGATGAAGCCGTCACCTCGCTTCATTGTCTTCGACAGGAGGGGCGAATACTCCACACTGAAAAAGTATGGCGCAGTCATAGTGTCATATCGTCAATTTCTTCCGAAGGCAGATGCGCTGACCTGTGATGTGGTATTGAATAGACTTGGCTTTGATTCTAGAAACTCGGCTGGAAAAGTAGTCAGAGACGCGATGGAGGCGCTTACAGTCGAAGGGAAAGAACTAACAAAAGACAGTTTGTGGGAGAAACTCAAGGAAATATCCGCGTTCACCCTGACCCGTGACCGCAGCCGCGTTCTTGAACGCATACGCTGGACAATTACCACCAGAGGCAGTTTCTTAGACGAGAAAACAATTACAATGGACGTAATCGCAGCCATCTTCACCAGCAACATACTCGTAATCGACCTTTCAGTAGACACTGATGTGGATGCCCAGCACATTGCAGTGAGGCATATAATAAGAACGATTACTGACCACGCTATGGCTCGCAGAAATGCAGGCGACTTCTCAGCAGTCATCGTGATCGAAGAAGCTCAATACTTTGCACCTGAAAAAGGATTGAACATAGAAGTCGGGAACCCCGAGAAGATAGGTGTAGACCGGCAACTTATTGAAGCCATAAGTCAAGCAGGAGGCTATAATGTAGGCTTCATAATACTCACGCAAAGACCAGCCTACATCCAGAAATCCATAATTTCCCAGTGCAATACCGTGGTGTGCTTTAGGCTTATGGCTGGAAACGATCAGGACGCCATCCTGAAATATACCGAGTATGGGAATGAGCGGCTACGAGACTATCTTCCTGGTTTAGCAGATCACGAAGCCATCATTTGGGGTATCGCTTCTCCCACACCGTTTCCAGTAATTGGCGAAATCGAAGTCAAAGAATATCCGAAGAAAGCCGGCGTAACCGCAAAACAGGCATGGGAACGAATGGAGCAAGTCTTAAGTCAAAAACCTAGGATTAAGCCCTAAATTGAGCTCGTATGAAACTAAAAGCTAGGGGCGCGATCTTCGACCTCGACGGCACTTTATTGAATACAAAATGGCGGTTTTATAAAGTATTCAACGAAACCATAACAAAATTCGGGTTCAATCCCATAAGCAAGGGGCATTTCCTCAGCATCTTCCACTCTGATAAGTTGAACCAATTTCTGTTTCCGGACAATGAAAAGTGGGAAGAAAAACGTTTAGAGTTCTGGAAAGCCTTTCTCAAAGCCTATCAAAATGCAACATCGGAAGCTGATCACCTGATTCTAGGGGTTCACGACACTCTCGTCAAACTTTCAAAACAGCATGTGCCCATCGCGGTCATAACTGGGCGCGTGTCTCCGCAAAACAAGATCAAACAAGAGCTTGACCGGTTTGGGATAGGTAAATTCTTCAAGGTTATAGTCTCAAAAGAAGAAGTTTTGCCAAAGGCCACTAAGACAAGGCATTTAATTGACCGAGACAATGAGCTGAAAAAGGCAGCTGAAAACCTGAAAATTCCAATTCAAGAATGCATTTTCATCTGTGATTATGTGGGCGATGTGCGTTCGGGAAAGGCGGTTGGAGTAAAAACCGTCGCCGTCCTATCGGGCGCTTCTGCGCGACCAATTTTAGAGGCAGCAAAACCAGATCTGATAATAAACAGTGTTGCTGACCTACTTGACTATGTTGAGTTCAGTTAGCTTGGCTTACACCCTTCAGCCACGAAGATCCCTATAGTCACTCGTCTCCCACCAATAGACATTCCGCAGCACTTTGTCCTGGCTAATTTAACCTGCACTCCTCTCAATCCTGCCTTTCTAAGCATGTTTTCAACATTCTTCAGGTCGAATCCAAGCCAGACATCAGCCATCTCAGTTCGAAGCCACTTCTCACCGTGCTTCTCCAGATCGGATATCACTAGCCTTCCTCTAGGCTTAAGCACCCGCACCATTTCTTTGATAGCTTTTTGAGGACTTGGGCAATGATGTAATCCCATGTTACAAATAACCGCATCAACTGCTCCATCTTCTACGGGAAGCTTCTCTAAATCTCCAACCCTCAACTCAACCCGCCTGGCCAGCCCCTCATGCTCCAAGTTTTCCCTTGCCTTAGCGAGCATCGCCTCGGATAGGTCAACCCCAATCACCTTTCCATTTTTTCCCACAGCCACAGCGGCACCAATCGCCATGAAACCAGTACCGGTGCCCGCGTCCAAAACCGTGAACCCAGATTTAATGTCAGCCTGCTGGATAACAGCATCTCTAAGTTTCTCGTCGAAGAATGACTCTCGCATTTTGTCCCATTCAGGTGCAACACGTTCAAAGTAACCTTTAACTTCACTCTTCTTGGCCATAGGCATCTTCCGCATTACACCCAAGTTTATTAAATCTGGATTTGAGTCTATATTCATTTAAAAAAGCTTAAGGATTGAGTATAAAAAGCAGATAATTCAAGTAGCTCGCAAAACTTACCCAAAGCAAGTAAGGAATGAGAATCAGGGCAGCTGTTTTTGAGATCCTGAAGAAGAACACCATGGTAAGAACGATCATGAACCACAGAGCTATAATTTCAATCAGACCCAGAAGTGGAGACCTTAGCCCAAAGAACAAGTAAGACCACAGGATGTTCAGTAAAAGCTGTAAAATGAATGTCCACATGGATTTTCTTACATTGCTCTTATCAATTCCAGCATTCCAAACAATGAAGAGCGAAATGCCCATCAGGAGATATAATGCTGTCCACACCGGCGCAAAAACCCAGTTAGGAGGAGCGAAATCTGGCTTACGGAGCCCAAGGTACCATGTCTGTATTGCTGGAGTGGTGAATAGGGCGCCAATGATCCCAGCCAACTGGCATATTACAACGGCAAATATGAATCGAATATAGGTCTTGACCCGATTTTTCTTCACATACTTCACCGGTTACTGCTCCACTTTTTACGTGACGTCATATGAGAGACCTAATCATCAAGCCAATTAAGCATAGCTCCATGTCACTCAAGCTCTCTATTTCCGATGGAAAAACAGTTTAAAATCTGCCTCAGAGCAACAGTATCTTTAGATAAAATTGGGCGCTCTTGATAAACTAATAGAAACACTCGGGATCGAAGAGATACCCTATCCATTCTCAAGATTCTACGGCTGGGTAGCCAAGAAGCATCCATATCTCAGAGACTTCTATAAGCAGATTGCAATCCAGATAAGCGGGCAGATAAAGTCTGGGAAAATTCTCGATGTTGGTACTGGGCCCGGCTATCTTCCCATAGAAATAGCAAAAGCAATTCCGCGCATTGAGGTCTTAGGAATAGACATCTCGGAAGACATGGTGAGACAGGCAAGGAAAAACACAGAAGAAGCAGAGCTATCAGACAGAGTTAAGTTCAAAGTTGAAGACGCAAATAAGATGTCATTTGAAGACTTCTCATTTGACTTTATTGTTAGCACAGGGGTGTTTCATCACTGGCTAAAGCCGCTAGACCCAATCAATGAAATCTATAGAATTCTGAAGAAGGGCGGAGAAGCCTGGATAATCGATCAAAACAAAAACGCGCCAAAAGAGGAAGCTGATAAAATCAAAAAGAAATACGGGCGCCTCCTAGGCGCAATAATATCTAGAGCATTAAAGCTTCATTCAACCACTCCAGAAAAAGCCCACACCGTATTAAGAGATGCCAGAAACAAGTTCAAGCATTATGAAATTGTAGAAAAGGAAACGGCGTTAATACTCAAGTTATACAAAGTGTAGTAAGCTTTCTACGCAATCAATTTTAAAGTCCTATAGTAAGATTTCATGTGATGAGCAGCTCATGTCCACCTTTTTAATGCAAGTACGACACATTATGAGTTCTCCAGTTATAACCATACAGGAGAACGACTCTGTCCTTAAAGCCATTAAGAAGATGGTAGACAAGGACATCGAGTGCTTAGTTGTCCCTGCTGCCGATAAAAGGGTCTCAGGTATTTTAACGTTCAGAGACATGGTTGAGAAAGTGCTCCTGTTAGAGCGGCCTCCCCAGCATACTAGAGTGAGAGAAATTATGACGCGGAAAGTTAAGACCTGTCACTCAACGGCCACCGTAGGCGAGGTGGTTAAGCTGATGAAAAAATATAGGCTACGGCGGATCCCTGTGGTCGATGCGAGGGAAAGACTGGTGGGAATTATCACAAACTTTGACCTAGCTTGTTTAGGTTTAGAAGTTTCTACTTAGCATGAGAGTAGTAACCCAACAAGCCCTATGCAACTCCATTATCCAAACGAGGAGATTCTCTCTTTCATCTCTATTCCCAACCTCTGTACAATAAGGGTATTAGCCTATGGAGCAGGGGATAACTTTATGATTGCGTTCATACTCTTACGACAAAGTTAAACAGGTGGAGTGATTTGGCGAAAAAGAGAACTGCTAGCAAAATACAGCTTGCCGTGGGACCCGGCACAACCAGCGTCTACAAAACTGGAAGTTGGAAATCCTATAGCCCTAAGCTAGGCGAGCGAGTGGCGTCGTGCACTAACGCGTGCCCCGTTCACATAGATATACCTGGCTGCTTACTCCTAGTTGAAGAAGGAAAGTTCGAGGAAGCCCTCGCCCTGATAAGAGACAGATCTCCCTTTCCATCGGTTTGCGGTCGCGCCTGCTATCACTTCTGCGAATCCAAATGCACTCGAGGAGATGTGGATGAACCAGTTGCCATAAGATCCCTTGAGCGCTTTGTAGCTAGTTTTGAGCCCAAGTCAAAGGGGATACTGGTCTCTGTAGGGAAACCTAGAGGTAAGAAGGTTGCAATAGTGGGCTCGGGTCCAGCCGGTTTGACCGCAGCCTACTTTCTCGCCAAGATGGGATACCGAGTTACTGTTTTCGAGAAGATGCCCGTTGCAGGCGGCCTTATGTACACGGGGATCTTGGACTACCGTTTGCCTAAGAAGGTGCTCCAGTTTGAAATCGACCTGATTAAAAGGCTGGTCGACATCAGGACGAACACATGCGTAGGAAAAGACATCACCATACCTGACCTCCTGAAGCAGGGATACAAGGCGATCTTCATTGCCGTGGGCATGCATGGCAACATTAAACTGGATGTTCCTGGAGAGGACTTGGAAGGAGTCCTTTACGGAACCTCCTTCATACAGGACGTAAACCTAGGCAAGGGGGTGCAGCTAGGTAAAAGGGTGGCTGTCATCGGTGGCGGCAACGTAGCAATAGACTCAGCCAGAGCCGCCCTAAGGCTTGGGGCTAAAGACGTCTACGTGATATACCGAAGATCAAAAGATGAGATGCCTGCTAAAACCGAGGAAATAGAGCACGCTAGGGAGGAGGGCGTCAAATTCATGTTTTTAACCAATCCTAAGAGGATACTTTGCGGCGAGAAAGGCTGCGTTGGAAAATTAGAGTGCATCAAGATGCAGCTCGGTGAACCCGATGAGTCAGGCAGGCGCAGACCCATACCAGTGCAGGAATCCGAGTTCATGGTAGATGTGGACACTGTTATAGTGGCGATTGGCCAAACCATCGATCCATCCTTTGCTGAGGGCAGTCCCCTCAAGGTTCAAGCAGGGAAACCTTTGTCCGCAGACCCTGACACATTGGCAACTGATGTGCCGGGAATTTTTGCTGGGGGGGATGTCGTTACGGGACCCGAGTCGGTTGTGGAAGCTATGGCAGCTGGAAGAAAGGCTGCGATACAGATAGGTCATTACCTGAAAGGCGAGCCCTTAGAGTCAGAGAAAGAGCTTCAGGTAGTGGACCCCAAGGATATTGACATCTCTAGGATTCTTTCGTTAAGGGATATGAGTCTCAAGGTAAGGTCCAAGATGCCGAAACTTAAGCCCGGGGAAAGACTTGATAACTTCAAGGAGGTTGAGTTGGGTCTAACAAAGGAGACGGCTCTCTATGAGACTGAGAGATGTCTTCGATGCGGTACTTGCTTCGGATGCAACGAATGTTGGATCTTCTGCCCAGATGCAGTTATCTGCGAGAGGAACGGCGTGTTCGAGATCGACCTAGATTATTGCAAGGGATGCGGCATCTGCGCCAACGAGTGTCCAGTAAAGGCTCTGTTAATGGTTCCGGAGGGAGGCTAATATGGGTCGGTTGGAGATCATGCAAGGGGGGGCTGCCGTTGCCAATGCCGTTAAGAACTGCGAACCCAATGTCATTGCTGCATACCCCATCACGCCTGCGACGATCATCGTTGAAAGCTTGGCTGAGTTCGTAGCCGATGGTATATTGAAGGCAGAATACATCAATGTCGAGAGTGAGCACTCAGCCATCTCCGCACTCATAGGTGCCAGCTCGGTGGGAGCCAGAACCTTCTCTGCCACATCATCTCAAGGACTCGCCTTGATGCATGAGGCACTGTTCAATGCCTCCGGACTGCGACTTCCCGTGGTAATGGTTGTAGCCAATCGTGCCCTCAGTGCACCGCTCAGCATCTGGAACGACCAGCAGGACTCTATATCTCAGAGGGACTCAGGGTGGATTCAACTATACGCGGAGGACGTTCAGGAGGCTGTGGACATGTGCGTACAGGCATACCGCGTGGCGGAAGATCCCAAGGTGCTCTTGCCAGCTATGGTTTGCATGGACGGCTTCATTTTGACCCATGTCTACGAACCAGTGGAAATACCGCCTCTAGAGGAGGTCAGACGTTTTCTACCGCCCTTCAATCCTAAAAACAAATTGATTCCAGAATGTCCTCTGAGCTTTGGCATGTTTGCGGACCCATCCTTCTATACGGAATTCAAGTACCTGCAGCATACTGCTTTTATGGAGGCTAAGAAAACCATCAAGAAAGTTGCATCGGAGTTCTGCAAATCCTTCGGGAGGGATAACTACGGCGACCTAATTCAGGAATATAGGACGAAGGACGCTGAGGTAGTCCTCGTGTCAATGGGCTCCCTTATTGGCACTCTCAAGGATGCTGTCGATGATCTTCGAGAGAAAGGGATCAAGGTAGGCGTTTTGAAAGTAAGATCCTTCAGGCCCTTCCCCTCTGAAGAGATATACAACTCCATAAAGGAGGCTAAAGCAATAGCAGTGATCGAAAAAGACATTTCACTGGGGCTCGGAGGGGCCCTCCTCTTAGAGATCAGGAGTGAACTCTACAGTAAGCCAAAGAAACCCATCACCCTTGGCTTCATCGCAGGTCTCGGCGGTAGAGACATTCCGAAGCCTAGCATCAACAGGGTCGTTGAGAAAGCATTTGCAGCGGCTGAAGGGAGGAAGGCGAAGGAGGAAGTTGAATTCTTGGATCTGAGGAAAGAGATGATCTAAGATGACTATGAAACCTTCACTCAAGATAGAGAAATCAAAGCTTAGGCTTCCGGAAACTGAGTTGTTTGGACCAGGATCCAGGGCCTGCGCCGGCTGCGGCGAACTACTAGCAGTACGTCACGCGCTGAAGGCTACGGGAAGTAACTCCATCGTTGTCAGTGCAACCGGGTGTATGGAGGTAATCTCTTCGCCCTATCCTGAGAGCGCTTGGAAAACACCTTGGATACACTCCTTGTTCGAAAATGCTGCTGCTGTAGCATCAGGAGTTGAAAGCGCCTTGAAGGCTCTTGGCAAATCGGGGATCAGAGTCGTGGTTATGGGAGGAGACGGAGCCTTAGCAGATATAGGCTTCGGCGCCGTTTCCGGCGCCCTCGACAGGAGGCAGAGCCTGACCTACATTTTGACAGACAACGAGGCCTATATGAACACCGGCATACAGAGCAGCGGGACGACTCCCTACGGTGCTTGGACAACCACAACCCCCGCAGGAGCCGTCAAGAAAGGCAAGGAGACGCCGAAAAAGGACCTAGTAAGGATAATGTTGGGTCATGGGGTCCAATACATAGCAACAGCTTCCATAGCCTACCCCATTGACCTCGTTAACAAGGTAAAGAAAGCCGTGAGCGTCGATGGACCCAGCTTCGTGCACATAAGCTGCCCTTGTCCCATAGGATGGCACTTTCCCCCCGAGAAGACCGTAGAAATCGCGAGGCTTGCCGTCGATACAGGCATGTGGATCATTTATGAGGTAGAAAGGGGGATATTGAGGATCACTTACAAACCGGATAGACTTAAGCCTGTCAGGGACTATCTCGTTCTACAAGGTAGGTTCGAACATTTGAGCGATGCAGACATTGAGAAAATCCAGAGCGATTGCACAAAGTCCTACGAGAACCTAGTGAATCGTGATGGGAAATCTCTGATTTAGTTCTACCTCCAACTTGGGAAAGCGTATTTGTATTATGATCGGTAAATATCTTAGATGGCATCAGCTCTAGACATCATGAGTTATCCTCAGTCGTTCCAGAACACGCCGCTCCTAAATTAACAAGTGCTGGGGCTCTTCCCCTGAGGGACTGGTCAGGAACGCTGGCATCCAAAAAGCTTGAAGAAACAGCGCAATACGTAGCCTGAGTTTAACCGCCTATATGCCAAAATTATTAATACCGCATCTAGGGAAAACTCATAGCTAGATGAGCATCAGAATGAAGACTCTTCGCGTGTCAATGCTCTTTTTGGCTTTAGTCTTTGGATGCTTGACAGTGACGGCCACGCCGATTAATGTCTTGGCTCAGCAACCATACTGGAGCGAGCCCCACCTCTTCGTCATAACTCCACCAAGCGGATGGACAATCAATGAGAAGGCTGCCAATGTCACCGTCCAATTTGAAGCCCGAGTTGCGAACGTATCGGTCGCTGTAGTCAAGGTTATCGTGGGTACGGTAGTAGGATTCACTGTGGCAGATATGATATCCAATCTCAAGAAAGTCTCTTCAGTAAGGCTTCGAGAATTCAATTTGCTCTCTGAACGCCCTGTTAAAGTTGCGGGTGTCGAGGGCTATGAGATTGTTTGCACGTTCAAGCAAGACGATACCACCTTCAAGGAAAAGCTGGTGGTCCTCCGCAGGGATGGTTATAAATTCTATCTGCTCGACTATCTGGCATTCGAAGTGGGGTATGAGAGGTATCTAACCGACGCTGACAGGAGTATAGGCTCCTTTAGGTTTACTGAGAGGCTAACGTTGGACGCTGAGCCGAGGGTCGCCTCTGTAACCGTAAACCAGACGACGTACTCGGCTAAAGACCTGCCTAAGGCAATATTCTTTGTCGCGGGAAGCGAAGTCTCTTTTTCTGTAACCTCACCTGCTCCAGAGAGCGGTTTGATGGGCACTCTAGGCGCAAGAGTCATCTTCGACCGTTGGAGTGGAGACTTATCAGCTTCTACGCAGACCGCGACAATCAAGATGGATGGCCCAAAGACGGTGACGGCGATTTGGAAGACGGATTATACATCGGCTTACATCACCCTGGGAGTAATAGTGCTCGTAGTCGTTCTAGTCATAGTGGGCGGCGTGGTAGTGGTGAGGAGGAAGGCGGCTCCCCCTCCGAGGAGGGCAATACGACGCCACCGCCAAGGACAAAAATCCAGATAGATTTGATTTAGTCTCCTCTATTCGAAAAACTCTGAACTCCACTCATCCACTCTTCAGTTTTTCAAATCAATTCCTTTAAAAAAGTCTCATGGCTGATGTTGGTACTATGGTTGAAGCCATGCTACTAGAAATGAGTGCAAGAATTATAGCTATTCTTTAGCCAAAAAGAGCTCAAAATGAGCTTATTTCATGCTGCTAGTACGACACGTTATGGGTTCGGTTCCGGGAGGCCTTTAAAATTATACCCCATCATAAAACTGGTTAGCGATCCAACTCATGGTCACAAATTTTCCGCCAACCTTCTTCACATAATTAATTAAACTCTCTAGTTGCTCTATCGATCTCTCACCACAATTGAATCGTATATGAAATGGAATGGAGGGGGCGCTTGGCGGTTTAACGAGTTCCCATGGATGCACAACGCATACAACTGGTTGATTTCTTCTCCAAACCGCGTGAAAGCCAAGCTGGCAGATGCGCTGTCCGAAATTTTTACGGAACCACCACCATCCTACAGGGACTCGAAGAATGGGAGTTACTGATATTGGTATTTCAAGCAAAGGCTTTGCTATGTCTGATTGCCCAGTCTCTCCCCATACAAATGGCATATACGGTGCTCTTAATCGATTGTATCTGCCTGGTACGTAGGTTGCTAGAATTGAACTGTCATAAAAATAATTTAACGTTTTAAGAGCCCTTATGGTGGCCTCATCTATTCTGAGGGTTGGCGCTCTGAACCCAATCGGAGTGCTTCCAGCTTTTTTCTCGATTATTTTTCCAGCTTCTCTTAGACTGGTCAATTGTTCCACATACGTCTGATTTTTTAGTGGAGAATGTCTAAGTCCATGATTCGCTGTTTCATGTCCTAGTTCGACTATCTTCTTCATAATCTCAGGCTTCCTTGAGGCGAAAAAAGCTGTTACAAAGAATGTGACCTTTATGCTCTCCTGCTCTAAGATTTCAAGCAATCGGTAAGTACCCTGCTCAGAAATCCCAATGGAGTATTTCTCAGATAATGGTTCTCCACCAAATTCTTGAGGTACAGTCCACTCTTCTAAATCTACGGTAAGCGCGATAGTCTTTCTCTCTGGTCGAACCATAGAGCAATCATCTTTCCTAAGAAAATCAACGCTACCTTAACAGTATTTACCTTAGATCTTCCATGTTTTCGCTTCCGCAAAGTTACCGGGGTCTCGGTAATGGTGAACCCAGCTACCTTTGCTTTAACAAGAAACTCGAGGTCAAAATCAAAGCCGTTTGCCTTAACATCAAGATTTTCCGTCACATTTTTTCCAATCGCTTTAAACCCTTCATTTGGCGTGGTCAAGTTGAATTTAAACAAGTGGTTAAATATCCAGCTATTCACCCGGGAAAGCGTCTTTCGATAGAGGCTATAATTGTCGTCCCTTCTTGCGGCTACAACTATATCCGCCTCATTTTTCAGGATGGGTTGAATCAGTCCCTCAATTTGGAATGGAGAATGCTGTAGGTCCCCATCCATTGTTACAACCACGTCGCCTCTAGCACTTTTAATCCCTGTTTTTATTGCTATGCCTTTTCCTCTATGCCCGTTTAGAGACACTGCGTTTATAATTGGAAATTCAGTCGAACATTTTGTTATTTTCTCCATCGTATCGTCATTGCTTCCATCATCAACAAAGAATATTTCATGGATCTTGAAACCATTGTCATTCATAGTGAATTGTTTGAGCTCGCTGACGAGAGGCACAATATTTTCGTCTTCATCTCTCACAGGAATGACTATTGACACGCCCAATGATTGCATTGGTCAACATTCCATGGGAGTTAAGAATTTTTGGGATTCACAAATTTATCTTTTGCCATTAGTCGACCTGTCACGCCATAGATTCCTGAGATGCTTATTAAACGATTTATTAGCCAAATTTTCAATTCAAATAGAGGCTGGAATAAAATTCAGAGGGGCGGAAATAGTTGACCTGCTGGAGACTGCAACGGCCCGAAGAATATTTTGATAAAATCGCTGCCAAATACGCCGAAATTACTTCTAGGGGCATCCTTGGGGCTATGAGAAAAAAGGAAAGGGAATGTGTCATGCAAATGCTTTCTCCTCAGCCTAGAGAGACCGTACTGGATGCTGGGTGCGGCGCTGGGTTTTACTCGTCTTCTATTAAAGAATGTGGTGCTGAGGTTCTTGGCGTGGATATTTCCCCCAAAATGGTGGAAGCAGCGATAAAAAGTGGGATTAAGGCTGAAGTACGCGATCTAAAAACCTTAAACTTGGGAAGAAAGTTTAACAAGATAGTCTGTGCCGGGGTTCTAGAATTCTGTGAGGAGCCACAAAGAGTTATTGAAAATCTAAAAAATCATCTCAATGAACATGGATTTATCGTGTTTTTGATTCCCAGCCTCTCCCTATGCGGCCTTGCTTACAAACTATATCATCTATCTCACGGGGTTCATGTAACATTGTTCTCCTTAGGAAGATTTGAAAAATCGTTAAACAAAAGCGGTTTAAAAATAGTTGCCATAGAGAATCCTACCCCATTTACATACGTGTTAAAAGCAGAGCCAATCGCAAGACAAGTTTGATATTAATGAACTTTTCACGGAACCAGTCTTTGTCCCTTATTAATTAAGGCTTAGCAATTTTTATCAAATTGTTTACGTTAACACAATACGTATTTGATGAGAAATGCCAAACCTAAACCTGCCTAAACGGTGGCCAGCACAGTTATCTTCAATTCAGCGAGTAACGCTACTAATTTTTATACTGTTAATTGTTTCGTCCTTTATCCTTCTATATCAATATCGATGCGGCTACTTGGACGAGTGGGATTCCATCCAATTCGCCATGGCGTTAGAAGAATACAACATTGTTAAACATCAACCTCATCCTCCAGGCTATCCGTTGTACATTTTTTTTGCATGGGTTATCTTCCAATCTTCCAGAGATGCACTAAATGCATTGACCGTAGTCTCCGTATTCTTTGCCTCACTAACTTTAGGTATCTTTCTTCTATTTGCAAAGATTTTGTTCAATGATTTGAGATGGGGTTTAGCAGCGAGCCTGCTATTGTTAGCTACTCCAATGTTCTTTTTTACGTCTCTTAGACCACTATCCGATGTCCCAGCACTATTCTTTGTAGTACTTTCACTATACCTCGCTTACCGTTATCTCCAAAACGGTCAAACAGCTTGGCTGTTAACTGGCTTAACCGTTGCTGGCCTTGGTTGCGGAGTCAGGATCACAAATGCATTTTGTTTACTCCCGTTTGCATATGTTATGTTCCGTAGAGTAAGCAAAAAGCAATTGTTGTGGTCATTTTTATGCGTCTCAATCTCCATTCTACTCTGGTTCATTCCGATGGTTGTAATTGGAACAAACGGTTTTCTACAATATTTCAGCGTAATAACTCAGCATTGGGATAAATGTATAATACGAAGCGACTCCATTTTCGCTAAAGGCGATCTAGTTCAAACTCTATGGGTGCGTTTAACAGGAGACCTCGGGTTCGTCTACTCAGCGTTTGGATTTGGCGGATCGATGGGTTATAAGGTGAGCCCATGGGAGGTACTCAGGTTATGGGTTTTCATCGGGTTAGTGTCGTATGGTATTCTCACTTTTAGGTTTTCAAGCGCTGTCGGCAAGTTTTTGCTGGCGTGGATTCTGCCTTACCTGGGATTTATAATTGTTTTTGTGCCGCTTTATGGAGCTGAACGGTATCTTCTTCCCACTATACCAGTCTTCGTTTTAGGAATGACTTATGCCATCAAGAAGATTTTTGATCATGGCTTCTATGCACATCTGAGTTTTCCAACTCGGTTTTGCATAAAGCTGCTTACACTTGGGTTTGTTATCTGGCTTTTTTTGAGCCTTTCACTTCACGGTGCTAGGATAGTGCACGCCGAACCGCCACCAATGATCCAGATGGTAGACTATGTTAAAGCGCATTATCCACCAAATCAAGTGGTTATAATCGCAGAGTACAGTGACCGCGCCTTTGAATACTATGCTGAAGAGTATGAGTGCGTATGGTGGTATAATGGAACACGTCTACTTGATGAGCTTATGCGTTCCAGTTCATCACAATTTCAAGGAAAGGATGTGCTGGTAACAGGAAGTGCCTTAAGGTTCTACGGTGGGCGGTACCCCGCCGCCAATTTTATCCTTACAGCCTCCTTCAAAAGAAGTGAGTGGATTATCCCAGTCATGGGTGGCAATTTACAATTATACTTGTGGAGGATTAAACAGTAGTTCTGCACTCTGTCTTGACTTCGGTAGTAAGCTACTCAGCCTCATGCATTGAAGTTGGAGCCAGGGGAGGGATTTGAACCCCCATAAAACGGGTCTGCAGCCCGTCGCCTAACCACTCGGCCTTCAGTGGTCATGTTGACCTACCCTGGCCTTAATTCCCTGGCTTAACCAATTTTTCAAGAATGTGCTTAAGCGGCAATATTTATTCTTCTTCCATTGCAAATACTTTGTGATGTATTGGCAAATGTGGAAAAACATGGTTTTAAGTATCTCCTCAGATGTGAAAGCGCATTTTCTGGAATTACAAGTTTTGACTCGCTATGTCAAAGGCGTGAAAGTTGAGAGGGAGAGCGCTGAATTGGAAAAATTTAGAGAGCAAATCGTGCAACAGGTAAAAGCGAGCTATACTCTTGAATCGCTGAAGGAAGTCCCACTTTTTAGAACTTACCGCAACTTCTTCTGGAGAGTTGGAATCGATCCAACTAAGATTCGACCAGCTGCGGAAGCGTTAATTCGTAGAATTTTGGCGGATAAACCCCTCCCGAAAATCAACACAGTCGTTGACGCCTACAACTTGGCGTCCATTAAGACGGGAATCGCATTAGCGGCGTTCGATGAAGGCAAATTGACAGGCAATTTGCTGATGCGTTTCGCGAAGAAAGGAGAAAAATTTCTGGGAATTGGTATGGAGAAACCTATGGAGCTGGAGGGCGTTGAAGTAGTAATTTCTGATGAAGAGAAACTGGTCGCCATCTATCCATACAGAGACGCGGACTGCTCAAAGGTCTCAGATGAAACCAGGGATATTCTACTGTTGATGTGCGGGGTTCCAGGAATCGGTGAAGAAATTTTGCAGAAAGCAGCCGATGTCGCCATTGAGTATATCACCCGATTTTGCGGCGGAGACGCATTGTAATTCATATGCTTTCACAGAACGGCATATGGTGGGGCTGCCCGGATTTGAACCGGAGTCTCGTGGGCCCAAGCCACGTAGCCTAGACCATGCTAGCCGACAGCCCCGCTATCGAAGCCAGCGCGGGGATTTGAACCCCGGATCTCTTGCTTACAAGGCAAGCGCCTTAGACCGCTTGGCTACGCTGGCAACCACTAAGCTAAGCAGAACATCACTAACACCTAATTTATCTTTTGCGAAGTGTTTGGGCGTCGTATTTCTCTGTAAAGCAAAATTTTAAAGTCAAGTCCCATATGGTTCAGAGTGGTGCCGGAGGGAGAGCCGGGGTAGAAGAACCCAGTTCTTCCTTGAGAGCTCAGACTGGTTAGAGCGCCAGACCATGCATGGGCGTGACTCATAATCTGGAAAGGAATCTAAACTTTCCACAGAAATCGCGGGTTCAAATCCCGCCTCCGGCACCATTAAAAATTGGCTAACGAAGCTAGTATTGTTAATTTTATGATAGGGCTTTAAGCGCAGGATGCGCGCTTTTCCTCCAATTTCTCTAGCTTTTTCCTCGTTTTAGAATCTTAAAGCCAGTTTTACAGCCAACATAGACGATGTCCGCCATGCCTATAAACAGGCCAGTTTCAACTATGCCTGGGATGAGCTTAAGCTGGCTCTCCAGCTTTTGAGGATCCTTGATCGGGCCGAAGTCCACATCCAAAATGAAATGCCCATTATCCGTGATGAGAGGTCCAACCTTTCCAGCTGTTTTTCTGATCGCAGGCTTTCCTCCAAGATCGCGCACTCTTCGCATCACCCTTGATGATGCGAAAGGCAGTACTTCAATCGGGACTGGGCAATTCTTTCCCAGCGTTTCAACGAGCTTTGTTTCGTCAACTATTATGACCAACTGCCTTGCAGCTGAGTCCACAATTTTCTCCCGGGTTAGAGCAGCGCCGCCTCCTTTAATCATGTTTAAATTGAAATCAACCTGGTCAGCGCCGTCAATTGCTATGTCAAGTTCTGGGTTTTCATCTAGGCTTGTAAGAGGAATTCCATTCTCAACCGCAATCATCATTGTGTGATAGGAGGTTGGTACACCGAGTACGTCCAATTCTTGTGTGCTAATGGCTGAGCCCAATTCTTTGATGGCGTATTCAACCGTACTTCCGCTGCCAAGTCCAACAATATACCCATCTTTAACATGTTTAACCGCCTCAACAGCTGCTCTCCGCTTTGCATCTTCCCGCCAGCTCAAGATAGACTCCCCTCTGCGATATTCAATATTTCTGGTAGAAAGCTATTAAGCGCTTAAATCTATTCCTGAATTTCCATCTGCTCTAAGCGCTCAAGTTCTTTAAGCACTTCAGCTCGAATCTTCTCAATCTTCTCTTCAGCCTTTGTCCTAGGGGGCGCTGGACTGGGAGCAAAAAATTCTGGGACAGGAGGTTTTTCCACAGCAACGCTATTCGCTGTAGGCGGATTGTTCGACTTTGGTTCTTCTTCTACCCGAGATGGAGAAACGGCTACCCCCCTCGAAATTGCGCCAAGTCGCGAACGGGCTTCCGCAGTTTTACTCTTAATCTCATTAAGCTTATCATAGAACGATTTGACAAGCTCGGTTTCCGATCGCTCTAAATCGTACAGCTGAACCTTAATTTGAGCTAGGCTAATCTGTTCTTCAACACGCCTCAAATCTTCTCTGTACCGTACAGCAAGACTGCTCCGCTCAGCTTCACTAAGCTTTTCCTCGTCGTATAACCGAGTGAGGGCGGAGCTTATGATGTCCCTCTCAACCTCCAACATTCTGAGGCTACTTTTTGCTCTGTCCGCGTCGACATCGCTAATACTGCGTTCAACTCTAATTGGCAGTTTTTGCTCAGTGGGCAACGGCACCGCTAAGCTTACCTCCGTTTCCTTTCTTACTGGCATTTTCTGCTTTCTTCTGCTTGCCCAAAAGACTATTATTGAGAATACCAAAACGAAACATGCGGTACCTATTAGAATCCAGTATGTTTTTAGAATCTGTTGAAGCAATTGCGGAATCTGTTGAAGCCACTGCAAAACCCATTCTGGAAACTGATTAACGTGCAAATAGGGCATGCGGGGTCCCTCATCAAAAATAATGAACAATACACCAGTTATATAAGCGTGAGGAAAAAGCCTACTGGCTGCAAGCCTCCCTTGCTAAACCACAAAAAGTTATTATGACTTCATGTAAATCGAATAACACCAGAGCGCCGGTGTAGCCCAGCTGGTTAAGGCACCTGCATGGTAAGTAGGAGATCGGGGGTTCAAATCCCCCCACCGGCTCCACGAAAACATCATATGTAAAATAAAACAGGGTTTATCGTTTAGAAGGTCGGGCTTTCTTATGTCTGGCAACTGGAGCTGCCTTACGTGTAGGTTTACGCATTTTTAGTAATAAGGCCACCATCACCACAACTACCGCACCAACCACGCTAACGATGATGCTAATTGTCATAATGTCAAACCATACTGGAACATCCTCACCTCTGGCTACCGCTGCCTGAGCATCTGTAATATACTTCTGAGCATCCGGGTGTCCAGGATAAAGCATCAACACCTCTTGGAACTTTTGAATTGAGGCTTTGTAGTGTTTAGCCCAATAGAGCTCTAGAGCCTCCGCGAATGCCGTATCAGTTGCAGACCGCGTATTGCTGACTCCATTCTGCGAAAGCAGAGTGCTTACCAGCGAACTCGGTCTTAGGAAGTTAAATCCTGGCACTAACACCCCTGGTATATCTGAAGGTGTACTGAAGGTGGTAACCCCGATTACCTCGCCACTCTCATTGAACACCATGCCACCGCTGTTGCCAAACGTGATGGTTGCATCAGTCTGAATTGCAGGTGTACCATCCGAGGTTTGTCTAAATGCGCTCACTGCTCCAGATGTCACCACGGGATCTAACGCAGTTTTTTGACTCAGAAACGCACTTGGGGCAACTGCCCCTGGATAGCCAATCGCGTAAATCACATCGTTGACGCTGAGCTTGCTTGAATCTCCTATCTTAACTGTTGGCATATTGCTCTTTGTCACCTTGATAAGGGCTAAGTCCCAGCTTTCAGCCGGCTTTGTAGCTATGATCTGAGCGTCAAAGAGTTTCCCAACATTGTCTAAGCCTGAAACCACTGCTCCCGTTCCTACCTTAACTTGTACCGTATATTCTTTCACAAGCAGGGTGCCGTTCTGGTAGGCGGAAACAGTTTCATTTAGTGGTGACTTGACGAATAACCCTGTTTTTTCATAGGCATAACTAAGTATATTCACAAAGTTCTTTAGAAGAGATCCGACCCTTGCCAAATCGTTGTTCCAAGAATTGACGACATGCCCATTGGTAATTATGTATCCCTCAGGGTTTACAATGAAACCTGAGCCAAATACTGTTGTCTGCACTGGTGTGGGATATGGTAAGTCTAGCTGAATGAATATTTGCTGGACGCTGGGATATGTTATAAGTGCGGAGACTATTGTCACTACGAGTACTGCAGCGGGTTTTGCCTTTGCAACTGCCTTGGCTGCGGCGCTGATCTGAGCGTGTGCGGTGCTCGTCGAATAAATAGAGAAAATCTGCGAGACAACTAATAGAAAAACGCCGAGAAACACTATTCCTTTTTTAAAGGCGATTTTTCTCATGGGTAGAAAGAACCTAGACCTTTTTAATTAAGTCTTTTTGTCAAACGTAACTGTCACTTCGATCGGTTGAACATTTTTATAAAATCGGGGCGTTAACTTTTACCATATTCTCTCACTCCGGGCCCTCAATTCTCATAATAAAGCGAGTAGGCATTCTACAAATCGCATGTCAAACTCGTATTTCAGCTGCCAAAGTGCTTCCGATGCTCAATGATTCCATGCTGTGCAATGCTCTGGTTAACATGCGTCCAGTCAATGTTCTTCATAAACGCGTCGATGTAGTTCTTCCTGCCAGTAGCATAGTCGAGAAAATATGCGTGTTCATAGACATCTAGGATAAGCAGCGGGGCGCAGCTCCAGACACCGCCCTGGTTATGTGCGTCGCATAGATAGTTGTGCAGTTTTCCATCACTCCAGTCGTATGCCAGCACCACCCAGCCTCGCGCAGAGATGCCTAATGCTCTGAACTCCTTTTCCCAAGCTTCGTAGGATCCGAAATCCTCCTTGATCAAGTCCAAGATCTTTCCCTTCGGGACACCGTCACCGCCTAAGCTATCAAAGTAGCCTTCATGCAGTTTCACGCCATTTACCGCGAACGTTTCCTCTAGCTTCAACGCCCTAACCGTGCTGTAGGTGGCGTTTGTGTCGGCTAGATCAACGGTCTTGAATTTAGAGCGAATTTCATTTGTTTTCTTCACGTATCCAGCATACAAGACATCATGATGCTCGCTTATTTGACGTTGAGAGATTCCTTGCAACTCCTTAAATTTTAAGGGCTTAACTTGAAATTCCTCAGGCATTTTTCCACCAAAATTTCTTCTCACATAATATCCATATAAAACATGTTTCAAAGTATTAAACGAGCTCAAATTGAGAAAAAGAGGCTCTCCCGGCCAAACACGCCGCCTAGACCGCATTAGACGAAACAATTAATTGAGGCTGAGGACAAAGAATGAACCTGTTACAGAAGGTGTAAAAACTTTGTATTTAATCGGAGAAGCACTGGTTGGAGACGGCAACGAGGTTGCTCATATTGACTTAATAATCGGAGAGAAAACAGGTCCAGTTGGACAGGCTTTCGCAAACGGATTAGCCACACTCTCCGCAGGGCACACCCCCCTAATAGCAGTCATCCGACCAAACCTCCCATCCAAGCCCTACACACTTATCATCCCCAAAGTCACGGTAAAGGACATGGAACAAGCCAGTAAAATCTTCGGGCCAGCGCAGGCAGCTGTCGCAAAAGCAATCGCCGACGCTGTGGAAGAAAAAATACTCCCAGCAAAACAAATCGAAGACCTAGTCATAATAGCCAGCGTCTTCATACACCCCGAAGCAAAAGACTATAGAAAAATCTACCAGTTCAACTATGGGGCGACCAAACTCGCCCTGAAACGAGCGCTAATCGGATATCCAACTTTGGACAAAATAATGTTCGATAAGGATCGTGCGAGGCATCCGATAATGGGCTTCAGAGTTCCAAGACTATGGATGCCCCCATACCTGCAGATAGCACTTGACATACCCAACGTCGAGCGGACCAAAAAAATAATCTCCGAAATTCCAAGTAGCGACAGAATAATCCTCGAAGTCGGTACCCCTCTCCTAAAGAAATACGGCGTAGGCGTCATCAAGCAAATCCGGGAGCAAGCTAAAGACATCTTCATAGTTGCAGACCTAAAAACCCTCGACGTAGGACAAGTTGAGGTCGACATGGCATACGAGGAAACCGCAGACGCAGTCGTTGTCTCCGGTCTAGCTCCCAAAGACACAATCGACAAATTCATCTACGAAGCTAAACGGTTCGGGATCTACTCCTTCATCGACATGATGGGTGTCCAAGACCCTCTAGGTGTGCTGAGATCTCTGGAAGACCTGCCCGAAGTAATCATACTTCACCGCGGGATCGATGAAGAAAAAACCGGCAAAACAAGATGGGAACTGATCAAAGAGATCATGGCAACCTTCAAAGACAAAAAACTACTCTTTGCAGTCGCCGGAGGCATTGAACCCAACACAACACAACAAGCCCTCAAATCAGGCGCAGACATACTCATCGTAGGCAGATATATCACCCAATCCCGAGACATCGAAAGAGCCTGCCGAGAATTCCTAACCCAGCTAGGCGTAGATATGGACCTCCACCGAGTCCACGTAGAATAAAAAAGAGAAAAAGCTTCTCATTTACCTTTTCGAGAACGTTAGGGCAACAGGTCCCCATTCCAAGCCTCTAACCAATCCGTAATACTGATATTCTTTCATAGGCGATTACTGGCTCTGATGTTTGCATGAATATTTTCGAACTGCGAAGGAAACGCGCTCAGGATCTCATGGCGCAACATGATGTCGCGGCGCTTCAGGTCACAAGTAGAGAGAACTATTTCTATCTGACAGGTGACATACGCAATATTGCTCGAATCTTCCTTCCTCAGAAAGGGGAGCCGACGCTTATAGTGTTCGCTGAGGAAGTTGAAAGCGCTAGAAAGGCAGCTGGCATTCAGGATGTTCGAGGCTGGCGTAGTCCGCAAGAGTTGATGCGAATCTTCTTTTCGCTTGTGGACGAGCATGATATGCGCCATAAGAAGGTTGGTTTCTGCGTTCGCAGCAATCTTGGTTTTCTTGTGTACAAGTTTCTGAAAGCTAATCCGAGAATGATGGTTATCGAGAATGAAGAAATATTGATGCCGCTCCGCTACGTGAAGGATCCCGTCGAAGTTGATTTGATGCGCAAAGCTGCGGTTGTTGCGGATAAGGGACTTGAAGCAGGCATCTCAGCCATCTCTCCTGGAAAGACTGAAATTGAGGTGGCCGCTGAAGCCGAGTACGCCATGCGAAAGGCAGGAGCCATGCGCTACTCGTCGAGTACATTCGTTGACAGTGGACCCCATTCACTACACCTGCATGGTGCCACTCTTCGCCGAAGGCTAGAGGCTGGGGATCTGGTTGTCATAGATGTCCACCCAGTTGTGGACATGTACTCATGTGATGCGGCAAGAACCGTCACATGCGGTCCTCCAAACAGTGAACAGAAAGCCTTGATTGAACTGTACGCGGAAATTCAAGAAACTGTAGTAAAAGCAATGCGGCCCAACTGGAAAGTTGGCCAAGTTACAGAGATGTTTTCAAAACTATTTACCGAGAGAGGATACGGCTCATACTGGATTTCTGGACCTATACATGGTGTGGGATTGGAATTTGAAGAGTGGCCTCATCCAAGTCACTATCCGGGTCACTTGCAATTGGTTATGAAAGAAAATTGGACCCTAGCCATAGGGCACTCGCTACTTGCGGCTAGACCTGTCGGAGGAATCAAGGTTGAGGACACCGTGCTGCTGAGTTCAGAGGGAGGCGAATACCTCACTCGAACGCCCAGAGTACTCAGCTAGCCTAAGAATGTTCCTTACTTTTGTAAGCATTTAGCCTAGACGGCTTCCTTGAGAGCCTGCGCAGCCGTGTAAACGCTCCCTACTCCACAAATGTATTGGGTAACTCTCAGCGCTTCTGCTATCTCTTCTTTCGTAGCGCCAGCTTGCATCGCTGCCTGAGCCAACGCCTTTACACCCTGAACAGCTCCGTGAGATGCATCCAAAGCCATTGCGATGAGGAGCTTAAACTTCTTGGGCAGGGCACCGTCAGCGAGGGCAAGCTCTCTGGTATTTTCGACTAGTTTGAGGAGCTCTGGATCGAGTTTCTCAAAAATCTTCAAAGGATGTTCAGACATCCATACTCACCTCTCTTCAACTAATTAGATTTGAT
>Ga0209314_10000041_pt1 | contig 50441 bp, 54 predicted proteins | sample I19B2metaG_FD_184146 | JGI IMG/M metagenome (GOLD analysis project Ga0209314, IMG submission 184146) | Lake sediment bacterial and archeal communities from Gulf of Boni, Indonesia to study Microbial Dark Matter (Phase II) - ​I19B2 metaG... | ecosystem: Environmental > Aquatic > Freshwater >... | reverse complement strand
GTAATGACTTTAGCCCAGGTTATTCCGGTAGATTATTACCTCCCTGGTTGTCCACCACCGCCAGACTTGATACTGAATGCGGTAAATGCCATTCTCCAAGGAGAGTTGCCGGAGAGGGGAGCAGTGCTTGCCCCCGATAAAGCCCTGTGTGATACCTGCCCGAGGCAAGAGACAAAGCCAGAGAAATTATCCATGAAAGAGATAAAAAGACCGTGGGAAATCAACATTGCCCCTGAGAAATGCTTCTTGGAGCAGGGACTAATTTGTCTCGGTCCTGCCACTCGTTCGGGGTGCGGGGAAACATGCATCAAGGCTAATCAGCCATGCCGGGGGTGCTTTGGCCCGGTAGAGGGAGTCATAGACCAAGGGGCAAAAGCTCTGTCAATGATTGCTTCTATATTAGGCCTTGAAGGCGAAGAGAAAATGACTGATGAGGAGGTCGAAAAACTAATCAGTGGGATTGTCGACCCGGCAGGGACATTCTACCGATTTAGCTTGCCGGCTTCTCTGCTTGGAAGGAAGAGAATGAAATAGGAGGACAGAGTGAGAAAGATAACCATTGATCCGATAACCAGGCTTGAAGGGCATGGAAAGATAGAGATATTTCTCAATGATGAGGGGAATTGCGACCGGGCTTACCTTCAGGTCCCTGAGCTTCGAGGCTTTGAGAAATTCTCTGAAGGAAGACCTGCCGAGGAGATGCCACGAATAACCACCATGATCTGTGGCGTGTGTCCTACTGCTCACCATATGGCATCAACTAAAGCCCTTGATGACCTTTGGAAGGTTGAGCCAACATCGGCAGCAAAGAAGATAAGAGAGCTTATGTATAACGCCTTCCAGGCTGAAGACCATATATTACACTTCTTTTTCCTTGGCGGTCCTGACTTTGTTGTTGGTCCACAGGCACCCGCCGCAGAAAGGAATGTACTAGGGGTTATTGCTAAGGCTGGGCTGGAAGCTGGCAGAAAGGTGATAGAAGTAAGGAAAAGGCTGCGAGGAGTTTTGAGGATAATTGGAGGGAAGCCCATTCAGCCTACCTGCGGCCTGCCTGGAGGGGTATCAAAACAAATCACTGAGGAGGAAAGGGAGACGATTATAGACGCAGCGGAATATGCGGTTGATTTCACCAAGTTTGCCCTTGCCCTTTTTAATGACATTGTACTTAAAAACAAAGACTATGTTGACCTCATCACCGGTGATGTCTATAAACATCGGACGTATTATATGGGGCTGGTGGACAAGAATAACAAGGTGAACTTCTACGATGGGCTTCTAAGAGTGGTTGACCCCAATGGTAAAGAGTTTGCCAAGTTTAGGGCTCAGGAATACCTTGACCACATCAGGGAGCATGTTGAGCCCTGGACTTATGTTAGATTCTCCTATCTTAAGAATGTAGGCTGGAATGGGTTTGTCGACGGGAAGGAGAGCGGTGTCTTTAGAGTAGCGCCGTTGGCTAGGCTGAATGCATCTGATGGGATGGCAACGCCGCTGGCCCAAGAGGCCTATACAAAGATGTATGAAGTATTAGGCGGGAAACCGGTTCACAGTACTTTAGCTTTCCACTGGGCACGGCTCATTGAGGCACTTTACGCCTCAGAAAGGGCACTGGAGCTTGCCCGCGACCCTGAACTTACCTCCCCTGATATAGTAAATTTGCCTACTGAGACTCCAAAGGAGGGGGTAGGCGTAGTCGAAGCGCCGAGAGGAACCCTGATTCACCACTACCAAACTGATGACCGGGGAATTCTGACTAAGGTCAACTTAATCGTCGCTACCCAGAATAACTCAGCTGCCATTAACATGTCGGTTGAAAAAGCAGCTAAATCGCTGATAAAAAGGGGGAAAGTCCCCGATGGGATTCTCAACATGATCGAGATGGCATTCAGAGCATATGACCCCTGCCATGCCTGTGCCACTCATTCACTCCCAGGAGGAATGCCGCTTGAGGTGAATGTATATAACTCCAAAGGCGACTTAGTAAAGAAATTAAAGAGAGAATAAGATGGGGGAGACTATTTCTGAGAATGAACAGGCTCGGGTTGAGGAAGTAATTAATGAAGCTGGGAAAGTATATCTGCCGCCCTGCCAGATAGCTTGTCCTCTGGGCGAGGACATTCAGCGCAGTCATGCTATGATTGCTTTACTCCCCCTGGATGCTAAAGAGGCAGTAAGTCAGATAATCAAGATTGGCGACGAAATTTATGACAAGAATCCGTTGTTCTTATTATGCAGCTATATTTGCGGGCTCTGTGAGAAGCAGTGCAATTATAAAGACCAGACTGGAGCCGTAAGGCGTAGGATGATAGTGAAACTTATTGCTGAGTATTACCTCCCGTATCTGGAGACCAAGCCTCCGCTACCGGTGCCAACCAAAGAAAAAGTGGCTGTGATTGGTGGTGGACCAGGAGGCTTAATGTGTGGCTATACGCTGAGTAAGAAGGGCTACCGGGTAACCATCCTGGAAAGAGACTTTGAGCTAGGTGGCGCTCTACGATACATCCCCAGGTATCGCCTGCCCAAGGATATAGTCGATGCCGCGATACGCAACCTAATCAGGATTGCCCATATTGAAGTCAAGCTCGGGGCTAGGATGGGTGATGGGGGGAAAACGCTAGATGACCTGAGGCACGAAGGTTATCGGGCAATATTCATAGCTACTGGCACTCCCTCTCCCAGACCTTTAACTATAGGCAGGGAACTTGTAGCTGGGGCTGACCTAGAGGGAGTCATGTTCGGACTACACCTGCTCTTTGGTGTAAATCAGGGAAGGGTTTCCCTTCAGCTGTTTCAGGGTAAGCGAGTAATAGTGGTAGGCGGTGGCAATGTAGCCTTTGACGTAGCCAGGACCGCCCGAAGGCTGGGGGGAGGGGTTACTCTTGTTTGTCTAGAAAATGAAAATAAGCGTTCCAAAGATGGCATACCGGCTGATGTTGAGGAGATAGAAGGTGCTACCGAAGAAGGGATAAAAATAATCTACTCCCGAGGCGTATCCGAAATAATCGGTGAGGATGGGAAATTTAAGAAATTAGAATGTCCCCGGTGCACGTCGGTCTTTGACGAAGATGGTAAGTTTAACCCTAAATTCGACCGGAGTGATGTGATAGAGCTTGAAGGCGATGTGCTGCTGATTACTATCGGCCAGGGTCCAGAGCGGGCATTCTTCCAGCAAGAGGGTCTGCTGAACGAATGGGGCAGACTGGCTGTTGACCCGGTTACCCTTATGAGCAACCTTAGACTGGGGATCTTCATTGGTGGTGATGTCAGAAGGGTAGGTTTTGCTGCCGAAGCAATGAGGGATGGATTAACCGCTGCCGAGTCAATCGACCGCTACCTGAGGGGTGAGGACATGAGGGCGTGGAGGGAAAAGGATTATGAGAAAGCTTCCATTCCCGAGGGTCTGGAGTATAAGCCTCAACCAGCAATCAAACGGGCTCCGGTTGAAGAGAGGCTGAATTTTGAACCACTTGAGGAAGCATTCACCCTGGAAGAAGTAATAGCAGAGGCTAGACGGTGCCTATGCTGCGGACCGTGTAAGAGCTGTAAAGGGTGCGTCGTCTTGGAGCTTCAGCCTGAGATACCAGTCATTGAGGTTAATGAAGATTTGTGTAGCGGGTGTGGAATTTGCATTGCTGTCTGCCCCTACAATGCCTCTAAATTGGAAAAAACCGAAAAGGGGCTAGTATCGGTCACAGATAACCTCAAATGCAAGCGATGCGGGGTGTGTGTTAGTGCCTGTCCTGCTGGTGCAAGAACTATCAAAGATGAAGTGGCGGAAACTATAGCCAGTGCGTACGCAATGTTATAGATATGGAAAGGAGGGATAAACTACGAAAGAGAAGGTAGAAGCAGTTCTGGCGCAGATAAGACCTGCCTTGCAGGCAGATGGGGGTGATGTTGAGTTGGTGGATGTGAGTGAAGGCGTGGTCAGGCTAAAGCTCAGAGGTGCCTGTAGCGGCTGTCCCATGGCAACTATGACTCTGCAACACGGGATTGAGCGAATCCTTAAGCAGCAGATACCCGAAGTTAAACAAGTGATTGCCGTCTAACGAGGGGAGAGGACGATGCCGATATATGAGTATCTTTGCTCAAATTGTAAACTTAAGTTTGAGCTGCTTAGAGCGATGAGTCAGTCGGGTGAGAGTGCCCCCTGCCCGATGTGCGGAAGTAGTGCTCAGCGGGTGCTTTCTTTATTCTCTAGAAGTTCTGAGGGGTCATCTGCTTCCGAGGGAAGGAGTGCGTGCAGTAGTTGCACTTCCTATACCTGTAATTCTTGCCCTATATCAGGGTAAGGCGTTAGAAAGGAAATAACCTCAGGCTGTATTTTAGCCCTGAAAATTCACTTTTGATACAACAAATAATGGACCAAGGGAGGCTATGACAGATTTCGAGCCTAAAATTGTAGTCTTTTGTTGTAACTGGTGTTCGCCTGCGGGGACAGACTTCGCCGGCGGTTCAAAATTAGAGAGCACCCCCTATTCCAAGGTAATCAAAATCACCTGTACCGGAAGAATAGAGCCAAGCTTCATCCTTGGTGCTTTTGCTAAAGGTGCCGATGGTATAATGATAGCTGGATGCCATCCTGGGGATTGCCATTATATCAGCGGTAATCTTAAGGCAAGGCGAATAATAGCATTAATTAAAAATCTACTCCCCCAACTCGGGATAGAACCTGAGAGATTACGACTAGAATGGATTTCAACATCTGAGGCAGAAAAATTCCAGTCGGCAGCAGATGAATTTATTGATGAAGTCACCAAGCTCGGTTCTCTCAAACAGATTAATAAGGTGGAGGCAAAATGAGCCAGCAGGTTACCCGGGATATAGTAGCTGTTAAACAAAACGAAGACTATTGTAGCCATTGCTCTATTTGTTCCTCCCTCTGCCCCTACCAGGCGTTAAACAAGGAGGCTGAAACCGGCAAAATCTTCCTAGATATAGAAAAGTGTCAAGTGTGCGGACTATGTTACTCTACTTGTCCGGCTAAAGCCATCGACACCATCTATTACGACCTCGATTCATTAATTAACTATCTAGGGAAGGCGAAACAGGAATTTGACTCCGATACACTGGTTATTATGTGTAAGGGAAGCGCCCCCGATTTTAGCGGGGTAGAAAAACTATTTGGGGTATCAAAGTTTGTCCCGCTTATAGTTCCCTGTGTTGGTCGCCTTCCCGAGGAAATATATTTTAACGCCTTACTTATGGGGATAGAGAAAATTAGCGTCCTTGCTTGTGATGAAGATTACTGCCGATACGATAGAGGCAGCCCGGTTACCGGGCGCAAAATCCTCGCCCTCAATCTATTATTAAACCAGCTTGGCTACGGACAAGAGGTTATAAACCTAAAACGGCATAGCCTGAAGGTGATGGTAGATGCCAATCTGTGTATTGCCTGTGGAAATTGCGTCTTTTACTGTCCTTATAGTGCGGCTAAGCTGGCAAGCCCAGGGGGAATTAACTTTGAACTAAGTGCCTGTCGGGGCTGTGGGCTGTGTGTGGCTATGTGTCCAGCTACTGCTCTAGATTTAGAGAATTGGGAAAGAGAACGTATTTCAATGTTGATTTCCAAGTTATCACCAGAGATGGAACCGCCAAAGATTCTGGTATTTCGCTGTCAGTGGGCTGTTTTCCCCCCATTAAACGGGGGACTTTCACCAAATATCCGCTTTATTGACTTACCTTGTGCAGCTAGGATTGACAATTTCCACATCTTGGAGGCTTTCCTGAAAGGTATAGACGGTGTTTTGATCGCTGCTTGTTCTGAGGAGGATTGTAAACAGGAGAAAGTGAGCGGGAAAGCACAGCATGCCATAGCCACTCTAGGTAAACGGCTAAGCCAGATAGGCTTTCAGGATAGGCTTTACTTCTGCACTGTGGCTCCAAGATACCCTGAGGAGTTTGATAGAGAATTAGACCAGTTTAGCCAAAAAATAAGGGCTATCAGGTCAAAGGAGGGCTAGCTAATGATAATAACAACACAAAAGCCCTTGGATGAGATTTTGGATTTTATCTCGCCTTATGCCAATATCCTAATTGCTGGTTGCGATGGCTGCACCCAGCCACCGAGAGGCTTAAGGGAGGCTAAGACCCTGAGCCAACTACTTGAGCTTGGGGGTAAGCTGAGAAACAAAAACTTTGTATTTAAAACAACCACGGTAGCCAAGCAGTGTGATAATTATCTGGCAGCCTCTATACTCAAGCCCCAAATTAATGGTGCTGAGGCAGTGCTCTCTTTGGCTTGTGGGATAGGGGTGCAGACCCTGGCTGAGATTTTTCCCGAGCTTCCTATCTTTCCGACACAAAACACCCACTTCATGGGTGCCGAGGAAAGAGAAGCCGGTATTTTGGAGGTAAGGTGTGATGGCTGTGGAGACTGTCTCCTCGCCGTAACTGGTGGCATCTGTCCTGTTGCCAGGTGTAGCAAGGGACTACTTAATGGTGCTTGTGGTGGCAGTAAACAGGGGAAATGTGAGCTTGACTCTGAAAGAGACTGTGCCTGGAACCTGATATATGAGCGCCTGAAGAAACAGGGTAAGCTAGGACTGCTTAAGGAATTTCGCCCGCCTCGAGATTACCAGCTAAGTGGTTGGAAAGTCACTGTATAATGGATTCAGCGGGGTTGGTGAATGGTGCTGGTGAGAGTAAAAAAATTAGCCAAGATAAAGGTACAAGGGGTGGTGCAGGGGGTTGGCTTCAGACCCTTTGTCTATCGACTGGCTAGTGAGTATAACCTTAAGGGTTGGGTGCGCAATACCTCAGGAAATGTAGAGATTGAGGTGGAGGGAGGCGAGGCGACCCTAGACAGTTTCCTGAACGACCTTGAAACCAAAGCCCCTCCCATGGCACGCATTGAGAGAGTCGAAACTACCTTTCATCCCCCGAAGGGTTATACCGAGTTCAAAATTTGGGAGAGTCTGAGCCAAAAGGGGAGATACCAGTTAGTATCACCAGATATCGCTACTTGTGAAGAGTGCCAGAGAGAGCTCTTCTGTCCCACTGACCGCCGTTTCCGCTACCCATTTACTAACTGTACCAATTGTGGTCCTCGGTTTACTATTATTGAGGACATCCCTTATGACCGCCCCAAGACTACCATGCGCCAGTTTGAGATGTGCCCTGAGTGTCAGCAGGAGTATGATAACCCCTTAGACCGGCGCTTTCATGCCCAGCCAAATGCCTGCCCTAAATGCGGACCCAGCTTGGAACTAGTCGATGGCGATGGTAACCCTATTAAGGCAAATGATGTCATTAAGGCGGCAAGCGCCCTCTTAAAATCAGGGAGAATCTTGGCACTTAGAGGTCTGGGCGGATTTCACCTTGCCTGCGATGCTACCAATGAGGCAGCGATAAATCTTTTAAGAACTAGAAAAAGGCGCCCCTCCAAACCTTTGGCGGTTATGGTAGCTACTCTTGGGGAGATTGAAAGCCACTGCTCTATTTCTCCTGAAGAGCGAAAGCTGCTTCAGTCTCCGCAATGCCCGATTGTCCTCCTGAGATGGAAGCATAGCTCATCTAATATCTCCCCGGCGGTAGCTCCAAATCTAAAGTATCTCGGGGTCATGCTGCCATATACCCCTCTGCATCACATTCTATTAACGGAGACTGGCGTGCCTCTGGTTATGACCAGTGGCAACATAAGCGAGGAACCCATTGCCAAAGATAACGACGAAGCTGTGACAAGGCTCAGGGGGATTGCCGATTATTTCCTGCTTCACAATCGGGATATATATGCCCGTTATGACGATAGCGTCTATATGGTAGAGGACATGCCTCAGGCTATAAGGCGAGCCCGGGGCTACGCCCCATACCCGATTTTTCTTCCTTTTAAGTCAAAGCAGATTCTTGCCTGTGGTGCCGAGCTGAAGAATACCTTTTGTCTTACCAAAGACGAGCACGCCTTCCTTAGCCAGCACATCGGTGATATGGAAAATGAGGAAACCTTAGACCACTTTGAAAATACGATTGAGCTTTATAAAAGGCTATTCCGCATCGAACCCGAAATTGTAGCCTATGATATGCACCCGGAATACCTTTCCACAAAGTATGCCCTTCAAGTTGGCTTGGAGCAAGGCTTAAGACTTACCCCGGTTCAGCATCACCATGCCCATATCGTAAGTTGTCTAGTAGAGAATGGGGTACAGGATCCGGTTATCGGCGTAGCCTTTGATGGCACGGGATACGGTACCGATGGCACTATCTGGGGTGGGGAATTCCTGCTTGCTGACTGGCGCCGCTTTCAACGGGCTGGACGCTTAGAATATGTCCCTCTAGTTGGAGGTGCTGCCGCCATAAGGAAGCCCTACCGTATGGCTTTAAGCTATCTCCATACATTGTTGGGCGAAGACTTTGCCTTGGATGGTCTTGCCATTGGTAAGCTAGACCCCGTCGAGCTTGAGGTAATAAGGCAGCAGCTAAAGCAGAAAATAAATTCTCCACTGACCTCGAGTGCCGGGCGACTTTTTGACGCCGTTTCTGCCCTAGTCGGAGTCAGGGGGGAAATAGATTATGAAGCCCAGGCAGCTATTGAGCTTGAGATGCTGGCTCCAGACGAATTAGGCGAAAGGAAATCCTATCTCTTCTCCATTGCTAAGGACCAGGGAATAAGGGTGGTAAAACTGGAAGAGCTAACCTCGGTAATAGTCCAGGATGTTAGAAACCAGGTTCCCATCCCAATAATATCGCTCAAGTTTCATAACACAATGGCTGAGATAATCGCCAGGATGTGTAAATTAATTGCCGAAGAGTCCGGGATAACTCAAGTGGCGCTAAGCGGCGGGGTTTTCCAGAACCGGCTACTGCTGAAGCTAGCTACCTCTGCTTTACATAAAGAAGGCTTTACTGTGCTTACTCACCATCTGGTGCCCTGCAATGATGGTGGCATTTCCTTGGGACAGGCGGTGATTGCCAATTTTGCTAGTATTTGAGAGTCAGAGAGAGGCAAAGCCTCTCTAAAGTCTCTTCCCCCCTCTCCTTCTTAAGGAGAGGGGGATAAAGGGGGTGAGGTTACTAGGAGTTAGATATGTGCCTTGCCATTCCAGCACTGATTAAGCTTATTGAAGATAAGGAAGCCGACGTCGAGATAGGGGGTATAACTCGCCGGGTAAGCCTATGGCTTACCCCGGAAGCTAAAGTAGGCGACTATGTGCTGGTTCACACCGGCTATGCCATAAATATCGTAGACCAGGAAGAAGCCGAGGAAACCTTGAGGCTCTTAGAGGAAATAGCTGGGCTGATTGAGGAGGAGGGGTGAGGTTTATTACTGAATTTCGGCGCTCCGAACTGGCTAAGGGATTGATTTCCCACATTCACCGCCGGTCTAAGACCCAAGCACGTTTCATGGAGTTCTGCGGCGGTCATACCGTAACTATTTTTAGATACGGCATCCGCCAGGTCTTACCTAAAACTATTGACATGGTCTCCGGGCCGGGTTGTCCTATCTGTGTTACGGCAACCTCTGACCTGGACAAGGCAATTGCCTTAGCTCAAATTCCGGGTGTCATCATTGCTACCTTCGGCGATATGCTTAAAGTCCCGGGGAGCCATTCTAGCTTACAGGAGGTCAAGGCTGATGGGGCTGAAGTGCATACAGTATATTCCACTATGGACGCTCTTAAACTAGCCGAGGAAAATCTGACCAAGTCGGTGGTCTTCCTTGGCATCGGATTTGAGACCACTGCCCCAACCATTGCTGCTTCCGTCCTCCAAGCCCAAGATAAAAAGATAACAAATTATTATGTCCTTTCTTTACATAAACTTTGTCCTCCGGTAATCAAAGCTATCCTTGATTCTGGCGAGGTCAAGCTTGATGGGCTTATATGCCCCGGGCATGTAAGTGCTATTATTGGCTCCAATCCCTGGGAATTCATCGCCCGAGATTATGGTATCCCCTGCGTGGTGTCCGGCTTTGAGCCGTTAGACATCCTACAATGCGTTGATATGCTAGTGGCTCAGGTTGAAAATGGTGAGTCTAAGGTTGAAATTGCCTACCGACGGGGGGTGCGTCCTGAAGGCAACCAACTGGCCTTGAGACTCATGGAGCAGGTATTTGAGCCCTGCTCAGCCAAGTGGCGGGGGGTAGGGGAGGTCCCCAATAGTGGCTTAAAGCTAAGGCAAGAATATCAGCCCTTTGATGCTGAACTTGCTTTTGATGTCACTCCCAGCCCTACCTATGAACCCAAGGGTTGCATCTGTGGCGACATCCTTCGCGGAGTCAAGACGCCGGCTGACTGCCAACTCTTTGGCAAAGCCTGCACCCCGCAATATCCGGTAGGACCGTGTATGGTCTCCTCAGAGGGCGCTTGCTCTGCTTATTACCTATATGGAGGTGATTTTGGAGGATAAAATCCTGCTCGCCCACGGCAGTGGGGGCAAGCTAGCCCATGAGCTGGTGGAGAAGAGCTTTGTTAAAGCCTTTGCCAATCCATTTCTAGCCAAGTTGGATGACTCAGCCGTTTTCGACTTGAGCGGTAGGCTTGCCTTCACCACTGATAGTTATGTGGTGAGCCCTATTTTCTTTCCCGGTGGAGATATTGGCAAGCTGGCTGTCTATGGCACGGTAAATGACTTAGCCATGGCTGGAGCTAAACCCCTTTATTTGTCTCTTGCCTTCATCATTGAGGAGGGGCTTCCCCAAGCTGAGCTGAACAAAATCGTAAACTCAACTCAGAGGGCAGCTCAAGAAGCCGGGGTGCAAATCGTTACCGGGGATACCAAGGTGGTAAACAGAGGCAGCGCTGATAAGCTGTTTATTAATACTGCCGGTGTGGGCGTAATACCTGAGGGAGTTGATATCTCTGGTAGTAAGGCAAGACCGGGAGATAAGGTGATTCTAAGCGGGACTATAGGCGACCACGGAATAGCCGTGCTTAGCCAGAGGGAGGGACTGAGCTTTTCTACCCGGCTAGAAAGTGATTGCGCTCCGCTTAACAGTTTGGTAGCGGCAATGCTAGCCGTGAGTCTGAATATCCATTGCTTACGTGACCCTACCCGAGGTGGACTGGCTACTAGCTTAAACGAACTGGCAAAGCAATCAAAAGTAGGTATAAGGATTGAAGAGGAAAAGATTCCAGTACGGGAAGAGGTTCTAGCGGCTTGCGAGATGCTAGGCTTTGACCCCCTCTATGTAGCCAATGAGGGGAAGCTGGTGGCTATAGTCCCAGCTGAGGATGCCGATAAGGTTCTTGGGGCAATGCTGGAAAACCACTACGGAAAAGATGCGGTAATCATCGGTGAAGTAAGCGGAGAACACCCGGGACGGGTGGTAATGAAGACCTGTCTGGGTGCTTCCCGTATCATTGATATGCTAGTCGGCGACCTACTGCCCAGGATTTGTTAAAATGCATGAACTCGCCATCACCCAAAGTATGCTTGACCTTGTCCTAGAACAAGCCCGGAAGTTTGAGGCCAGGGAAGTTAAGAAAATCAACCTGGTCATCGGCAAGATGAGTGGATTTGCTGAAGAGGGTGTGCAATTTTACTTTGACCTTGTTAGTAAAGGGACCATTGCTGAGGGGGCTGCCCTTTCCTTTAAGACGATCCCGGCAACGGCTCGCTGTCGAAGCTGTAGTAGGCTCTTCGAGCCTAAGGAGCTTGACTGCTCTTGTCCCTACTGTCAGAGTAACAATGTAGAGATTATAGCTGGTAAAGAACTATTTGTAGAAAGTATTGAGGTGGAATAGACGGAGATAAAGGTTGTCAAGGACATCCTTGGCGCTAATCACTAATCATGTCAACCCGTACGCCCTTGGAGATAGCCCAAGCAATCGCCTCTTCAATATTTTTGTCTTCACCATCAAGTTCCAATATCACCCAGCCCTTGGCTCCGGTCAAATCAGCTTGGTAAATATTGGTCACTAGATTGAATTGCTGGCCAATGTTGTAGATGACGGGTTCAGAGTGCAGTTCGGCGGGAAGGTTAAGCATTACACGCCGTTTCGCCATTGCCCCTCCTTTTGATACAGATTTTTCCCAGCCCCGTAGCCCTTTATCTCACCTCTTTCTGTATCCACTCTAGATAATCCTGATTGCCACCGATAATGGGTAAGGCAATTATTTCAGGAATATCATAGCTGTGAAGCTCTTTGACTAGTGAGACAATTTCGCTTAATAGCGATGCTTTAGTTTTGGCGATTAGCAGGCTTTCGTCAGCTGAATCAAGCTTATCCTGCCACCAGAAAAGCGAATCCACCCTAGGCACGATATTGACACAAGCTACCTTCCTCTGCTCAAGTAGCACCCTGGATATTCGCTGTGCTTCCTCAGCAGTAGCTGTGGTAATAAGGAGGACTATATAGGGGAATGCTTTCATCTTTATCAAGTGGGAAAGCTATTCGCTTGACTTTAGGGCTGCCTAAAGTTCTTTCTTCAGTATCTTCTGTTTAAGAGCCTTCCACTGCTCAATAGTCAGCCTACAGGAATTGTCCTTCTCTCCTATTTCCACATATTTTCCCCCGACTTTGACTACCGGGCAGCAGGAACCCTTGGCACACAGTCGCACAATTTTCATGCCTTTATTACTCCTTCCCTCCTAAAATTTAAGGCAGGTTCGTTTCTTACACTAAATTTTACACTATGCTTTAGCCTGGCTTCAAGTTGTACGCTGGGTGGAAGTGGGGCAAATTTTCACCTTGCCCCAAAGTCCGGTTTTATCACCTTTAATGATTATCACGCCTAATACACCCTCAATACTCTTAGCTAACTCAATGCCACCAGGAATATCAGCCGGTTGTTTAATCAGGTTTCCAATAGCGGTGGCAGCAGCGTCAGCCAGAGTGGCTGATTTAGAAAGTACTACAACTGCGTCAGCCTTGCCGAAACTCAGAGAATGCCCCACCGTTCCCGAAGAGGTACAGATTCCTATTGGGGTATCTGTCGCGGCGATTTCTAGTCCTATTTTGCCGGTTAATGGTGATTGGCCGGCATAAATCCCCACCAGCCTTTTCCCCAGGCTTTTCATGTAAATGTCGCCTCCATTTTCTATAATTACCTCCGGCGAGAAGGCTAGTAATTCAGTGCCCACGAATTCAGCTATCGCCCCGGCAACCGAAGCCATCGGACCGACCCTAGCCCTGGTAGCTGCCTCTAACATCGCCTTTACAATATGAGGAGCATTGTCATCAATGGGGAGGGGCTGCAGGGAGGTTAGAAAGACCGGATACCGCCTAATATAACTTTCCAATATATCACGATACTTTACTACCAGCTTAAAGGCTTTTCTTTTTAGATTGGTTGAGGCACGAATATATAAATCAGTCTCTTTGACTACTACATTAAAGGAGATTAGGTCTCCGCCTTTAATCCAATGCCGGTAGGTTCGGGGCTCATACATCAGCTAAAATGCAACTCCATGGCTCTGGGAGGACATGCCTTAATGCATAGTTCGCAAGCTAGGCATTTTTCGTCACGAAAATTAATCCGCCTGGTGGTAAAGTCAAGCTCAAAGGCACCGGTAGGGCAAATAGTTACACACGCACCGCAATGGGTGCACCTCTCCTCATTACGAGTAACATCCTGGCCAAGCGATTGAATTCTTACCCCGGTCTCAGCTAAATACCTGATACCTCTATCATAGTCAGCTTGCTTCCCGCTTAATTCCAGTACCATTAGGCCTTCTTCATCCGGAGTGACCGAAGCCTTTAAGATGTTAAAGTCAAGGTTATAGTCTCTAACCAGCCGGCTGACTATGGGGCGCTCTACCAGCCGCTTGGGAAAATGCAGTACGATTCTTTTAGAAACCGCCATTTTACTCCTCTATCGGGCGCTCCTTAAGTGGCTTAAAGGTTATGCCTGATTCTACCCCAGGCAGGGGCGCTACCGGTTCAGTTAATAAGAATCTCCCGCTTAATATCCACTCCTTTAGAATGGTGGCAATTTCTACTGCCCGTGAGTAGCTAGATAGGGAAGCAGTAGGCAACTCCTTACCCTGGATTATTATTTTCCCGCTCTTTAATTGGGCATAACTGACCTCCCCCAGGATATCGGGCTTCATTTTAGGATATGCCTCTGAGTAATCTACCACCGGGGCAAAAATTTCATCATCACTTACTACGGTATAACGTAGAATTTCCTCAGAGAGTATCGGGATGGGGACACCAATGCCCACGGTTATGGTGCAGCCATAGCCGAGCATGCTGGTACCTATTAGCCATCTAGGGCTCATCTGCTTCAAATCACCGATTACGGCAAGGGTGCCAGCCCCTCTTCTAGGCATGCCTTTTTCAGTGCGGAGGACATTGGGGTTATGCTGGGTGCCGTGCCAGGCAACGAAGCCAGTGCCACCGCCCAGAAATATCTTGGTGCCAATGCCAATGGTCTTATAGTATGGGTCGTTTAGTAGCGGCGAGAGCTGTCCAGCACTACAATAGTTAGCATTGCCCATGTTGGGTTTTAATACCCCCATATAGGTGTAAATTGTCCTATCAGATAGATTCACCGCCACATTATAATTCTGGTAGGCATTCCTGATGTTGAACAGCACTGCCTCATTAAGGTCTTTTATATTTATCCAGGTCTCAAGCCTTTTCCTGGGGTAGCAATCCGTGCCGTAGGCAGTAGCTGCCAATCTGATATCCTTTCCGGCTACTAGCTCTTCAATTACATGCCCACCGCCATAATTAAATTCACCGGGGTAGATTCTGTTCCTGGGGTCATCATCGGGGAGGGCATTAGCCCCGATATATAAGTCTACTGCAGCAAACCCGGTATAGGCTGGGACATCGTTAAGATATGCCCTGCCACCGCCTAGCTTTATTCTTGGCTTAGAGTGCCCGATATTAAAATAGGCACCGGATGAGCACATGGGACCGAAAGTGCCGGTAGTAACTACATCTACCGCCTCAGCCGCTTTCTTAATGCCCTTCTCTTTAGCAATGCCTATTATTTCTTCAGCAGTAACTACTACTGCTTTGCCCTCTCGTATCTTCTCGTTTATTTCCTCAATTGTTTTTGCCATATCTTCAAGATGATAATATTAAAACCGTGGCGTGTCAATTTCTGCCCTAAAGACAGTGTACAATCGGTTATTGCTTAGCTACTAGCTTTCTAAAGGCACTACCAAATGCGAAACAAAGGCCACCGGCAAAGCACCAAATAGCTACGGTTGCAAAGCGGGCTAAACCGGGTGGCAGAATTGAGTACAAACAAATAGTAGCCAAGACAAGACTCACAATAAAAAGAGTGTGGCTAATAATCCATGCCCCTCTAGGTAGTATTTTTAGAACTTTCATGATGCCCTCCTTAACCTTTCTCCGGCTGACCTAATTTACCACGTGTCTAATCTTAGTTTCGAGCTGGCTTGCCCACCGGCATAATGTATAGCGGCTTGTATTGCTTACCCAGCCGTAAAACCTCTCTAACCTGCTCATCATAGAAGGCACCGATGGCTACGGTAGCCAGACCGAGGGCGGTAGCCTGGAGGTAAATATTCTGCCCGGCGTGACCTACTTCTATATGCACATACCTTTCCCCACGGCTACCATAATGTCGGGTCGTCCGCTCATATAGGGCACAGATGATTATATCTACCGGGGCATGGTATATCATTTCCTCATCTAATGCTGCTCTGGCTAGGTCTAATCGGACGTCCCCTTGGTGATGCAGAGTCAGGGAGTGGTGAGCTATATCGTAGTGATATATGCCTTCACTTATTTGTTCAATACTATTCCGACCACAAACAACAAAAATCTCTAGGGGATAGGTAGCACCAGCACTGGGAACCGCCCTTAACCTCGATGAAGTATCGGTGATGCCCTGGGTAGCCCACAGTATCTGGGATAGTTGAGACTGTGAAATAGGCTCTGGGGTGAAGTCTCTTATCGACCTTCTCTGGGCAATAGCCTCTTCCAGCGAAATGCTGCCTTTTCGGTTTGGTGGGGGCAGATGAATTTGGCTGAGATTATTTATCTCCCTCACCCCCTTTAGGTTTTTATTAAGTAACCCTATCCCTTTATCCCCTTCCCCTTGATAAGGGGAAGGGGAATATAATTTTTGAAGGGGCTTCGCCCCTTAAACCCCTACTGATTACCAACCCTATTGCTAATTGTGTACTTCTTGAAAAGAAAGGGGGAAAGGGTGTTAAAAAGAGGGGCTCCGCCCCTCTTAAACTCCCCTCGATAAACAACCTTTTTATCTTTGCTGATTACCGCCCGTAGCTACTTAGCTTTATTCCATAAGCCCAGGCTAAGGTATTTCCATCCTCCATCAGCCAACACAGCTACTATATTGCCCTCGTCCATTTCACTGGCAACCTTCACTGCTTGATGGACTACGGCTCCTGAGGATAACCCGGCAAAAATCCCTTCCTTATCCAGCAGCTGTCTGGTGGCTCCAGCTGCCTGCTGGCTGGTAACAAAAGCTCTCTCGCTAATAAGGCTCAAATCCAGGAAAGGTGGGATCTCTTTAAGTTCTTCGAGGCACTTTAAACCTTGGATGGCATCACCAGGGGGCGGTTCAACACCAATCACCTTGATACCGGGATACTTCTCCCTTAGTCGTCGGCTAACGCCAACTATAGTCCCGCCGGTGCCAATGCCGGCAATAAAGACATCAATTCGGTCGTAGGGGAAGTCCTTTATTATTTCAACACCGGTAGTCTCATAGTGAGCCAGGGGATTAGCTGGATTAGCGAACTGGTCAGGCATATAGTATTTTTTATCTTGGGCAGCTAGTTCCCTGGCAGTATTAATAGCCCCACCCATCCCGTAAGCGCCTTTGGTAAGAATAAGCTCAGCACCAAAGATTCTAAGTAATTGCTGTCTCTCCAGGCTCATACTGTCGGGCATAACAATACTAACCTTGTATCCTTTCCTATACCCTAAGCAGGCTAGAGCTATCCCGGTATTGCCACTAGTGGCTTCGATGATAGTCTTGTCCTTGGTTAGTTCTCTACTCTGTTCCGCCTTTTCTATCATATATTTTGCTATCCGGTCTTTGATACTGGCACTTCCTCCCAGGTTCTGCCCTTCCAGCTTAGCCAGAATTTTAGCCTTTTTATTCGGGCTCATCTGAGCCATCTCTACTAATGGAGTATGCCCTATGGCATCAATAGCGTTTTTGAAATACATTTTTCACCCCTTAATTACACCTATAGGAGTTGCCCTGGCTACCTTACGGGACAGACCTGCCTTATGGGTTACCTCAACCACCTCAGTTACATCCTTGTAGGCTTCCGAGGCTTCCTCAGCCAGTGAACCCATACTTCCTGCCTTAACCGTAATCCCCTTGGCAGCCAATGCTTTGATAACATCAGACCCTCTAAGGCTGCGCTTGGCTGCAGCCCGACTCTGTACCCTGCCAGCGCCGTGGCAGGTGGAGCCAAAAGACTCCTTCATTGCCGTCTCTGTGCCCAGGGCTACATAGGAACAGCGCCCCATATCCCCGGGAATGAGAACCGGCTGACCTATATCTCGGTAAACATCCGGGACATCAGGGTGTCCGGCGGGGAAAGCCCTAGTAGCCCCCTTACGGTGAACGCAAAGCTTCTGCATCTTACCATCAACAGGGTATTCCTCTATCTTAGCGATGTTATGGCATACGTCATAAATCTGCTCCAGTCCCAGTTCCTCCCGGCTTTTACCGAAGACCTTAATCAGAGACTCTCTAGCCCAGTGAGTGATACACTGCCGGTTAGTCCAGGCATAGTTAGCAGCGCAAGCCATAGCCTGGAGGTAGTCCTGTCCCTCGGGCGAGTTTACCGGGGCACAAGCCAGCTGGCGGTCAGGCAGGTTGATGCCATATTTCTTAACTGCTTCACCTAGTAATCTTACATAGTCACTACAAACCTCGTGTCCAAAGCCTCGGGAACCAGTGTGAATCAAGATAAGCACCTGACCAACATCACTGATACCCATAGCCCTGGCTGCATCCCGGTCATAGATTTCATCTACTACTTCCACCTCTAGAAAGTGATTACCAGAGCCCAATGTCCCCAGTTGTGGGATGCCTCGCTTTTTAGCTTTGCTACTTACCTTACCCGGGTTAGCCCCTTTGAGACAGCCTGACTCTTCAGTAGCTACAATATCCTCAGCTTCACCAAAACCCTTTTCTAATGCCCACCAACTACCTTTTATCAGGACTTCATTCAGTTCCTTTTCACTGACTCTTATCTTACCTTCGGAACCAAGTCCTGAGGGAATATTGACATAAAGCTCGGCAATTAGCTGCTCAATTTTAGCTCTCACCTCTTCCTCGGTAAGATTTGCTCGTAGCAACCTGACGCCACAATTTATATCAAAGCCGACACCGCCGGGTGATATTACTCCATCCTTTACCCTAGTAGCGGCTACCCCTCCGATAGGGAAGCCATAGCCCCAGTGGATATCAGGCATAGCCAGCGAATGACCTACAATCCCTGGTAGGAAAGCCACGTTAGCCACTTGTTGAAAAACCTGGTCCTGCCAGATATGGTCTAGCATTGACTCGCTGGCGAAAATTAGACCAGGCACAGTCATACCCTCTTTATAGCTTTTGGGAATCTGCCAGCGGTAATCGTCTATCTTCTTTAATATTCCTTGCCACGGTGCTGGCACTTTTTACCTCCACTAAATATCAAATAATACCTGAACTTGGTAACCACTGGGCTTGTCAACCTTCAACATATGGTAAGTGGCTGCCTTAACCCCTATTTTTAGTTTATGCTTAGAACTATCCACTTTCTCTCCATAGCCTCTAGCTTTCAGTCGGGTGCTGTTAAGCTGGGTAATATCAAACCGCTTGAAAATAATATTCTCAGCATCAAATATATAAATGAGCTCATTTAGCCATTCTACCAGCAGGCTTTCTTGGTCAGGGGCTACCAGCTCTATATCCCGATGGAGAACCTCGTCCACATTATCAAGCTCAGTTATCAGGCTGAATAACGCCTTAGCTGCATTGGCAAAAGCCTGGTTAATGCTGGCACCATAGGCCCTGATGCCAACATCAGCGGTATGGTCTATGATTTCAAACTCCTTTTCCATGTAGATAGATTATATCATTTACCACGGTAGATATAAACTATAGACAATATCTATCAACCCTATCCCCCTTTATCCCCCTTCCCCTTAATAAGGGGAAGGGGGAGTGTAAGTAAGAGAGGGGCGTAGCCCCTCTTAAACGCCCTTTATATTAATTTTACTCTCTTGAAGCAGGGGGAAGATAATTCCTTTAGAGGGGCTGCGCCTCTCTAAAACACCCGATTGTTACTCAATATCAAGTAGAAATAGTAAGGAGAGTTAAAGAGAGGCGAAGCCCCTCTTTATACCTAATTCCTCCTCCCTTTATAAGGGAGGGGGATAAAGGGGGGTGGGTTAATAAATATCTAACGGGGGTGAGGTGAATAAACTATCTTTTGGAGAGCTTTGAGCTTTTCTAGCTATATAGTATAATTTAATGAAGAGCGTATTAAGTATCGTAACATAGCTGGAGGACTTATGGGTGACATAAAGAGTGCTATTGAGATAGCTATGGAGAAGGCAGAAAGGTTGGGCAAGGCAACTGATGAAGAGCGCCTGGAGTGGAAATATGTCCCCGAGGGAGAAAGGCTGGCTGCCAGATATATTAAGCAAGACTGCAATTTAGTGGCTGAGCTGAGCCAGTACGAAGAGAAGACGAAAAAATATGTTATACAAGGGGTCGCTGATATACTAATTAGAAATATCAACTTGCCCAAAAGCAATTTAGTTAAAAGAACCAATAAAAGGGCGATGGAGGGTTTAAAGATAGTTAAGAGTGACAAAGCAAGTGTGGAAAATGTCTATAGTAAGATGAGGCGTATATTTGAACACTACGTAGGGCAGGGTGAACAGCAGAGAAAGCAGGCTTACCAATCACTTAAGGCTGAATTTGAAGCTAGGATACAGCAGGCTATTCAACAGCAGTTAGGCTCGTTTGTGGGAATTAGAATAGATGTGGAAAGGCAGCCCCAGTTCCAGGAAGAATGGCGAAAGCTACTGCTTCAACTAGATTCCCAATATGTTATGCTTTTGGACGAGTATAAACAAGAGCTATTGACTATATCTTAGGTGAGCAATGAATGAAGAATTATCAGCCTTTATAGATGCAGTTTATAGGGAACCCTATTCTCTAGTCAGGAACAACTGTCTCCATAAGTCTTTGCGGATAAAAGCTAAGGCAGAGGAATTGAGGATGAGGGTTGATTTGATTGGCTGTATAGCAATAGTGCCGATTAAGAAATGGCACAACTTCCGCCACATTAGCCCTCATTTCTATACCGAGATTGAGGGGGAAAGGGTAGATGTAGCCCATGACCCGAGACGTGAGGAGCTATGGTGCAAGAATAGTGAGATAAAGGCAGTGATGCCGGTAAACATTTCCAAGATTAGGCGAGCTTTTTGCCGGGGAGCCGGTCTTAGGAGTCAGCTATTAAGGGAAAGATAAAGGGGATCTAATGGACATTGAGGACGAAAGGATTAGAGCCGCAGTTAACCACACTGAAATATTAAGACCGCCCAAGCAGAGCTTGGCTACTTTTGGCACCACCAATATCTATTATTATCTGGTTACCAAACCTGCCTACGCCGAGCTAATAAAGAATGTCACCGAGACGGTGGTGAGAGAGGGCAGAGTAATTGCCGAGAAGCCGAGGATTGTCACCCCCTATTATCTTTCCCGGCTTGAGGGGTTTAGCTCAGAGGCCAAAAGATACTTTAATATGCTAATGAGGACTCACGGTCCTAATGCCCCTGGGCTACTCTATAGCTATAGGAATGAGCCTAAAGAACTCACCATTGTGTCTGAAAGCTTGCTCTCAGTTGTAGATAAGCTAAATGCTGAGATTGATAAGAGTGCTGACCCCTTAACCTCTATTATTAAGGGAGAGGACGAACTCTGGGACGTGTCGTTACTGAAGTTCATTTATGAAATGACCAGGAGCTCCCTCCGCGATAATCTATTGCAATTGGGGGCAAGGGGACTTTTGGATACCGACGCCAGTGGTATCCCGGTTGATGCCAGGATACGGATTGAGGAGCTATTTAAGAGGGTTTCAAGGGGGGAGGTTGAGCCCCGTGAGCTAAAGGATGAGCTTGACCGCTGGGGCTTATTTGAGGAGTACGAGGACAGGTTCTTTGCCATCTTCAAGAAGAGACGATAAAGCGGCTGAAGTTGATAAACCATTAGCAGGAGGGGATAATGTATAGACGCTGGCATAGATTTGGTTTCGGTTTCTCTCCCTTTGGCTTCTGGTTTAGGGGTCCGGGTTGTTTCCCTCGTCGAGATGAGTATATCCGCATGCTTGAGGAATATAAACAGGAGTTAGAAGCTGAACTAGAGGAGGTAAAAAAAGAGCTGGAGGAGGTGAAGAAGGCTTAGCCGATTGGTGCGATGAAGATTTCAGTAATCGAAGCTAGAGACCTTTCCGAGGCATGGTTTCTCTGCTTGCGGAAGACTTTGGCTGAAGGCTATGAGTATAAGATTGAGCGGGGAAGCTATGCCGGTGAGCGACGGAAAGAGCTCGACTTTGTTGTCGTCCGGGTCAAGAACCCAGGAACAAGACCTTTGATTCCGGATGTGCCACAGGGTGTGCCACCACCCAGCACCATGAACTATGTGGAAAGCTATCTTCCCTATCTTATGACCGCCCACAAAGCTGAAGGGGAACAATATACCTACGGGCAGTATCTGGAAAAGCAGATAGCTGAAGTAATCAAAATGTATAAGGAAGATGGCTATAATACCAATCAGGCTTTCATGGCGGTGGGTGACAGCCAATCTATTTACCTCTCCGACCCCCCGTGCCTGAGGGCAATAGATACCAGAATCCGCGATAATAAGCTCAATTTTATGGTCTATTTCAGGTCGTGGGACTTGTGGGCTGGCTTTCCCTCCAACCTGGCAGCCATTCAGCTTTTGAAGGAGTATATGGCTGAGGAGATAGGGGTTGGCGATGGCGAGATTATTGCCATGAGTAAGGGCTTGCACCTTTATGAGTATTCCTGGGAGCTAGCTAAAATCGCTGCCAGGGTGGATTAATCTTAACTTTACATCTAGATAGGGGTCACCGAAATTTCATCTTCACTGTGCCATATTCTTGAGCCTGGTTTTAATCCCTGCGGGATTTAACATGAATCAGGTATCCCCTAATTTCGCCACCGGGGAATGTTTTAAGGGACTAAATTGAAAATAGGATTAATTGCTACTACCAGCTTATTATCAGTTTGTTTGCTCTGTGGAAGTTGCGCCATGACTCAGGATTTTGACACTCATCTAAGCTCAATAGTGAAGTCACACCGCTTTAGTATTATGAAGTGGGAGTCCAGGGCTATACCTCGCCAGGCAAAGCAACGGATTTTTGGCAGGCATGAGAAGATTGATGATGAAGTACGTGTAGTTACTGAGTATGCCTCTACCATCGAGCGGATAAAAACCCTGGAATCAGAAATTAAAGCTGTCAATGCCGGTAATAAGCCGGGCGACTTAGCTTCACTTGAAACTGAACTAAACATGTTGCGGGAACAAAAAACGGCGGTAAAGAATACGGTGGAGAAGATAGTAGAAAAGCAGATAAAGAAAACTCTGGCGCAACAGGGCATCTTCAATCCGATAGATAGATATATCAGGTTAAGAATTAATTTCCCACCGCTAAATTTTACCCTGGAGGAACCACCCCATCTACTGGTGATTTCGCCTCGGGATAGAATAGAAAGTATAAGGCAGATTGTCTTGCAGCCGAACATTAACCTAAAGGAAATAGAGGATATTGAAGCTGGGGTCGATAAATTAGGTGTCTCTTCACTGGTGGTGGAGCTTGGTGGCTTGGGGGCAACCTATCCCACCTTGGTTACCGACGAAGCTAGCCTCCGATTTATTATTGATACCGCGACTGAGGAGTGGCTTCATCACTATCTGGTTTTCAAACCGTTGGGATTTCTATACCTGCTTGATTCAATAGGCGTGTCCAGAAACTATGAGATTGCTGTCATAAATGAAACTGTAGCCAGCATGGTCAGCAAGGAAATCGGCGCAATAGTAGTTGAAAATTATTACCCTCAATATGAAAATGGCGACCATCAAGCTCAGATAGCCGGGGCGGAATTTGACTTTAACCGAGAGATGAGAACCGTAAGAAGAATTGTCGACAGTTACCTTGCTCAGGGAGAGATTGAGCAGGCTGAGGAGTTTATGGAACAGAAGCGGCAGTATTTAGCCTCAAAGGGCTATTATATTAGAAAGCTGAATCAAGCCTATTTTGCCTTTTATGGCACCTATGCTGATAGCCCAACCTCTATTAGCCCTATTGGGCTTGAATTAAAGAAGCTAAGAAGTCAGAGCACCTCGTTAAAGGAATTCCTAGACAGGGTTGCCGCAATGACCAGCCGCCAGGACCTCATAGAGAGCATTAAATAGATTACGCACTGGGTGGTTGCGTGATGGCCTAAGGTCTGCTAGACTTAATACTACTCGGGTCGTTAGCTCTTCGCTGGTGAAAGAGTGGGCTCAGGTGATTGAACCTCTGAGAAGTCCTCTATTTTGAGTAAGCCATTAAGCATAGCCAATACCACAGCCTGGGTACGGTTGTTAGCGCCTAACTTCTCGAGAATAGCATGGACATGATTCTTGACTGACTGCTGGCTAACACCGAGGGAACAAGCAATCCCCTTGTTTGGATGCCCTTTGGCAATCTCATTCAATACCTGTTTCTGTCGAGGGCTGAGTGGCGTCATACTAACAGCATCACATTCATTTGCCCGAGAAAGTTTATCGAACAGCCGCCTTATCTTGTCAGCGACACCGGGTTCCTCTAACAGGCTGTCATTTGTAAACTGCTCATTCTTGTCTAACTCAAGGGCATGCTTAATTATTAGCACTATCTCGTCCTCGTGGTCTACCACCACGATGTACGGGTGCCTCCCCATCTTTGTAGAACTGGATTGCCCGTTTCCCTCGCCATTTTGCGCAATCACCATTTGTCTATCCCACAGCAGTGCCTATATTGCTTGGCACCCTCCCACTATTTCACGGTAGAATTTAGTTACTCTGAACCGCCTGCAGCCTACATATGGATGGTATACTCAGGTATACCACCTATATATAATCTACCACGTAGTTATAAAGATGGGCATAAAAAACATAAACGTTTGATAAAAATCTGATAAAGGCTTCATAAAGATTGGCAGAGTCCTTCGGAAGTCTGGCCTGCTCCATATCCGATTTCATGACCTTAGGCATAGCCATGCCACGCTCTTGCTAAAAGCCGGCATACATTCTAAAATAGTAAGCGAAAGGCGCTGAGCCAGACAACTTGGGCCGCTAGCTCAATAGGAAGAGCAGCTGACTCTTAATCAGCTGGTTGGAGGTTCGAGTCCTCCGCGGCTCACTTCAGATAAGGAAGAGGGTAACTATACCAGCTGATTCACTTGATTGAAAGGCGGGGCGCGAAAATGAGCGATGGTGAATATCAAATCTCAATTGCAAACGGGGGCGTCCTAATGGATGCCCCCAGAGTAACCCTTTCCCTTTTTTCAGATTACTTCTCATACCTTTTAGCGTTCACGTGTTACCGATATACGCCGTGTTCCTTGAAAAAGTCTGTCATCGCCTTCACGTTTTCGGGATTTTCATCGATCAGTGGAACTTCGGGGTTCAAAATGTAGCCTCCTCCTTTGCCCACAACATCGATGAGTTTCTTACAATAATCTTTAACTTCCTCAACAGTGCCTGTGCATAGCAGTGAGCTTGGCGGACCACCGGTGAGACAGGCTACGTCGCCCAAGACTTCCTTTGCCTTAAATATGTCCCTCTCAATATGGTACACTACCTTCCCCTTTGGTACATCCCTGATGATTCCCAGACGCGATGTATAATCTCCTTCAGTGAATATAAAGGGTGTCAATCCCGCATCAATTATCCCTAATATTACTTGTCTTAAAGCTGGCCAGTAGAAGGTCTTGTATTGCTCCTCAGACATTAGCCCCTCAAAGCCTTTGTGAGGAAAGATTGCCACTCTAGAAGCACCGGTCGCCTTGGCACCATCTACCGCCGTCTGTATCTGCCAGGGGGTTACTTTCTCAATAGCTTTCAAAAGCTTATCGGGATCTCTATACATGTCTATCATTGCCCCGCGTGTACCCCTCAAAAAATTGGCAATAAAATCGTAGGGTACAGAGGCCACGTTTCTAAAAAATGTTGGAAACCCCATCTCTTTCATCTCGTCGATAAAGGCGGTGAAAGAGTTGAGCCAGTTAAGAGACTCTGCGCTTGCTTTGGAAAGAGACTCAAGAGCACCAAGAACTTCTGGTGTACCAACAATGGGAAGGGCATCAAATAGTCCTTGATAGTGACTAATTATACCATGTATCGGTGGAAGCTTGGTTAGAGGGGCTAACGCTCCGATTATCTTCGGAAGATATGCTCTTATCATGTAATCAGATGGGTCGTCAAGGAACCAGTCGTAGTCTTCGGCCCGCATGGGTGTGTATACTTCTTGCCCCTCAATTACCTGGCCAGGTTCAACGAACTGGTATGGGACAGTGGGTTTAACTCCGTGCCCGGGCCACCTAAGTGCTCTGTAGTCAAGGTGTTCAAACACGTACCCTGAAAGAAGAAGTGGGGGATAATACCCATCCCACCCAAAGTCGGAAAGCGTTTTTTCCCAGGCTATGTAAGTCTTGTTGTAGTCGTACATGGCTTCTTGGACAGTTATTCCAGCATATTTAAGGGGGAAGAAACCAGGGTGAGGTACAAGTGGAATTCTATCGGGCACTTTTAGCTGGATGGCGTCTTCTACTCTTTTGACTCTTTCCGTGTACAATTCTTCTGGTGTTTTCGCCATTTCACACACCTCCTACCCATTTTTTAGCTAGTGATACTGCTGCCGCTGCGTCTCTCCCATAGGCGTCAGCACCAGTGTACTTCCTTACCCGGTCATCAATTAGAGCTCCGCCAACCATAATCTTTACTTTACCTCGCAGGCCAGCATCTTCTATGGCTTCTATCGTTTCCTTCATTGAATCAAAGGCCAGGGTCAATAATCCGCTCAAGCCTACGATACCAGCGTTAGTCTCCTTTATCTTGTCAACAAATTTCTGGGCTGGGACATCCACGCCAAGGTCATAGACTTCAAAACCATAGATATCCAGCATGAATGCCACGATATTTTTGCCTATATCATGTATATCACCAGACACAGTGCCAAGAACAAGCTTACCTAAGCGCTTAACCTCAGCAGCCTTCGTTAGTTTCGGCTTAACCATATCGGTTATTCCCTTCAAGATCTCACCGGAATATACCAAGTCTGGGATGAAATATTCAGACTTTTGAAAGCGCTCACCAACGGTTTTCATGGCGCGTCTGGCATCGTCTAGGATACTGAGGGGATCATCGCCGGCATTCAGTCTATTTTGGACAATTTCTAGGGCCTCTTGTTCCTTCAAATTGGCTAATGCATTAACTAAGTCCTCAGCCATGATTCTTTAACTCCTTTCTCCTAAGGATGGGGTAGATTGGTCTTTCTTGTATTAACCTCCTCTAATTTAACTGAGTTAATGGATTTTTACGACTGTCCCGGTTTTATTAATACATGGCACGGGTATGGTTCCACTGCTCTTAGCCTCGGCACCATGCGGAAGTGGTTCAGGGGTAGAATGCTTCCTTGCCAAGGGGGAGGTCGCGAGTTCGAATCTCATCTTCCGCTCTATAAAGACAAAACCAGCTTAGAAGCTGTCCAGATGTGATAGCTGTTAAGTTCGAAAGTCTGTTAGCCGCCGCCTATAACAGGCACTACGTCTACCCAGTCCCCCTCTTTGAGAATATGATTTAGATCGCCGATAGCTATACCGTTCTTCAAAATGCTAATAAGAGGATTGATTGAGCCAGTAACATTAAACAGGGCACAGTGTCGCTCTTCTGAGTCACATAATTGCCGCAGCACGTCCTTAATACTGGCACCATCCCGGAGCTCAATGTTTCTGGTCTCTTTGCCGAATAGGTCGCCCAGCCCAAAATAGAAAGCCACTTTTATCTTCACGAGTCCGGGCAAGCTCCTTTCTATAGTTTGTTGATTAACTTACTCTAGAATTTAGCTCTATCCTATTCCCTAATTTAGGTAACTGTCAATTTGCTCTGAAACTACCAAGCAGGGCTTCAACACTCCTTGATAGCGAATCTGTTAAGTAGGGTGGAGCCTATATCCTGCGGGAGCTGATTACGGCTGCTTTCAGTGACTTCAAAAATTAATGGCGTGGTGGGCAACCGAGGTAGAAAGATGGGTAGTAACCCATTCCGTATAACCAGAATACAGTTCTTTACTTTGTCCACCCTGATTAGTTCGAGAGCCCTAACAAAACCCTCACCACGGAGTTCTAGATGACCGAGCTCATCAACCACGAGAAGTTCTGTCGATGCCCCTTTATCTATTGCCCGAATTCCAAAATCAATGCCCTTGGGGCTAAAAGAGTATCTGGGAGTATGCGGGCCGGGATATACCCGTTTGGTACTGGCTAGGGTTTCCTTTTCGCCAGTTTGTATATCTTCTATGATGATAGTTTCTCCGGAAGCCGTATAGGTTAGGATGCCACCACAACTATGCCCGTGCCATCGAACTAGCTCGATTAGCTTGCGGCAAACAGTAGTCTTGCCAATACCTATGATACCGGTAACGATAATGAGCATGTTCGGTTCAGATGCCGACCATTGTGGTGAAGGCGCTGACTGCCCAGCAGACACTTATGATGGCAGCTGAAGTAGCATAGTAACGAACCCGGCTTACCAACAGTGGAGAGGCTTTGGTTGCCAGCTTGCCTCCTATCATATGGCCCAGAGGCAGAAAGGCGCCACAAAAGACGGCTTGGACTATACCCTGATTGGCGATGAACTCTTCAGCAGTAAACACCACCCGCGCATAGGCGGGCGCATTCATTACGTAGATAGCAAAGTAGACCCAGATTGCAGCACTCACCAAACCGGCTAGGGCTCCGGCTCCGATACCAATAATGGCATTCTTGGCCATTTTGTTCATCAGCAAGGCGGCGACGATGCTGAAAGCAACTGACTCAAGAATGATTGCCATCGCTGGGTTTACGATATGGATGCTGGTTGGAGACAGGGCAAAGAACCAGACATCGAGCAGCTTAAAGGAGGCAGCAACAAATCCTATACACGGTAGCATGCTTGGCTTTTTGTAGATGGCAAGCGCTGATCCCATGATAGCCATGCCGATGCTAGCCATAATCGCGCCTTTATTTGGGAAGATGATTAGGTGTAAAAAACCTCCCAGAGTAGCCTCTAGAAATCCCCAAATCGAGCCAAAGACTACTACCCCAACAATTAGGCGAGCTAAATCTCGCTGCTTATCAAGCTTACCTTCCTTATCTCCTGTCATAAGGGTTACCTCCTAGAATTACTTGACCGATTTTACTTCCCTCCCAAGGATAAGCCATCTGCAGTGTCAATATCAAGATAGATACCCCTGCAGCTCACGGCTACCTCAAGCACATCTCCAGGGTGGTCTCCAATGACCTTTCTGCCTCCAATATCACCCTTAAGCGCTAGTAGTTCACGTCTATACTTTCTGGCGAAAATAACTGGGTGTCCTCTCCTTCCCTGATAGGTTGGAATGACGATACCCCTATCGTGGTGACAGAACGCTTCGATTAATCTATCGACTGTCCGGCTATCTATCAGTGGCTCATCGCCCAAGGCAATCATAAAGGCCTGGGCCTGGTTATTTACCGCGTTTAGCCCGACTATTATTGATGTGCTCATCCCCTGCGCATAATCCGGATTTACGACCAGCTTAACCGGTTTTAGGGCAACTACTTTGGCAATTTCCTCAGCCCGATGTCCCACTACGACCACAATCTCATCAACTTGTGACCCTAGGAGATTATCAATAGCTTGCTCCAGAATCGTGCTCTTACCAAAGGGTAGTAGCTGTTTTGGCCTGCCCATACGTATTGCCCTGCCTGCCGCCAGAAGTAATGCTGATATCACCACTAAATATTGTAACCCAAAGCTATTGGTGAAAGTCTACTTTTCCAGATATCGTTATTTAGGCTCGGATAAAGCGTTCTCTTCCAGTGCCTTAAGCACTTTCTCCGGGGTCACTGGAAGCTCGTAGAACCAGATGCCGATGGCATCGTGAATGGCACTAACAATAGCCGGGGCAGGAAGATTTGCTGTCATCTCCCCTATCCCCTTGACTCCGTAGACATTTTCTGTCGAGGGGCATTCTAAGATTTCCTCTTCGATATCTGGGACATCCATTGCCGTGGGGATAACATACTCTCCTAGTGTCCGAGGAGCCCAGTCCAGTGAGGGATAGTAGGGATAGAGATTCTCCATAAGGGCAGCCCCTATTCCCATCACGGCACCACCTTCAATCTGGCCCTCTATAAGGAGCGGGTTGATTGCCTTGCCCACATCATAGATGCAGACGAGCCTAAGCACATCAATCTCGCCGGTTTCGGTATCCACCTCAACCTCTGCCAACACTGCACCCCAGGCAAGGGTGCAAAAGGGATCGCAGGCCCCAGTTTCTGGGTCTGGCTCGGAGACATTGCGCATATAAGACCCACGCCCAACCACCAGCTTTCGCATAACACGGTTTGCCTTAAAAGCCGCACGACCGATGGGTATACTGCGCTTAGGGTCGCCTCGAACAAAGATGGCTCCGTCAGCCGCCACCAGTTCCTCGGGGGACGCCTTAAGGTCAGGAGCAACCACCTCGAAGAGAATTGCTCTCGCTTCTCTAGCCGCCTGAACAACGGCATTACTATCGCAAAATGTCACCCGGCTGGCACCAGTGCCAAATGAATATGGGGTGTTATCGCTATCTCGGTTGTGCACCTTCACCTGATCGTACCTGACGCCTAATTCTTCAGCCGCCACTTGGGCCATCACGGTTTGGCTCCCCTGGCCAAGGTCAGGGGAACCAAAATAGAGGTCCACCGAGCCGTCTGATTTAATCTTGACCATAGCCTGGCTTAGATCACCACCTTTGCTGGCTCCGGTGGGATAACAATCAGCGATAATGCCGATACCTCTTTTCTTCATTTACTGCCCCTTTCTGCTGAGGTCATTGACATTAGTCTATCTGGCAACTTAACGCCGGCTTTCTTAGCCAGTGCCTGCATTGTCTCAATCAGGTAAACGCTATCCAGGACACGTCTTGTGGGTGTTTGATCGCCCTGGCGATAGGCATTAATAAAGCGGAGTTCCCATGGGTCTATGCCTATCTGTGAGGCGATTCTGTTCATCTGCACCTCAATAGCAAAGCTCCTCGGGGTAATACCGAAGCCACGCATAGCGCCAGCTGGTGGCTTATTGGTATAGACACAGTAACCCTCAACGTGGACATTAGGAATAAAGTAGGGGCCGCTTGCCAGAAAGCAGTGTTTTTCTACTGCATAGGGATTAAAAGTGGTGTATGCTCCAGCGTCACGGATGCTTCTTATCTGGCGGGCTACAATGTGACCGTCCTTCTTGACCCCGTCTTTGATTTTGATATACCAGGCACCGTGGTAGACGGAGTATAGTAAGTCCTCCTCCCGTGTCCAGCGCCACTTGACGGGCCTGCCTATCTTCAGGGCCAGAATGGCCGGAATGTGATCAGCCTGAATGTCTAACTTACCGCCAAAAGCGCCGCCAATAATGCCACCGATATATCTAAGATCACTGAGGCTGGTGCTACCACGCTGTCGGGTTCGCCACGCCCATTTGATGAATCTTATATCATCCGGCTCCATATGCAGCACGTCAGCAAGCCAACCCAAGGTGAGGTGCAGGGATTGGGACATGGTGTAAACAGTAAGTCTACCGTCGGCTTCGGGAACTGCCAGGCTGGCCCACGGTTCTATAGGAGCGTGCTCCAGTGTCGGGTGGAAATATTCTCCCTCAATTATGTAGTCCGCCTCTTTGAAACCAGCCTCTATATTGCCAAAGACAACCCTCCGAAATGGATAATTACCATACATATAAATGTTACCCTCAGGCCGCACCTTAGGGGCTCCAGCCTTCATCGCCTCCAGAGGATCAAACACGGCTTCTTCTTCCTCAATGTCAACCTTGATTTTAGAGATAGCTTCCAGGGCAGTATCTTCATCTACTGCAGCTACGGCAACGATGGGCTCCCCCTTGTAGCGGATAGATGAAGCGAGGACAGGCTGGTCTTGGTATTTATTTGGAACATCTCCGGGGGTAATAATGCCGGCTACACCGGGGAGACTCTCAGCGCTGGAAATATCAAGGTGGCGGACTTGACCCTTAGCTACGGGGCTCCTTAGAACCTTAGTCATTAAAATTCCAGGAACGAATATATCATCTACATACCTAGTTTCCCCGGTTACATGAGCCAGCCCGTCGTAGCGCTTTTCCCTCTTGCCGATGACCTTGAATGCCATTAGCTCCTCTCCTTTCCAGCTATCACACCTCTTATCTCTCTTAGTTCCTGGGCAGCCGCCATTATTGCCTCAATGATCTTAACATAGCCGGTACAACGACATAGATTACCGGCTAGTGCCTCCTTGATTTCTTCCCGTGTTGGATTTAGATTCTCGTCCAACAGGGCTTTGGCGGCCATGAGCATCCCAGGTGTGCAAAAGCCGCACTGCACCGCGTAGTGTTCATGGAATGCCTTCTGCAAGGGGTGCAGTTCACCCGGTTCCGCTAGCCCTTCAACGGTGATAACTTCACCTCCGTCGGTAGCTAAGGCATTGGTTATGCATGACTTGACCAGCCGACCATCGAGCAAAACCGAACAGGCCCCACAGTCTCCAGTGTTGCAGCCCACCTTAGGTCCGGTGATGAAAAGCTTGTCCCTCAGAACCTCAAGCAGGGTAGTAGTCGGTTCAGCCTCTACTTTGTAATCGCAGCCATTCACTTTGAGTTTTAACGTAGGCATAAAACCAGCTCCTTCTACTTCAAGATTTGGCTGAGAAGCCGCTTGACCAGAGTCTCGCTAACCTTGCGTCGGTACCAGGCTGTGGCCCGCACGTCGTCAATGGGAGTTGTTTCCTCAGAAGCCGCTTTAGCCGCTTTCGCAATGAGAGTCTTGTCTATATTTTGCCGCTCGAGTAAACTCCCAGCACGTTTGGCCAGAAGGGGAACAGGGGCTACTGCTCCTAAAGCGATACGGGCGTAACGACAGAGGTTACCCTCTATTTCTATAGATATCGCCACTGATATTACCGAGCAAATGTCAGACTTCCTCTTGCCAAGCTTGTACCATGCCCACTTGCTATTCTCGTTCTGGGAAGGAATGAGCACTTCCTGCAAGATTTCACCGGGCTTGAGGACGGTCTTGCCTGGGCCGGTAAAGAACTCTTCCACCTTAACCTGCCTCACGCCACTCACGGATACCAGGTTCAGTTTTGCTCCTAGGGCAAGCAGGGCAGTCCCCGCATCCGCAGCAGGCGAGGCATTTACCAGATTACCGCCGATGGTACCCATGTTCCGAATTGAAGGGGAGCCGATATGCCTGGTTGCTTCCGCCAGAAGTGGTGCCTTCTCCTTTACCAATGTTGACCGTACAATGGAGGCATGATTTGTCATAGCGCCTATAATCAAGCTGTCCCCTTCCACTCTGATGTAGTCCAGTCCGCAGTTGCCAATGTAGACCAGTATTTCAGGGAGCAGCAATTTGCGATTAATGGCGACCATCAAATCGGTGCCACCAGCGAGGATTTTAGCCTTTTTGCCGTACTGTGACAGTAGAGCGCAGGCCTCTTTCAAGTCAGCCGCCCTGTAAAAGAGGGTATTAGCCATATTTGATTCCCCTTCCTTGTACCGGCGAGTCTTTTCTTAGATAACTGGATTCATAGTGAGCACAACATTGCTGACCAGATTTGATTTTCTGACTTTGCCAAAGGCAAAAAATTTGGCTATTAAATAGCCTTTCGTTTTATACTACTTGTATACTCCTAAAAAATGCCCTTGTCAATACCCTTATATGAGAGATAAATCTTTGTCCTTGTGACCTAAAAAAGAAGATGTCAAGTTAGACATTGGTGGATGGAACAATTGACACTGAAGCTAGTAACCCATTATTGCAAGTATTACGTGAGGGGTAACAAACCGCTAAAAGGTGCAACGCGGACAGACTGCCTCCTCAATCATATGAATGCTTAGCTAGTCACTAGCGTACTCTTCAATAAGATCCCGTTCGCCCAATACAGACCTGTCGAGCTGCTAGGCAAGAGTTTAGAGCTATTTCCCACTATCTGGCTAATCTTACAATGAGTGCTCTATACATATCTGGTATGGCTAGTATTTGTTGATGACACTCTGTAGTCAGAGGTTCATCTAAGCAGAGTACCATCATCGCTCCGCCACCACGCTGTACGCCCCGACTCACTTGCATCTGACTAATATTGATGTCAGCATTGCCGATTATAGTACCTACGGCACCAATCATTCCCGGGCGATCTTTATGTTCCGTAAACAACATGTAGCTGCCTGATGGCTCTATTTCCAGCCAGTAGTCGTTCACCCGTACCAGATGGGGCTTGCCCGGAATGCCATAGGCACTGGCTCTATCAGCAATGTTAGGTATTTTACAAGCATCTGAAAGAGCCGCCCCGGCAGCAATTGGTATTCCGGCACCTACCTTAGCGTGCCGGGTTGCTGTCGGTAACAGTATCGACTCCATACGCTACTTTCGAATCAGTGGGCCGTCCACCCACCATCTACCGGAAGTATAACACCGGTGATCATTTTTGCGGCATCGCTAGCTAGAAAGCAAGTGGTAGCGGCTACATCATCAACTGTTGCCAGGCGGTGAAGAGGGGTGTTGTCTAAAACCCATGTTTTGAATTGGGGATCGGCTAGAATGCTCCTAGTCAAATCAGTTAGAACATAAGTAGGTGCTATTGCGTTTACACGAATATTATATGGTGCCCAGTCAATAGCTTCTTGGCGGGTTAGCTGAACTACCCCTCCCTTGCTGGTGCAATAAGAAGTGCGTTCCGCTGCACCGACAAGACCCATTGTTGAGGCGATGTTTACAATAGCTCCGCTCTTACGTGGTATCATTGATTGGACGGCTGCTGCCTGATTGCAAAAGAATAGCCCCTTGGTATTCACGGACATGATGGCATCCCAGGCGGCTTCGGTGACCTCGTGAGCAGCTTGGCGAATATTAATCCCGGCGCTACACACGAGGATGTCTATTTCACCTAGCTCCTGCCTAATATGGCTGAAGGTTGATGCGATAGCTGGGGTATTGGTGACATCTAGCTGGTAGCCGCGGGCAATGCCCTTCTCTTGTACTTGTTTGGTTGCCTTGGCGAGATTCTCAGCATTCATATCCACCAAAGCTATTTTAGCGCCACTCTCCGCCAGCAATTCAGCACAGGCTAGACCAATACCGCTTGCTGCTCCGGTGACGATAGCTACTTTGTTATCTAGCCTAATATTCATTAGTGTCTCCTATTTCTTAAAGATATGCTGCTTCGTTATCACTTCTTTGAGTGGCGGCGTGCCTATCCCAAGAAATTAGCGACTATGTGTGCCTTCTGACGCCTTCGACAATTTTTCGAAACTCGTCCTTGTTCAGCACACGCTTGAGGCTGAGTGAGCGTAGCTTTACCTGATTTAGAACCTCTTTAACTTCATTTTCGTTGAGCTTGATACCTAGTTCCTCTGACCATAAGATAACGTTATCCACCCCGCTTTTCTTGCCCATCAATATCTGGGGTGGTCTATGGCCTACGAAACTGGGGTGGACAGGGAATATCTCTGGTGGGTATTGATGATAGACATTCTTGTACCAGCCGGCAATGATTCCAGACTCGATGTCATAAGCCATATCCCCTATAAACGGCCGATTAGCTGGTATCTCTGTGCCAGACAGTTCTCTCACTAACATAGAAAGTTCGTTGAGCTTATCGTACTTGAGGCCCACATCTATGCCGTACAAAGTCAAGAGTGCCAGCACTGTTTCCTCCATAGGAGTGTTACCAGTTCGTTCCCCAATCCCGGTGACGGTAGAGTGTATTATCTCAGCACCAGCCAATACCGCCATTATGGTGTTAGCCACCGCCAAACCAAAGTCAGCGTGGAAATGGATTTCCAGTGGCTTATTTATCCTTTCTTTGACCTTCTTAGTATAGAAGCTGGCAGCATGCGGCGAGAGCACACCGTAGGTATCAACTAGAGCCAGTGCATCCATGTGGCCCTCCGTGGCAACTCTTTCTATAAGGTTGAGAAACCAGTTCATATCAGCTCGAGGGGCATCAATTGTAAAGAAAACCGTGTACAGCCCCATTTCCTTGGCAGCGGAGGTTGCCTTGATGGAAAGGTCTATAGCCTTTTCCAGTGGCCATTTGTAGGCGTACTCAATCAGGTGCTCACTGGAAGGAATCTCCATGACGATACCCTTTACCCCGCAGTCTGCTGCCCTTTTTACATCATCCACCATACAGCGACTGAAACAGAATATCTCCGGGCCGAGGTTACGTTTTACTGTTTCCTTTATCGCCGCTTCGTCCGCTGGCGATACCGCAGGCATGCCAACTTCAATCCGATGAACTCCTACCTCAGCCAGCTTTTCAGCAATGCGTATTTTGTCGTCCTTGGTGAAAATAATACCAGCCTGCTGCTCGCCATCGCGCAGAGTTACGTCGTGAATTTTCACCTGTTTTGGTGGTTGAAACCCCTCGGTTACTTCTGGTAGATAGTTCCACGGGCTGACAAACCAGTTATCCGATTTCCATGGCGTTTTCGGCATTTAGTGCTTCCTCCTTTCAAATTTTGATTCAGTATCCCATTTCTTTACGATTAACCCAATTTTTAGGTTTGCCCCCTTTGAGGACGGTGACTACTTCTCTGGAAAATCTCTTGCGAAGCTCGATTTCCGAAGCTTCAGAATAATAGGCAATGTGCGGAGTAACAATTACGTTATCCAAAGTCAAAAGGGGTTCGTTAGATTTAGGCGGTTCTTCCTCCATAACATCAAGGGCCGCACCTGCAATTTTCCTAAGCTTTAAGGCATTATAGAGAGCCTTTTGATCGACTAGTCCACCTCGGGATGTATTAACCAGGCACGCGTTTTTTTTCATTTTGCCAATTGTTTCTTCATTAAACATATGGTATGTTGATTTTGATAAGGGGGCATGGATTGAAATAACGTCGGAAACCTGTAGCAAGTTTGCAAACTCTACTAATTCTACTCCAAATCTATTCGCTTCTTCAAGAGAAACAAAAGGGTCAGTCGCTATTACATTGAAACCAAACGCTTGCGCTTTTTTCGCTACAAGGCGAGCTATGTTTCCGAAACCAACTAGACCGTATGTCTGACCTCTTAAAGCAAACACCGGTTTAGCTTCATCTACTCTCCATACTCCTCCTTTTACTTTTTGGCTAAGGATATTGATCTTTCGTTGAAGAGCCAGTACCAGCGCCAAGGTATGGTCTGATACCTCATCAAAACAGTAATCAGGTACATTAGCTACATATATTCCTCTTCTCGTAGCTGCCTGAATATCAATGGCATCTACTCCAATTCCTGCTCGCACTACAACCTTACATCTTTTTGCAGCCTCCAGCATTTTTTCGGTAACTTGAACGTAAGTTGTCACGATAGCGTCAGCATCACTAATATGTTGCATAATAATATCCTCATCGGCGCCAGGAACTGAAATAAGCTCAGCACCAATTTCTCTGAGGATTTCTTCTTCAACTTTCGTATCTGGAAAGATAGTTTTTAGTATCACTACCTTATATCTTCCCACGCATTGCCTCCTTCATGTCATTTTGTAACGTTGCCATCTCGCTCATCTATGACACGCAATTGCAGAATCAAAACCAAAGTGATATTCACGGTAATGCCCTCCTTCCTGATTTATTAGTCCATACGGGGCCTACCTGTGAGCTAGTACTGCTGCATTTCTCGAAGCCCGTTGCCTAAGGGGCACTTCTAATATGTAGCACGGCCTCCACTAATATCGAAGACAGCACCAGTACTGAAGGAGCACTCCGAAGAGGCAAGCCAGGAGACTAGAGTAGCCACCTCCTCTATCTCCCCAGTGCGTCCCATAGGGATGCGCTCTACCATGTACCGAACCTGCTCCGGTGTCGTCTGCTCTAGGATACGTGTACGCACTACCCCGGGAGTGACGCAGTTGACAAGTATGCCACTGGTGGCTAGCTCCTTTCCCAGGGACTTGGTCAGTCCGATAACCGCAGCCTTCGTGGCAGAATAAGGCACCATTCTAGGATTTCCCTCTTTGCCAGCAATGGAGGCTATGTTTACTATGCGACCATAGCCCCTTCGGAGCATATGGGGTATGACTTTTTGACAATAGAGGAAGACACCACGGAGGTTGGTACGATACGCCCTGTCCAGATCATCAGCAGCCAACTGCCAGAGGTAGGCTGTATTACCAACGATACCAGCATTGTTGACTAGCACGTCTATTCGCCCCCATCTCTCGATGGTCTGGTTTACTGCTCTTTCAACATCCGACTCGTCAGCCACATCGCCAACGGCTAGCGCTGCCTCTACCCCATTGGACGTCAGCTCTGCTAACGCTCGCACTGCCTCCTGCTCATCCTTGTCCGTCATCATAATGCGAGCCCCCTCGTTGCCCAGCTTTCTGGCTACACCTAGGCCGATGCCACGAGCTGCTCCCGTCACGATGGCTACCTGCCCTTGAAATCGCTGCATTTAACTCCTCCCCTAAAATACATTTTGCGTACTTTCTGCACTAGCTCCAACTCAGGTATCTGGATTGCCAAGCATCAAGAATAATGAGCTTTATGCCTCCGGGATAAGCAATCTCTTTGATGTTACTTTTTACTTTGCTATATAACCTCCGTCGACGACAAATTCTGATCCCGTAACCCATTTGGATTCGTCAGAAGCAAGATATAAGCTGACATAAGCAATATCAATCGGTTCGCCGAAACGGCCAATTGGATGCATTTTCCGTTCTTGTTCCAAATACTGCTCTAGTGGCAACCCTAAATCTTGGGCTTCTTTCTCTGTAAGCTCGGTATGAATACCACCATTCTATCAAGGGTTCCTTCATCTGTCAAAGCGCCTACGGTCTAGAAATCTATGAAAATCGTATGAATTGAAGTAGCCAATTGATTGCGAAAAGCGAACTTAATTCGTTTGAGTTTGCGTTTTATTCGATTCTTTTTTGAGAGCTGCTCGGAATCGTAAACTGCGGTATAATATTAAAAGAAAAAACTTACTACGAGGGCAGGATGATTGACGAGTTTGATCACAGGCTCATAGAGGAGCTACACAAGGACGGAAGAGCAAGCTATACGGATCTCGCTAGGAAGTTGGGAGTGGTTGAAGGCACAGTAAGGACGAGGGTAAAACACCTTCTACGGAAGAATATCCTAGCGATAGCTGCCTTGCCTAATTTGAACGAACTGGGCTATAGGTTGACAAGCATTATCGGGCTCCAGGTCAGGATGGCAGACTTGAGAAAGGTAGCGGACGCTCTAGCTAAAAATCCAAACGTATGCTACCTGGCCTTTGTCACTGGCAGGTATGACCTTATGGCCATAATCGTGCCCCGGTCACACAAGGAACTTTCCGACTTTATTGAGAATGAAATCTCCGCCATCCCTAGCATTCTAAGAAGCGAAACATTTGTCAACTTGGACGTAATCAAAGGCAAGTCCTCGGGAATAGATACTAGCCAACTGATTAGTAACCTTAACGTTTCCTTACTGAGGGAGGAACAGAAGAGACGATAGCAAGAGTGTTGATTGCGCATGGACATATACCGGGGAAGTGCAATCAACAGAATCAGTAGTCTCCTACACCGACGAGGAGCCCTGTTCTCACCTCGTACATAGTGATTATTTTCATCATGCACTCATAAGCAATAACCTCAACAGACCTTGGTTATTTTTGCTTTGGCGCAGCCTTTTATGATCAGCGGCATGATTATGCCTGCAGACTTCGCTGGCGGCCGGACGACCGTTTCATCATCGACGTACCGCACGTTGGACGAACTCGCAACAAAGGGCAACCAGTATATGAGACTTCATGGAAGAAACCGCGAAGTATTTCCCTACACCAAGTGCTTGTCCAAACATACTCAAAGTACGGAGTAGCGTGGACCACAGTCAGAGTGACTATCGTTGTAGCTCACCATGCACAATACATCGGAATGTGTAGTCGGCTATACAATAGCCCGTATTGTTATTTGCGATTGTTGTATAGTTGACTAACGTCATCGTCTGATCATAAGTCATGATCTTGCTAGCTGGAATTCTTTTATAGTTAAGCCATAATTGTATCTACAATGAATGCTGATAAAAACACTGCTCAGACGAAACCGCTTAGTCCTATTGGCACTGGGAGGCTGTGAAAGCAAGAACAAAAGGCCAGTTCAAGGCTGTCTTGGCTGAGATGTTACAAAAGGTGTTCGATGATGTGGCGCTAGCGCTTCGTGTCGCAGGCCCACAGTATGTCAGGATTACGGAAAACTGCTGGCTTCCTAGTAAACATGGCGAGATACCCAAAATAAGTAGTCATGCTTGTCTTGCCTGAGCCCTCCAGCTTTCTGGGGTCACTAAACTCATTGTGAACTTACGACGCCTCCTACTTCCAGGTCTTTGAGTTTTATCTCAGGAACTTGGCTCTCAAGAGAAGAGGTTAATACCAGCAGTTAGACAATGGTATACAATTGAGTGTAATATGACCAATGGCCGATGGAGAAGGAGTGAGAAAATCGAAGTCCTCGTTTTCATTCATGAGCGGGAGGTCGTCACTGTATATGACTTAATGGATGAGTTCGGGTATGAAAGACGGCCTGTCTTCAAGAGGTTATACAGGTTGCGTAAGCAGTGCTTGATTAAGAGAATGCAAAAGGGCGAATACTGTTTAGATGAAGACGGCTACCGGAGACATAACCGGCCATGAGAGGGGCATCAAAGTAAGCGATGATGTAATGTCCTGCTCAGCAACATAATGTTCAGTTTAAATCCAGAATATCCTTTTCAAATAGGTTATCCGTAAAAAGATGTTTGAAAATGACATAAGTAGCAAAGTGCACAGAATCCAGACTAGATTAGAATACGCAACTCGTAGATGGTGGTTTTTCCTGCTGATAGCCTTAATTGGTTCTATCATTCCGCCCTATGTGTCCAAGGGCTATGATTGGTCAGACAGAGGGAGTATCTTAGGCGCAATTTTCTCACAAGCTATTATAGACTCTTTGGCACCTTTCTATGCGATTTTCAGAATAATCCCAATTGTACTTATTATTTGCATAATTCGTCTTCATAATGGAGTCACACGTGTCTTCGGTATCTATGTGGGTATTACATATGTCCTATTTGCCATTGTACAGAATATAGCTATAACTGATCAGTATGGTCTAGCAATAGTAACCGGAAATGTAGTTATGTTCCTCATTGTTGCCGGCTTCTGGATGTGGGAAGCTAAGGTACGTAAGAATGAATTCATACCGATGAAAAGACCAATTTGGAGGTATTGGGCTGTTCCTTTGGCATTCCTCGCATTCTGGTATCCCCTTAACCCAGATACATGGAGACCAGACTTTAATCCGCTCTACTTATTGACATCTAGTGCTGGCTTGACATTCTGCATGATGACACCGGTGTATCTCACAATACTCACGCTTCATTACCCAAAGGTCAATATAGCCACAATGAGAGTAACAGGCCTCGTTGGGATAATCATTGCCAGCTATAATATGTGGTTGAACTTCTTTCTTGAGCCTAGCCTTCTATGGTGGAACGGAGTGTTGCATATCCCACTATTGTGTATATCAGGACACAGCCTGGGGCTTTCCCTCAAAAAGAGACCAACAGAAGATATGCAAGGTACTGGCGAAATGGATAAGCCCTGCTCAGAACCGTTAAAGTGGGGCGCCTGAGCTACTATTATTGTTGCACTTTCTAGCGAAAGGCGTAATGTTAATCACTCAGTATCAAGGATCTGTTGCGAATGCCGAAGTCTGAATATTCATAGATTTTACTAGAGGGTTTATTTTATGATAAAAACACAGACAGCCCCATGTTTGTCCAGTGGTAATAAATTTGGATTCAAAAAAAGTGTCTGATTTAATTCGGATGCCCTTACACTTTTAGTAGTTTAAGTGTAGAATATAAAGAAGGGTTAAGGAGGAACAAGGACATTGGGTGATAGAAAATAGCTTTGACTCTTGCCAATGAAGAGGGAACTCGTTGTTGGTTTGAGTGTGATTTTTATACAAGGAGAAAATGGTTGATGAAAAATAGAGTATCTAAAAAGCGATAAGGGAGTGTTGGCGTCTAAGAACTTCCAGCATTCAAAGGCTAGACTCAATGCCCAGAGGAGGGGAATTATGAAATTGGATGGTAAGAGGTTCGTCGAACCAGAGGAAGTTGAAACCCAACTGTTTGACTGGGGAATAGTGAAGTGGCTCAGCGAGCCAAATGTAACCAATGCTAAACGGTTCAGCTTCGGGGTAGTCGTCATCCAGCCTGGCAAAGGGCATATGAAACACAATCATCCCGGCATCGAGGAAATACTCTATGTTGTCTCAGGTGAAGGAAAACAGATGGTGGCAGAGGAAAGACGGCAAGTCAAAACTGGGACCTTGATACACATTCCTCCTGACATTTATCATGAAACGATAAACACTGGTTGGGAGCCGATGAAACTCATCGCCATCTATGCTCCGCCAGGTCCGGAAGCTGAATACAGTAAATCTGGGGAATGTAAACTAATTCCCCCACGAAAGGGCTAGAGCAATAATGTTCCAACCGAGCTAAGTGTTTTGTTGTAGGTGAAGATATAGGTCGTATCTTTACCCTCATTAAAGTTGATTATAGTTTCTTTTTCGTAAGCTGTCAGATTTCTACCTCTCTGTTTATCGCTCATACTAAAATCTCTGTTGAGCGGTAGCACCAGAAGGGATAACTTGAAAAAACACCTTGGATTGTGGATAAGAGCTATATGTCAAAGGGACTAAATATCCCGAGATGTCGCTAGGCATCCCCCCTTCTTCCATAGGCGGTAAGTCTGAGGCGATGTATAGATAGATTTGCCCCCAGTCGTGGTCCATTGGCTGAGTTAAGGCAACCGACAGATTGGAATAGGGCTTCAATCTCGTACAATGTAATCTGATCGCTACAGTGAGATAAGGCTACAGCGATTTTCACTATAGTTTCAGGGCTGCTTTGAAGCCCTCCTCAACGGCATCAGGTAATCGGCGAACCTCAGCACAGTCACCCACTATGTAAAGTTCGACGTCTAGCTTTTTAATCTGCTCAACCAGCTCTCGATTAGGTTGGGCACCTAGTGCCAACACCACCGTGTCTGCCTCGATGAATTCCTCCTTATTCCTGTGATCTACCACCACCCCTCGGTCAGTTATTTCCTTGGCAGTAGCTTTGGTAAGCATCTTAACACCGAGCTCACCCAGATTGAGTATCAGGAGAAGTCGAGAAGTCCTGTCCATATCGGTTGCAATGCTGTCCAGCATCTCAACTATGGTTACCTGCTTGCCCTTCGTTACCAGGTATTCAGCTGTCTCAGCACCTACCTCCCCTCCACCCAAGACGACTACTTTGCTACCAGTGGTAACCTCTTCTTTAAGTACCTGCCACGCGGTAACTACATTTCTCTTTTCTATGCCTGTTAAGGAAGGCACAAGAGGCTGGGCTCCGATAGCCACGATGACGGCATCGGGCTTCTCCTGTAATACAATTTCCGGAGTTAGTGTTTTGTACTCTATCTTTATCCCTAGTTTATCCAATTGCTTTTTCTCAAAGTCGAGGAAAAGCTTAATATCATCTTTACCTGGCGGTATGCAAGCCAAATTTAACTGCCCGCCCAGCTTCTCTTTCTCAAAAAGATGCACTTTATGTCCTCGGATGGCTGATACCCGAGCAGCCTCTAATCCAGCAGGACCACCTCCAGCGATGAAGACCACCTTTGGCTTAGTGGCGGGGGTAATCTTACACTCTGCTTCCTGGCCAGCTGCGGGATTGATAGCGCATCTCATATCAATCCTATCCTCGAGAACTCTCTTTATACATTGCATACAACCAATGCAGAAGTTTATGTTAGCTTCCTGCTCTTCCTTTGCTTTCCTAGGCCATTCAGGATCGGCAATCAGTCCTCTGCCTATGCCGATGAGGTCAGCTCTTCCTTGTTCCAAGATGTCTTCAGCTTCCTGGGGGGTAACAATACGGTTGGCAGTCATTACTGGTATGGAAACCACTTGCTTTACCGCCGCAGCCAAATTCACCTCTAAACCGTGAGGGAGTCTCATAGGAGCTACTGGCGTCGGAAAGTTGCGTATAGCCAGCCCAATAACAGCACCACAAGAGAGGCTTATGCAATCGGCGCCGGCTGTCTCCAGCCCCTGTGCTACTTCCTTAGCATCCTCAATGGTAATACCACCTTCTAGACCCTCTCTGCCATTGATGCGCACCATTATGGGGTAATCATCACCCAATTTTTCCTTAACCTTGTGGATTATATTTACTAAGAAGCGGAGCCTACCATTAAGGTCTCCACCATAAATATCCTTACGCTGGTTAGACAGAGGAGAGAGGAACTGGCTAATCAAGTACATATGAGCAGCATGAAGGGAAAGTCCGTCAAAGCCGGCCTCTTTAACCCTGCAGGCAGCCCGGACAAACTTATCTTCCAACTCCTCAATCTCCTCAATGCTCAGTTCGCGAGGTACTACAAAACCCGTGACTGGATGAGGAAGAGCAGAAGGGGCCACTGGTATCTGCCCTTTTGTAACCAGTAATTGACCATTCTCTACTCTGCCGGCTCTTCTACCACCGTGGTTTAAGTTCAGCATGACTTTAGCCCCTCCGGATTTAACAGCCTGGGCTATACGACGTAGACCAGGCAGATATCTATCGTCATCGATATACATGCAGTAAAAAGTATGGTTCCCTATGGGCGTATCCACAATTGCGTCCTCTACAACAATCAGTCCCACGCCTCCTCGCCCTCTTTCTGCGTAGTAATCCACCATGCAATCGGTGACAAGTCCCTCTCTGGCAAAGTTGGTAGATATGGGCGGCATTACTATGCGATTAGCCAGCTCCAGCTTGCCTATCTTACAGGGTTCAAACAGTTTACCAAACTTCAAGATGCACCCCCTTGCAGCACATTCTTCGGCTTAGTATAAATAAGCTCTTCAACTCCTCCCGGGTTCATATCGGCATCCACACGTTCCACTTCATTGGGTTTGAGATCGTACTTGCCTAGACCAGTAGGCGAACTACCTCCTCTACATCACTAACCGCTTCAAGCCGGGATACTAACTGAATCAGCTTCTCCACATTCTTCTGACTTAAAGGTTTGGCTGCGTAGGAAGCACAATCCCGCAATTTTGCAGCCATGGCATCCATACTCATTGGGTTTTCGGGACTGCCGTAGGGAGTGTCCACACGCTTAGAATAGACTTTCCCGTCTTTGGTCTTTATCTCAACTATAGCAGGACTAACCCCCATCCTATTCAGGGACTCATCTAGCTTCGGTGTCACCTTATTGGATAGTGCTAGGACTGTCTTGTCCTTGATAGCCTGCGGAGTAAACTCAGCTATACCCACTTTTCCTTTGACAATAGCCGAAGCTACTGCCCAAGGAATACTAAACTGAGCATCAACAGTAGTGCTGGGATTTTGCTTGGTACTGAGTGGTTCACCCAATAGTTTCATCGCGCCCTTACTGACATAGATGGTGACACTATCTACATCCTCAGCTTTAATGTTATACTCACCTACCATTGGCAATGTAGCATCAATAGGAGGATTAGTGTTCCGGCAGCAGGGATAGGGTTTAAAACTAAGGTTTACGACTTCAAATTTCTCACCAAGATTTGCTGTGAGCACCTCAGGATTATAATCCCCTCTATGGTAAACATTGAATAACCCATCACGTCCCTGAAGAACGTTCCTAGCTCCAGTGATACCCTTTTGAGCCATCAGTACTGCCATGATGCCATCCCTAGCAGCAAAGCCAGGTCCAGCTCGTTTAGCTAGAGTGCCATCGTGAATGCACTGGAGATTTCCTCCCGCTTGGTGATAAGCAAGACCAAAAGCACTAACCAGCGTCTCCGTATCAAGCCCCAAGAGTTTGCCAGTTATTGCAGCGGCACTGAAATTCCCATGTATAGCAGTATACTGCCAGCCGCGGTCAAACACAGAAACTTTGTTGGCTAAACACAGCCTAGCGGCGAGATCCACAGCCAGGGCTACAGCAGTGATTAGCCTTTTGCCATCAACCCCACCTAGCTTCTCGGCAATAGCCAAAGCTGTAGGCACTGCCACCGATGAGGCATGCAGAATAGCAACATCATGGGTATCATCGTAATCCAGAGCATGAATCATGGTAGCATTAGCCTGAGCCGCGCTGACGCAGGGAAGTCTATCTCCATAGACCCAAACGGTGCTTTCTCTCCTTCCATCCCAGTCCCTAACAATGTCTATCAGCTCACTTACACCTGCTTCCGCACTACCAGCTAAGCCTACCCCTAGACCATCCATGAATAGTCTCTTTGTTGCCTTCACCACTTCCGAGGGAAGATTTTCATAATTGGTATCTATAATATTCCCTGCTAAAGTATAAATTACATCCATTTTCATCCTCATTTTTTCCTAAAATTGACCCAAAATAGTACCTATGGCAAAATGTAAATCCCAACTTTGGTTTTTGTCAAGTCAATGAGTCTGTTCGCCTCCGTTTCAAAGTAGCGTATTACCTCTCGCCATCCTTGGCAATAAACGGGAGAACTCCCAGTGACAATGTAGCGGTTGTAGGAATCAAGCACGCTTACCAGCAAAGGATATAATTGCCTTTCTCCACTAATGTTGAACATTTAATACAAGGTGCTGGCGATACTATTTACCAAGGCCTTGTGAATTTGAGGTAAGATATTTTCTGCCTCCGGGTCGTCCGTCTTTAATGATACCCGAAGAGTGAGAGAAAATTCTTTCGCAATTTCTTTCTAGAATTCCTCAAATAGGACTATTAGTGGAACTACTAATTCTACTCTCAGAAATTTCTCTAGGGCAAGCTTAACAGAATGTAAAAACCATCTTGAAAGTCTATCTATTGAATGACTCGGGGAGCAAATTATATCTACTACCGAAAGAAAGGGGCCGAAAATGTTCAACTACGATAATCTAATCAATTTGCCCGATAAGCTATTAGCTGACTTTAGGTGGAAAAACTTCATTTATGTTGCTTTATTCAGTTCCCTTGCTCCCCTTCCAATCTGTCTACGGGCTCGCTCTGATCTGCAGTCAGCCTTGACACGTGAAGACGATGCTTTTAATATTGGGATGACTTAGTCAAAATGGAATAAAGAGGGCAAAGATGAAAGTTGGTTTTATCGGTATTGGAGCTATGGGACGACACATGTCCCGGCATGTGCTTGAAGCTGGCTATGAGCTTGTGGTTAACGATATCAGAAAAGAAGCGGCTCAGGAGGTTCTGTCCAAAGGGGCGAGATGGGCGGACACCCCTCAGACGGTAGCTAGGTGTTGTGAGGTGGTCTTGACCTCGCTACCAACACCCAAGGATGTGGAGGACGTGGTCTATGGGGAACAGGGCCTTAAGGCAGGTTGGAAGAAGGGTGACATCTTGGTTGATATGAGCACTAATTCTCCCGCCGTCGTTCGGAAGATAGCCAAAGATGCCCAAGCCAGAGGAGTAGAATTCCTGGATGCTCCGGTGAGTGGTGGCACCACGGGGGCTGAGTCCAGACGGCTGTCGATAATCGTTGGTGGTAAAGTGGAGGTTCTGGAAAAGGTACGCAAGATTCTGGAGGCTATCGGTGATGTGATTGTCCATGTGGGGGATGTAGGGTGTGGCAACATTGCCAAGCTGATCAACAATATGATCGCCTTAGGCTGTAGCCAAATTACATATGAGGGGATGGTGCTGGGGGCTAAAGCAGGCATTGCTGTACAAACGCTACGGGAGGTGATCAAGAACAGTTCGGGGGACAATTGGTGCATCCAGTATCGTCTACCTGAAATATTCGCCGGTAACTTTGAGCCGGGTTTTCGCATCAATCTGGCTCTCAAGGATATTGGGCTAGCCTTAGGGATGGCTAAAGAATACGCTGTTCCCACCCCGATAGGCGCCGCCGTCGAACAGCAACTGCTTGAGGCAAAGGCAGCTGGTTGGGGGGACAAAGGGATACAGTCCGTAATTCTCCTTCTAGAAAGGCTGGCTGGCGTGGAGGTACGTGCTCCGCAACCATAGAATTTCATATTGAAGGCAGGGAAAGGCACAGAGCCACTACCACCGTTAGATACCTTATCAGTAGTATAGTTATTCAGTATTTCTAGAGTCCGTTCATCAATGGGAATGCAGGGTATTACGGGTGTTCTACTTGAGATAAGGAGGTAGTCGTGAAGGTAATCAAGGTAGCCCAGGTAGCAAAAGAGCCACAGGTAAATCCACTATTTACCGGCCCGGTGACCATGCAGCCGCTTGTAGGCACAGAGCTGAGCAGACACTTCCTCATAAGGCAGGTAAACTTCGGCCGGGGGGTAAGGAACAAGTTCCATAGCCACAGCATTGAACAGGTACTCATTGTTACCGAGGGCAAGGGTATCGTGGCTACGGATAAGGAAGAAGTAACCGTCAGCCCTGGGGATGTCATCTTCATTCCGGCGGGGGAGAAACACTGGCATGGGGCGGCCAAAGGCGCTACCTTCTCCCATATCTATGTCATGTCGCCGAACCAGAAGACGATGCAGCTTGAGGATTAGAATTTGCCCTTTAGCTTCTCATAGGTCTCGGAAAGGCGTCTGAGATATGGCATACAATGCGATTCTGGGCCTCACCGAGTGGATGCACAATCCTCTGGAAGAAGAGCATGCCCAGGGCTGATGCCAAAATAGCGGCAAGTAAGGTGAACATTGTGACCGCGAGAGTTATAGTAATCAAACCATTTTAGCCTTTGCCTGGCTTTTTTAGATAGCTCCACCTGAAGCTTTGCCAGGTGAGCAGCTCTAGGTACTACTCCGTTTATTATTCTTAGTGACACTGTTATAGTGTCACTAATCTATCTGAACTAGATCATATGGCAGAAGGAGGAACGAGGTCACTCCAAATGCGGATGCCTAGGGAAGTGCATACTGTCTATGAAGACTTGGCTGAAGTCCTTTAGATAGGAAAGCTCTAAGTATTCCACCTGCTCCGTCAGTCCCTGAATCTCTTCCCACTTCCCTCGATTTAGAAGGCAGAGCTTCGCTCCCTGTCCCGCCGCATTACCCACTGGCTTAATCTTGTTTAAGGGGAACTTGGGTAGCATTCCGATCCGAAGGACACTCTCCTTACTAACATAATTTCCAAAGGCTCCTGCCAAGTAGACTTTCTCCACCTCATTAAGAGCCACTCCTAGCTCCCGCAACGCGACCTCTACCCCCGAGCGAATAGCTCCCTTGGCCAACTGTAGCTCTCTCACATCCTGCTGGGTCAGGTAAATGGGTTTACTCCCATCACTCACCAGGAACTGAAGTTGGCCCTTCTCCCCCCGATGGATGCGATCACTGATGGGGAGGTTCATCCGTCTCCTAAAGTTTCCCTTCTCATTGATTAACCCTACTTTGCAAAGTTCCCCCCCTAGGTCTATCAGTCCCGAACCACAGATCCCTTTTGGAACCCCATCCCCAATTATTTCCAGCCTTAAATCCCTGTCGTCTAAGAAAACGTGGGCAATTGCTCCAGGAAGAGCACCCATTCCATACTTGATCCGTGCCCCCTCAAAGGCTGGACCCGCTGGTGTGGAGCATGCCAGTAGACGGTCTTTATTTCCTAAAACAATTTCAGCGTTAGTCCCTATATCTACAAAGAGCTGGATACCTTTAGCTTGGTGAAGTCTGGTATAGAGAATACCGGCAGTGATGTCTGCTCCCACATAGCCTGAGATGCTGGGTAGGATGTGCACTTGCCCATCTGGGTTCATGTCCAAGCCTAGCTCTAGCGCTGGCAGTATTAAGCTATCTCTCAGCACCGGGATGAAGGGGCTATGGTCAATGTTGGAGGGATCTATGCCGGCAAAGAGATGAATCATAGTGGGGTTCCCTGCCACAGTGGCTTTGTAGATATGGACAGGGCTCACCCTAGCTATTTCACATAACTGCTTAATCACCATGTTGATCCCTGAGGTTACCGCCATTTGCAGCTCCCTTAAACCCTCTTCTCCTTGCTCATGGACTTTTTTGATTCGACTGATGACATCATCCCCAAAGCTTCGCTGGGGGTTCATCCGGGAACGTACCGCAAGCTCCACACCTGTGTTTAGGCTTAAGAGATAGCCAGCTAGGGTTGTCGTCCCAATGTCTATAGCTATACCATACTGGGCTCTGGTTGTATCCCCTGGTTCCAGATCTAATACATGGTTTGCTGCCCAGGTTACCGTAACTTTGAAATCCCCTTTCCTAAGGAGGTTTGGGGCTTTCTTCAGAACTTGTAAGGGGAGAGTCAGTCGACCTTCCCTAAGTTCTTCTTGGAAACGAACGGTATCTGGCCGTTGGTCCTCTTGGCCTGGCTTGGGAAGCTCTAAATAAGCCTTTCTGACCCCACTGTCCAAGGGGATGCGAAGTACCTTGTTTAGTAGTTCCTTGGCGCGGACAATCTCTTCTACTTCAGGGATCTCCAGAACCAAATCCCGGTCAATATGCTGGATACAGGAAAGACGCCAGCCGGCTTCAAGGTCTGTCTCTGTCAGGTGCACTCGCTCTGATTCAGTAGGCGCTCTAGCCCCTTTTGACAGGAGGACTCGACACTTCCCGCAGGTTCCCACTCCCCCACAAGCACTCGGTATGGTATAGCCCTGCCTGCCAAGAAAACGTAAAAGATTTTCCCCTTCTTTAACTTTTAGCTTTTCCTGCCGGGGAAGGATGACGATGTCGTACGTCTTTTTCATCATCATTTGTCGGGTGGCTCATCTAGCCTTAAGGCCCCGCTGGATCCATTCCCTTTCCCCCTCAACACACTTTTGGGTTGACTGCTCTCGCACAGTGCCGAGAGGCATAGCACAGGCATAAGACTTCCGTGGCTCCATCATGCCGCTTTCTTTTACGTGGATTCCTACTTGGTTTCCATCAACAATAGCGAATATCTTCTTATTCTCCAGCACGTTCCAATCTCCGTAACCTGGACTCCACCAGTAGACTACTACCCCACCGCAATCTCTATATGCTGGACACTTCTTGCCGATGCAGATGCCGTGGGTGATTGCTTGATAGCCCTTGGGTTGGACATGGTCCTGGATTATCTCCCTCACCTTATAGGCCATGATATCCACAGCCGCTGAGCCAAACATATCCAAGACATATCCCAGAACAGAATTCCCACCCTGAATAAGCTTCATAGCCTCCTCCTCCACACGCGATCCGATGGTGATTATAAAAGCGGCTAACTCTTTTGCCTCACGATGGCGAAGCGCCAAATCCTGGCTGTCAAATGAAACACCGCTCTTAACTTCTACCAAGGAAGGGGTTACTTTCTTTATGGGGAAGATATCGTAACACGCCACGGGCTC
>Ga0209314_10000039_pt1 | contig 50665 bp, 43 predicted proteins | sample I19B2metaG_FD_184146 | JGI IMG/M metagenome (GOLD analysis project Ga0209314, IMG submission 184146) | Lake sediment bacterial and archeal communities from Gulf of Boni, Indonesia to study Microbial Dark Matter (Phase II) - ​I19B2 metaG... | ecosystem: Environmental > Aquatic > Freshwater >... | reverse complement strand
GCCCTCCCCTTAAACAAATAAGGGGAGGGTACAAAACATAAATGTCTTTTATAGATCGATATTATTATTAATTATTCATAAGATGAATCTCACAACAGAACTTAGTTAAATGGAATCTCAAATATTTGCTATTTTTGTCGCCGGCTAACCTGGATGCAGAAACTGGTATTTTAAGAGACCAGGAGACAGTCAGACTGCAAGACTGCATGACAGTATGAAATGGAGAGATGGCAGAGTGGTCGAATGCGGCGGTCTCGAAAACCGTTTTTCGCCTATCGGCGGAACGGGGGTTCGAATCCCCCTCTCTCCGCAAAGCCATAGCAAACCCTCACAGCATTTTGCAGTGAGGGTTTTGTTTTTCGAATAGGCGAACAAATCCAATTTTGTGAAGCCAATGAGAAAAACAAAACACCAGGGCAGCCGGCTGGCTGCCCTGGTTTGTTATGGCTTTGGTGGGTCCCCCCAGGGGATCATGAACGAAGTGAATAATCCCCCCCGGGATCACCGCAGGTAATCCCTAATTCCACCTCACCCCAAATCCCTCTCCCTTCGCCTTCGCGTAGCCGCTACGGCGAAGCAAGGCAGGAGCGAGGGGCTAAACAATCAGTTATTTGGACAAATCCATTACTTTAGGGAACAAATCTTTAAAAAATTACTAATTTTGTAAAAACGTTCACAAATGAGCACTGTTGAACTTAGACATATTATAATTGAGAAGCTGTCAAATATTGACGATATCTCATTCCTCAAGGCCATAAAGACTATTGTAGAATCAAAGGCTGATGAAAAAGTATACCAACTTTCAGATTTTCAAAAGAGAAGAATTGAAGCAAGCCGGGAGCAGGTAAAAAAGGGGCAGACAATATCAAATGAAGCACTTAACAAGGAAGTTCTTCAATGGTTAAATTCAAAATAGAATGGTCGCATGAGGCCAGATTAGATCTTCTTGATATTCTGGACTTTTATATTACCAGGAATAAATCTTCAAGTTATAGCAAGAAACTTTATTCAAAAATTCATAAGAGCACCAAGCTTATCGCTAAACAACCATATATTGGTACTCAAACAGGAATTGAAACTGTTAGGGTCTTGATAACTGGTGATTATCAGATAATCTATGAAATCCTTGACAACAAAATCTATATTTCAATGATCTGGGATTGTCGCAGAGACCCAGGTGACAAGATAATAGTTTCAAAGATTAAAAAATAACTAGTAATAAGGACCCCTCTCTCCGCCAGACAAAAATCAAAATGAGCAAAGCGAATGAGAGGTTTTTCATTTGAAGCCTTCCCCCGGGGATCATGAACGAAGTGAATAATCCCCTCAAGGATCACTGCAGGTAATCCCCTAATTCCACCTCACCCTAACCCCTCTCCCGTGGGAGAGGGGCCTCAAATCTATCTCACTACCGATGGAGAAGGACTTTGAATATCACATATACTCAGGTTTTACATAATACAATAAGAGAGAATCGAAGTTAATCCCCAATAAACAACCTCAGGTCACATCGATGAACTCAAGAAAATTATCAATAGTTATCAGATTGGTTGATGCATCAGGATAAGCATGTTTAAATGCCTTCAGAACCTGCCGAAGCCCCTTCGTCTTGTGTCTTGCCAGTTGAGCCGATAAGTCAAATGTTATAGAATTGGAAAACTCGTTTAGAATTTGTAAATTTGAACATGCCTGAAAAAACGCAATATATTGATATCGAGATCGATAAATTAACAAATTCGCTAGAGAATTTAGTCACCGGCGATAGCTTCCCTACTGATATTGTTATTACCAGCCTAAATGATTTAAAATCAATAACTAAAAAAGAGAATTGGTTATTCGATTGGAAATCTGAGTTCATGAAACCAGACAGAGATGTATATAAACTTACAATTGTAAACAACCAGACTATTATCCAGGGATTAATCAGTATTTCAGTAAAAACAGACCACGTTTATATGCATCTGATTGAGTCTGCCCCTTTCAACAAGGGAAAAGATAAAGTCTATGCAGGTGTCCCGGGTAATCTTGTAGCATTCACCTGCAAATTATCCTTCCAGAGAGGATTTGAAGGATATATTTCATTCCTCTCAAAAACCAATCTGATAAATCATTATGAAAAAACACTTGGAGCGACCCATGTTGGTAACAATCTAATGATTATAAATACTGTCGCAGCTTTAAAATTGATTAACAAGTATTTTGACAAATAATATGGGACTGATAAGAGAACCTAAAGACATTGATTTCTATGTTGATCCCCGGCCACTGACAGTTAAGGAGCAGAAACTGATCAGCGACTATATTAAGGCTGATAAAATAAAAAATAAACGTAGAAAGAAATTTAAAATTACTAAGAACGTATAATACATTTTGTGCCGTTGCGCCTTTCATATATGATCTACTCCCAACAGAATTCAGAATTCGCTAACTAATGAAAGGTTTTCACTTAGCTCTTTCTTATTTAAAATGTTTTAACTTTGCCATAATTATCATTTATATGTTCAGATACCTGTTTGCACTGTTATTGATAGTTTTTTCTGTTTTTCTGACAGAATGCGATAAGGAAGATGATTCAGGTACCAAAATCACATCACTTAAGCTTGAACTTTCCAAAAACAGAATTGTTGGCGACAGCATTGATTATGCAAAAGTTACAGTTACCAGCCAGGATGGTGTTAATGTAATCGATCTTGTAAAAATTTATTACAGGGGAGCGGAATTCGTGGGGAATAATATAAGATCAGCCATACCGTCACAATCTACCGTCTATGCCATGTACAATGATATAAAAAGCAATGAGGCAGCGCTGGAAGTGGTTGAGGACAGGAACCTGAAATTTGTCAAAAACGTCCTGATGGAACAATATACAGGGACCTGGTGCGGGTGGTGTCCCAGGGCGATCTTTCAGATCAGCACCCTGGAGAAAACAGATCCTTACATTGTTCATGTGGCTCATCATCTGAGCGACGAGATGACCTATAATCTTAACATGTCCCTCTTCCAGTCATTCAGTTTCACGGGAGTACCAACTGTTCATGCTGACAGGAATATTGTCTGGCAGGGAAATATTTCAGATATTAACAAACTGCACTCCCCTTCGCGCGTCGGAATAACTCTTGATGTATCAGGTACAGCGCAAATGATTTCTGCAAAAGTTGATGTTAAATTCGGTTATGATTTCACTGAAGAGCTTAAGCTTTCCGTTTACCTGTTGCATGACAGCCTGGTGTCAACCCAGGCCAACTACTATAATACCGATCCTGCTTCTCCCTGGTACCAGGCAGGAGCCACAATGCAAAACTTTATTCACCGGAATGTTATGATGAAGTCGGGTACCGATATGTTTGGTGATGTTATACCTTCATCTGCCATTGATATCGGAAGCATCTACACGAAAAAGGTTGATTTTACATCCTTCACAAGCAATGATCTGAACAAGATGGTGGTAGTTGCATTTGTCACATGGGGGAACGGGTCAAAATCAGGCCAGGTGAATAATGTTGCAGTTGCAAGACCGGGGCAAAAGGTTGAATTCAGGTATTCAGGTAACTGAGAGATATCCTTTCAGAAATTCATTGTAAACCTCAGGTTGAATCCCCTGTAAGCCGGTACTCTCTGGCATACTCCGCCGGCACATATCAGCCCCTCCCTGTACCTTCCATAACCTGCTGATAACCTCAGATAGTCCTTTGAATAGCTAACCCCTGAATTTATATAATGAGCACGGTTATCTTCATTCTGATAGTCCCACATATCAGAAATAAAAATACTCAGTCCCGGTGAAAAACCGAATTCGGCCAAAGCCGCAGCCCAGTTCCCGTCATCCTGCTTTGTCCAGAGATGCTGCAATTCAACCCTTAAAGAAGTTGATCCGGAGATCCGGAACTGAGATTCAAGGTTTATTAAAAATGCCTTTACAAAATCAGCACCGGGGTATTCAATAACTGACTTATTATACTGAAGGCCGGTGAGTGTTGTTATTGTTTTCACAGAAGGATTCCACTTCCTGGTTACCTCCAGGCTGAGGTCCTGGTAATAAACCTGATCCCCGAATGACAGAAGCATAGGGGAATTGTTTTCATCCAGATTAAGATTGCGGACATGAGAAAATCCAAGTCTGAATTTTGTTCCGTATTCACCCCCGACAAAAGTCCCCTTCTGTGCTGAATAATTTATTTCAGCCTGTATGGACGATTCACCTTCTGATTGAGTGCTGTAAGGGTATATATTCCCGAGCATGTATGAGTGCTGCCAGGTATTTGCAGGCAGGTAATTGACCATTGCATAATTACCTTCTGATTCACGGTCGCTTCTGAAATCCATAAACTTCAGAAACCTGGCCGATGCAAACAGGCCAAATCCGCCTGAAGTATAGTTTCCGTTGAAAAGCAGTGCATCTCCTTTATCATAGCTATAATTGTTTGTTAATGAAGGGTCATCACTCTTGTAAACATACTCAGTTTCAAGACTGAAGTTCTTATAATCAGCCGACAGTCTTGCATTGTAAGCATTTACATTGGATGGAAAATTATCAGCCGGTCCTGTATAAGACTGGTATCTGCTGATAATCCCTCCGCCTGTCTTAACTTCAAAACCGGTGTTCAGGATTTCAGCCAGGTCAATCTCCATGTCTGCCCCTCTGATGTAGCTTGAAGAGATGCCAAGATATTCTCTTGGTCTGCCGTAAATCCCTTTTATTTTCAGGAAATCAAAAGGCTTGAAAACAACCCTTAATCCGTTCACTGCATTATTAATGCCAAGCTCCCTGCTTTCATATGCCCTGAAACTCAGTCCGCTGCCGAATTGATCATAGAAGCTCCCGGCAGTTACTCCTATCATCTCCTTTGTATAATTGAAGTTCAGGAAAGTTACAGCGTTTCCTTCGAGCTGATAAGGATAGCCGGTAAGCGGCGGCATATATGCTTCGTACTGAAGTGCTGATGAAAAAGGACCGTTTGTATACTGCAGCCGGAGATAGTTATTTGAGGCAACAGGATTATCAGGCTTAGGTATGTTCAGGTTATCATCACTCAGGTAGTAATGGCTTGTACTTTCCAGACTACCCGAAAAATATCCGTAATTCTGAGCCAGGGCTGAAAATAAAGAAACTACAGAAAGTATTACGGTTAATAATAACCTACTCATTTGAGATTTTTTTTAGCTCTTTTATCAGAGTGAGTTCATCGCCCGGCAGATAACCTGCGTGTTTATAAGTGTAAACACCTTTACTGTTGAAGACAAAACAGAAAGGGATATCAGTCACATTCATTGCTCTTTTAACCTCCTGGTTCTCATCAATCAGGACAATGAAGGGCCATTTTTTTCCTGAAGCCATGCTTTTTACCTTTGAAGCCGACCTGGCATCATCAATGCTTACTGCGATAAATTCGAAGTCCACCTCCTTTTTCCATTCCTCGTACAATTCGGTCACAGATTCAAACTCCTCAAGACACGGGCCGCAATATGTTGCCCAGAATGAAATAACCAGTGGCTTATTAAGTGTAGCATAGTCTGAGAGCCTTACTTCCTCACCATCGGTTGTTTTCAGAATCACTGTGGACAATCTGGACTGAGAACTGAGATTCAGGGATAGCAATGAAAAAATGAGTAACAGAGCAAGTCGTAACATAATTATCTGGTATACATATCTGATATTAAAATCGCCGGTTTAACATAACCCGAATTACTGCAAATTTATACTTTCTTATTCGCTTTCCTGTTCATCAGCAGTACTGTCAGAATAATTATCCCCACTACCACGGCAAGAAACAGAAGACTTAAAAAACCTGATTGATGACCTGTTCCCTGCACTGCACCGGCTGTTTCAATCATTTTATATTCAGGGACGATCCAATTAAATACATAAGCCTGCAAAACGGTAATAACCGATATTGAGAAAAGCATTATAAAACTGTGCTTCAGTGTGAAGCGGAAAAGATCCGATTCTTTTCCTACAAGTCCCACCGAGGCTGCCCCTACAGCAATTGACTGGGGAGAAATCATTTTACCTGTTACACCTCCCGTGGCGTTTGCACTGACAGCAATTACCGGGTCTATTCCTATCTCAGCGGCAGTGCTCTGCTGAAGTTTACAGAACAGTGCATTTGAAGAAGTGTCGGAGCCTGTCAGAAAAACTCCCAGCCAGCCCAGTACAGGAGAGAAGAACGGGAAAAGAAAACCGGTACTTGCCAGTGCAACTGCCATTGTAATTGACATACCCGAATAGTTTGCAATAAAGGCAAATCCTAAAACAGAGGTAATGGTTATAAATGGATACCTTAACTGTTTAATTGTATCAAGAAATACCCTGGCGCCTTCTTTAAAACTCATACCAACCAGCGAAAGTGAGATTATCCCTGAAAACAGGACCGCACTACCCGGACTTGAAAGAAAATTCAGATCAAAAGGTTTTATGATCAGGGGATTTCCATCCTGCTTTAATATTGCATCAGTGAGACCTGGGATATTGAATTTCACCTGGCCGATTGAGTTAAGGGCGTCTTTTACAGGCTGCATACCCCACGCAATTATCACCAGGGTCATAATAATAAAGGGAGACCAGGCTTTTATTGTTTCTCCGGCGGAGTGGTTGTATCTCTGATCCAGGGTCTGTGGGGGTTCTTCACTGAACCGCCATACTGATGCCGGCTTCCAGAATTTCAGAAGTACTGATAAACACAGTAGAGAACCCAGACCTGCAATTATATCAGGAAGCATTGGACTCAGATAATTTGAGGCAGCCCATTGTATCAGAGCAAATGACAGACCGGATATTAAAATTGCAGGCATTACCTCTATTGATTTCCTGAAACCTGACATCAGAACAACAAGATACAATGGTACAAAGAGCGATAGTACAGGAAGAGTCCTGCCAACCATCTGCGATATTGCCATTTCAGGTATGCCAGTTATCTGCGATGCAATTATTATTGGTGTACCTATGGCACCAAAGGCAACCGGAGCAGTATTTGCTATAAGACATATACCGGCAGCATAGAGGGGATTAAAACCCAGACCGACCAGCATGGCAGCTGAGATAGCTACCGGTGTGCCAAAACCTGCTGAACCTTCAAGAAGAGCACCGAAGGAAAAGGCAATCAGCAATGCCTGAAGTCTACGGTCATCAGTAATTGAAGCCATAAAACGTTTAATTATCTCAAACTGGCCACTTTTTACAGTTACATTATAAAGGAATACAGCACCAATAATTATCCAGCATATCGGGAAAAAGCCGTAGAGAACACCATGAAATGCTGATAATAAAGCCAGTTTAACCGGCATTCCGTAAACAGCTACTGCAATAATAATGGCAATTAAGGCTGTAAAAACACTGGCTTTATAGCCCTTCATCTTTTTGATTATCAATGCCCAGAAAATAAATATTATCGGAATGGCTGCAATCAGAGCTGATAAAACAATTCCCCCTGTCGGAGTAATTTCCTGTACCCATTTCATAAGCTATTATTAAATTATTCTGACAATTTGGATTGAATCATTAATTATCATCTGCAATAGAATTGGGAGATTCCTCACTCCGTTCGGAATGACAGGCAACCTTTTAAAGGTGGGGAAGAAGTGGCGATTTGCATAGGCAATAGAATGGATTGAAAGTTATTTTTGCAAATCGCCACTTCTTCCCCTGGTCTCAAATATTAATCTGTCATTCCGAGCGAAGCGAGGAATCTTCTTTCTTTATTATTCATTCCTGATAGTCATTTATATTATTAATCCGGTTAAGATAATGAAAAAATCAGGGAATCAGAACGGAAATTGAAACTTAATGAATTGCAATTCATGATTTAATCGCTGAATTTCAATACATTAACAGATTATTAAAATATATTATTTGACAGCATTGTTATGTTCCGGAAAATTGCTATATTTGCGCCGTAATTAAAAAGGAAAAAACGATCTGTAAAAGATCAAAAGTTGCAAATAAACAAAGAATTAAAAACAAATTAAGAAAATGAAAAACAAAGTTTTAATGGGATTAGCTGCTATCGCAATGGTTGCTGTCCTTTCAAGTTGCGGAAAAGTTCCACAGGAGAAAATTGATGCTGCAAACGCTGCTATTACAGCTGCTCAGACTGCTGAAGCTGCAGTTTATGTACCTGCTGAATTTGCAGCAGTACAGGATTCAATGAAAGCTATCATGGCAGAAGTTGAAGTTCAGAACGGTAAATTATTCAAGAATTTCAAGAATGTAACAGTTAAACTTGACCAGACACTTGCCGCTGCAAATCAGGTAACTGCAAATGCTGCTGTTAAGAAAGAAGAGATCAAGAAGGAAGTTGAAACTTTAATGACTGAAATTAAAGCAGTTATTGAAGAGAATACCGGTCTCATGAAGAAAGCTCCAAGAGGTAAAGAAGGTGCTGCAGTTCTTGAGCAGATTAAAACTGAAATGGCTACCATTGAAGCTTCTGTAGCTGAAGCTCAGGGTCTTTATGACAAAGGCGCATATATGGATGCTGACAATAAGGTAAAAGCTGCAAAGGAAAGAGCAGTTGCTATCAATACCGAACTCAAAGATGCTATTGCAAAGGTTAAAAGAAAATAATTACTTCTTGCAACAAAATAAAAAGGGGCTGTTTAGCCCTTTTTTTTTAATCTGTATATAACAGAGGATGGGAAGGATCTGGAAAAGAATATTTTTATTGCTGTCAGCAATGGCATTGATTGCAGTAACAGTGCTGCTTCTTATATACTTTTCGCCGGTTCCGCCATCAGAGGAAATGGAGTCAGCCAGGAAGGCCTTATCCGAAGCGGCTGCTAACAAGGCCGATGTTTACTCAAGAAAACTCTTCAACCAGGCAAAAGTATATTATGATTCTGCAATGGTCAACTGGCAAAAGCAGAACAAAAGATTCTATTATTTCAGGGATTTTGAAAAGGTGATATCCTTTGCAAATCTCTCAGAGGAAAAGGCAATCGAAGCCGAATCTAATTCCATATCAAGTTCTTCCAATCTCAAATCAAATCTTCAGCAGAAAATTGAAGCGTTGAAGAATCTGGTTACCGAACTTGACCTTTTATTTAATAATTATCCACTTACTGAAGAAACCAGAAGCCGGATTTCAAGAGGGAAAATGCTTCTGGAAGAGGCTGAAATTGCTTATCAAAAGGGTACATATCTTCAGGCTAACAGGAAGCTTACCGACTCTGAATATCTTCTGACAGAATCTTTCGGGAGTGCCACGGAAAATCTTAAGAATTACTTTGAATCCTACTCATTGTGGAAAAAATGGGTCGAAATGACTGTAAATGAATCCAGGAGAAATAATGATTATTCAATAATTATTGATAAATTTTCACGGAAATGTTATGTCTACTTTGGAGGCAGGCAGAAGTATGAATTTGATGCAGAACTCGGGAAAAACTGGGTAGGCTACAAGAGGGTTAAGGGAGATATGGCCACACCCGAAGGAATGTACAAGATCACAAAGAAATTTGATAGCCGAAAAACAAAGTACTATAAAGCGTTACTTTTGAATTATCCCAATGAGGAGGATACTGCAAGGTTCAGAAACGAGATAGAAAAAGGATCATTGCCTCCGGATGCTAAGATAGGAGGCCTGATAGAGATACATGGTAACGGAGGAAAAGGTATTGACTGGACGGAAGGATGTGTCGCCCTGACTGACAAGGAGATGGATCTGATATTTAAGATTACAAAAGTTGGGACACCGGTTACTATTGTAGGTTCGATGACAGCTCTTGACACTATTGTGAATAAATAATCCTTACATGGAAAATGATGCTATAAAGGATGATATCACCCTTCCGCCCCAAAACAACGGACAGGAGGAAAATATTATAACTCCTTCCGGCTTCCTGGAGCAGATTAAATCATCATATGACCGCCTGCGTCAGAATCCTAAGCTGTTTCGATGGTTCAAATTAATTCTGACTCTTGCTGCTTCGCTTTCCATTTTATTATTATTCTTCTATTTCCTTCTTTATATTGCTCCTGCGCTTAAAGAACTGCCGGGTATCAGGAAAAGTGAAATCACAAACAATGAAGAATTAAAGAAAGATCCTGCATACAAAAAGCAGATTAGTCAGCTTGACAGAGATATACAGCGTCTTTCAAGAAAATATAACAGCTATACTTCAGGTCAGTCATATATTGTAATCAATACCACCGAAAACAGGTTTTTTCTTTACCGGAATAAAAAGCTTATAAGAGAGGGATTCTGCAGTTCAGGTTCTTATACTATGCTTCAGACCGAAGGTGACAAAAAGTGGATATTTAAAACACCAAAGGGCAGATACTGGATCCAGGGGAAAATAACCAATCCTGTCTGGAGAAAACCCGACTGGGCATTCGTTGAGGAAGGACTTCCGATTCCTCCGAAGGAGCATCCTTCACGCTATGAATATGGTGTTCTTGGCGATTATGCCATGTCAATTGGTGACGGATATCTTATACACGGTACAATATACAAGCGGTTTCTGGGCATGCCTGTCACACACGGCTGCGTTCGTCTTGCAGATGACGATCTTGAAGCAATATATAATGCATTGAGCATAGGATCAAAAGTTTATATATTCTGACCTGATATGAATATGGAACCTGTAACAGAAAAAAAGATGTCCGGCAGAATAATTGCCCTTATTTCAGCATTAATATTCCTGGTCATGTTCATCATTTATTATTCTATAATGATGATGATGAGTCCGGGCAGTAAATATGCTGAAATCAGAAATGAATTCGGAATTGATTCGACTGAGCAACACCGTAAGGACAATCCCATATTTTCAGATTCAACATACCTGAAGCTTCTCAAGGAGAAAGCATTCCTCCAGTCGAGAATGATTATGGCGGAAACCGATTCAATTTACCTGACACTGAATCTTGGCGACAGTACTGCTCATCTTGAAATAAGCGGGGTCTCAGTACATAAGGTTAAATTCACAGGAATGGAAGCCAGTAAAATATTTATTAAAGGTGATGAAAACCTCATACTGTCACTGATGTCCAGACCATTTACAATTGCAAATGACCGGGCCACAATAAAAAAAGAACCAGTGATGATCAAGATGGCTCCCAAGGACACATCCGAGTACAAGCCTGATATCATGCCTGATACATCAATAACTGAACCTGTTAATTATATTCTTGAGATGACAGACGGTACAAGGATTTATATTTGCCAGCAGGAAAACGAAAAACCGGAGGACAGAAAAAGCAGGTCGCGTTTTGATTTTCAGTACCGTCTCCGCGATGCATGGAGCTCACTGAAGAGTATTGTACGGTTCAGGGTACCTGAATACCACCTTTTTATCAAAATTTATCTCCCCAGGTCAGATGCCAAAATCATCTACAGGGCCATTCCGAAATATGGCCAGGTAGGATTATACAGGGAATAGTATATTTCTTTTTCCGGAATAGCTTTCTTCAAAAGAAAAAAGATGTAAGTTTGATGAAGACTCAAAAACTTATTCTGTTCATTTATGGGAAGATTTACCGGCATACTGGGGATAATGATAATACTTGGCCTTGCTTACCTGTGGTCAAATAACCGGAAAAAGATAAATTACCGCCTTGTCATTACAGGCTTGCTCCTGCAGATAGCCCTCGCTGTTTTTATACTGAAGGTTCCGGTGGGACAGGATATCTTCTACTTGTTAGGAAAAGCTATTAATAAGCTCCTGGATTTCTCAAAAGAAGGCGGATTGTTTGTTTTTGGCGATCTTACAAAGATTACAGAAATACTACCGGCCGGAATTGTTAAAAGCGGAGTTTTCCTTTTCATACTTCTTCCTACAATTATCTTTGTATGCGTACTCGTTGCAATGGCATATCATGTCGGACTGATGCAGAGAGTAATTGCCGTACTTGCAAGATTTGTTCACTGGGCAATGAGGGTTAGCGGCAGTGAGGCATTGTCGAATGTTGCAAGTGCATTTGTGGGGCAGGTTGAAGCCCAGATCATGATCAGACCATATTTGTCAGGAATGACACGATCGGAACTTCTCGCTTCAATGACAGGAAGCATGGCATGTATAGCAGGTGGAGTAATGGCTGTGTACATTTCAATGGGAGTTCCGGCATCATATCTCCTTGCAGCCAGCCTGATGGCTGCTCCCGGTGCCCTTGTCATTTCCAAAATAGTGTTTCCTGAAACAGAAGAATCTGAAACAAAAGGAGTTATTAAACTTGAGGTGAAAAAAGAACATTCCAATATCATGGATGCAATCTCACATGGTGCCAGTGACGGCATGAAAATTTCACTTAATGTTATTGCGATGCTTATAGGAGTTATCGCTCTTATAGCACTTGTTGATGCACTTCTTGGTTATTTTGGTCATTTTCTGTCATGGACAGGACTGTCATTAAATGCAATAGGCCTTGATGTGGATAACCTTCGTTTAAAGGATGTTGTCGGATCATTCTTCAGCCTCTTTGCAATTGTAATGGGGGTCCCTGTATCAGAGTCTATGAGTGTCGGATCACTGATGGGTACAAAGATGGTTATTAATGAATTTGTTGCCTATTCAGATCTTTCCCCCATGATAGGGCAGGGAGTTTTAAGTGCAAAATCAGTTATAATAGCAAGCTTTGCATTATGCGGCTTCGCGAATTTCAGCTCTATTGCAATCCAGCTTGGAGGAATCGGAACTCTCGTGCCAAACAGGAAAGCAGATCTTGCACGATTGGGATTCAAGGCTATGATCTGTGGAACAATGGCATCTTATATTTCAGCATCGCTTGCAGGGATATTGCTGTAGGGGATTACCTGCGGTGATCCCTGAGGGGGATTATTCACTTCGTTCATGATCCCCTTAGGGGAGGCTTCAAATGAAAAACCTCTTATTCGCTTCGCTCATTTTGATTTTTATTTTCAGCCTGAGCGTCTCAGGCAAACCCAGACTATCAGGCTGAAAACAAAAATCCCGCTTTTTCAGCGGGAGGTTTTTCATTTGGCGGAGAGAGGGGGATTCGAACCCCCGGTACAGTTACCCATACGGCAGTTTAGCAAACTGCTGGTTTAAGCCACTCACCCATCTCTCCAATAATTTTATGTACTCTTCTGTGATACGGCAGTTTATCCGCCAACCGGCGGATGGTTTAAGCCACTCACCCATCTCTCCAAAATCGGCATGAGCGCGACAAAAGTAGGAAAACATGCTTTAAGTTCAAAATAAATCGAATTTTTATTTCAACCCTTTCAGGGTATCAGTCACCATCCTGAAATTCTCAATTGTCTCCTCATCCAGATCATCAGCTTTCAGTTTTCCCGACTTTACATCAGCCAGAAATCTGCTCAGTATAAAGTTTCTTGGCAATTCCTTATCCCTTATATAAACAGAGTTTGAAACAGTGATACCTTCCCGGCTTTTCAATATCTGGTTTTTGAAATCGAGCGTTGATAACAGATCTTCAGCATTCGAAAATCCCTTCGGCATCCTTAAAACAAGGTTTTTCCCTGTTTCGGTATTGAAAATTGTCTCTTTCAGCTTTTCTGCCAGCTTATTCTCCTCATCGTTATCAAAAAGTAAAACAGCAAAATCCATTCCCCAGCCAAGGAGTATATTACATAAAAGCGGGATTGTCGATACATTTATCGAGGGGATCAGGCTTATCTTACCCTTAAATCCGGTAATGAGCATTACGGATGCAAGCATATAAAACGATCCGGTGTTATTAACAATCAGGTTCAGTTTTTTCGGCGACAGCCCCTCCCCTGTCACAGTATTACCCATGATGCTCTGCAGGGGTGTCAGGGTATCTGTGGTTGCCGAAGAAAGCCTGAGTGGATCGAGTATTCTTGTTGTACTTCTGTGGCTTTCCATATCGTCACGTTGTACGGCCAATACCCTGTGCAGCTTTGTGACTTCAACAAGATGCGGTGAATGTGTGGTATAAATAACCTGAATACTTTCCTTTATATCCTCAAAAACCTTCAGAACATCTTCCTGGGCCCGTGCATGCAAGCTTACTCCGGGTTCATCAACAAGAAGAACCAGCTGACGGTTCTTCAGACTGGCGGAAGCCTTGAGTTCCAGATAAAAGGACAGAAACCAGCGAACTCCACGGCTTCTCTGCTTGGGGTAGAGTCTTTCTCCTTCATCTTTGATCCAGAATTCCAGATATGGTTTACCCGCCTTTGCCCCGTAAGAAGCATTATAGTGTTCAAGCTCAAACTGTATATGGATTTTATTGTTCCGTCCGATGGACTGCTGCCAGAAGTCGTGAAAATTATGAGTAAGCGACTGGTTGAGGTTTTCAATCTTCTGCTTCAGTATCCGGCTCGATGGCTGCTGAAAAAATGAGTAATCGAGTCCTGCCAGAGAAAGAAAATTGCGCGCTGCCTTGTAACCTTCTACCTGTTCATTGCCCGATATGATATCCTCCAGATCAATCCTGTTGGGTAACAGACTGCCGAAATCCTCAAAGAGCTCAAAAACAGGAGAATAATCAAAGTATTTCATTCCCAAAACACTTGTTGTATAGCCCGATTTATATGTTTTGATAATATTTGTGGCCTTTATCATGGCCTCCTCCTCATTACTTCCACTGATAATAAAACCTGAAAAAGCGAGATGGTTCTCCAGTTCTTCCTGCCGTTTTTTTCTATCCTCCCATGTAATTCTGAAATCGTTAAGAACAGCATCCCATTGCTGATCAACTTCATCTTCCGACTCCTGTAAAAGTAATGTCATCTTCTGATGTCGCACTTCAAGTTTTGCAGACAATTCATTCAGGTGAGCATCAGATGACCTGAACCTTTCATCTAATCTTTTCCATTTTTCACCTGCAAGTTTAATCTGGTTTTTCGAAGCCAGCTCAGCGGTTTTTGTTCCCTTCTCCTTTTTAAGTTCAGTAAGGCGTTTCCGGAGTTCTCCGTCTTCCTTGTTTATCAGAAGATCAGGTTCCTTCTCTTTCCTTCCAAACCATCTGAAGCCTTTAATGCTTATTCCATCATTTCCGGTTCTTAACCTTATTTCCTTCTCTTCCTCATTTAAAGCATTAATTTCCGATTCGAGCAATTCCACCCTTTTAACCTCATCCTCTAACCTGATAATCACATTCTCAAGGTACAGTCTCCAGGCATCTTCCAGCGAATCAAGATAATTACTGATCTCGCCTCCTGTATTTACAACCGAAGAGAGATCGGCTATCCACTTCCTGGTAAGTTCAACCTGTTTTAATCCTGATAATAATTCCCTGAGCTCAGGACTTGCATTATCAGTCACCTTTAAAAGCCACCCTTCGGGAACAGAGAACCGGCAGCTCACTTCGGGAAGTGAAAGGTCACTTCTAAGTACATCCTCCGATATTATTCCGGTATGGAAATCCCGTAAACCTTCAAGTACTGAAGTCTTGCCTGATTCGTTCTGTCCAATGAGACAGGTAATATTGTCGGGAGAGATGTTTTGCCACCCCGAATCAACTATCGATCGGAAATTTCTGATCCTGAAGGCTGTAAGCTTCATTATATAATGAATTTAAATTCTGAAACCAAAAACTGTCACATCATCAACCTGCTGTACATTTCCTTTCCACTCCCTGAAAGTTCTTTCCAGCACAGAACATTGCTGAGTCATGTTGAGACCCTGTACAGACTCAATGAGTTCCCGGAAACGCCAGTATTTGAACTTCTTGTCGGCAAGTTCACCAAACTGGTCACAGTAACCGTCGGAAAACAGATAGAAACTATCGCCGGGTTCTGTAATAATGGAATGATTTGTAAAGGATTTCTCCTGCACAGGATCAATGCCAATAGTCATACTGTCAGATTTAAATTCTGTCAGTACACCTTTTCTTACCATATAAAGAGGTCTTCCGGCACCTGAAAAGTCAATTCTTTTTAAGTCACAGTCAATGAGACAAAGCCCTATATCAATACTGTCCTTGGTTTCTGAATTATTGCCTTTCTGATTCAGGGCTTTCATTACTTTTTCCCTCATCAGGTTAAGTATCCTGTTGGCTTTGGCACATCCTCCCGACTGAAGAATCTCATTAAGAAAGCTTATGCCAAGAATACTCATCAAAGCTCCGGGGACACCATGTCCCGTGCAGTCGGCTGTGGCAATGCAGATCTTCCTTCTGTCACGGAAAGTGTAATAAAAATCACCACTGACAATATCCCGGGGAAGGAAAAGAATAAAATAGTCACTGATAAGGTCCCTTATCCTTTCAGCATCAGGCATTAATGCATGCTGAATAATACCTGCATATCTCAGACTTGAAATATGGTCGCTTAATTCCGGATCTTCCGCAAGTGATATTAAAACCCTATCATGCTGAGTACCAAGTTCCATTCCCCTGATCTGTAAATTATCAAACGAAATATAGTAAATTTTCAGGCAGGACTCAACCCGAAAGGTCTTATTTCTTCATCCGTCTCAGAAGAACCACGTTTTCCACATGATGGGTATGTGGAAACATATCTACAGGCTGTACCTTTTCAACTGAATAAGAATCAGACATAAGCTGAATATCCCGGGCCTGGGTGGAAGGATTACAGCTAACGTAAACCACTCTTTCGGGAGAAGCCTGCAGAATTGCTCTTACAACATCCTCATGCATCCCTGCCCTGGGTGGATCTGTAACTATTACATCGGGTTTTCCGTTTGCAGAGATGAATTCACCTGAAAGAACATCCTTCATATCCCCTGCAAAGAAGAGGGCGTTACCAATATTGTTAAGACTGGAATTTATACGTGCATCCTGAACAGCTTCTTCAATATATTCAATACCAATAACCTTTGAAGCTGATCCGGCAAGATAGTTTGCAATAGTACCCGTGCCGGTATAAAGATCATAGACCACCTCATTTCCCGTTAATCCGGCAAATTCCTTTGCTATCCTGTACAGGATTTTACCCTGAACAGTATTTGTCTGATAGAATGATTTAGCGCCTATCCTGAACTTAAGTCCATCCATCTCTTCCGTCAGATGATCAAGTCCATGGTATAATACAGGTTCCTGGTCTCCAAGCGAAGAATTTTTCTTGGTGTTGATTATATACTGGAGAGATTTGATCTGTGGAAACTCTTTCAGAAGAAAATCCAGAAGCTCTTTCCTGGACTGTTCATGCTCATGAAAAAAAATAACAATCACCATCACATTTCCGTCGAGAGAATTCCTTATTACAATATTCCTCAGAAATCCCTTCTGTTCTTTAAGATCAAAAAACGTGAGTCCGTTTTCGATGGCATACTTTCGTACGCTGTTCCTGATTGAATTTGAGGGTTCAGGCTGCAAATGGCACTCCTTAATATCAAGAACCTTGTCAAAATATCCCGGAATGTGAAATCCAAGGGCCGGCTCCTTTTCAAAAGTTTGCCCTGTCCTTACTTCTTCTTCAGTCAGCCATCTCCTGTCTGAAAATGTAAATTCAAGCTTGTTCCTGTAATAGTATTCTTCAGCTGATCCGATTATTTCATTCACCTCAGGTATTTCCACCTTTCCTATTCTTGTAAGGCTGTCGCTTACCTGTTTTGACTTGAAATGCAGTTGCTGATGGTATGGAAGGTGCTGCCATCTGCACCCTCCGCAGGTACCGAAGTAAATACAGCGTGGTTTGATCCGGTAGGGGGAATATTCATGAAACCGCAGAACCTTTCCCTCAAGGTATTTCTTTCGCTTCTTAATTACCTTTATATCAACAACATCTCCAGGTATAAGCATGGGAACAAAAACCACCATGTTATCAACCCGTGCAACTGCATTTCCTTCTGCACCTATATCAGTTATCCTTACCTTCTCAAGCAAGGGAAGTTCTTTCTTTCTGCCCACTCTGATCTTAATTGTTTTAAATTCTACCGGCTTTCCTTAAGTTTTAAAAGGAAATTAATTCCTTCAACCATGGCAGGAACTACACCGTCGCCATGATCAGCTCCCGGGATTATGATTTTTGTGCAGATTTCACCTGAAGTACCTTTCTGAATCATTGAGCTGTACATTGTTTCTGTCGAGATCGGATTAACCTGTGTGTCATTTCCACCATGTATCATCAGAAGAGGTTTATATGTATGCCATGCCTCTATGCTGTTATCGCTTAAGGCTTTCCTGACTGATGAATATTTTTCGGATGTGGTATAACCGGTAATAAAGGAAGCATTCAGGAGATCAGGTACTGAAGTTGTAAGCTGACTATTTATCTGTTCAAACGATTTTGTTCCTTTATACAGCGTACTTATCCTCGAAGCATAGGGTTCCCTGAATATATCGGTAACCGGATTTGATATTTGTCCGTATGCTGAATATGCATTGAAGATATAACCCAGATAAACAGGCATGGGATAAGTAGCAACATTGACCATCTGTGAAAACAATAAACCAATATCATATGGTCCCGCACCACATACGCTGCCGGCCAGGTTAAAATCACTACTGAAGTCAAGTTCAAGAGCCTTGTGGAGAGCCATAGTTGCCCAGCCTCCCTGGGAATAACCTAAAAGATAGTATTCGTTGAGGATTGATATATCTGGTAATCCTGTTGCATCAAACTCCTCTGCAGCGTAAAACATGTCAGTAATTGATGTAACGGTAGCATCTTTTACAAGGTAAGGATGGGGTATGTCTGCTGACTCCCCGAATCCCGGATAGTCGGGAATAATCACCACAAAACCCATAGATGCCAAAACCTCCACAAGAATATAATTACTGTTTGAAGGATTTACACTCGGGGCATTGATATTGAGTGTGTTGGTTCCGTTCTGAAACGAAAGTACAGGGTAGTCTCCCTGGTTCACAGGAACACTGACAAGCCCGGAAGCCTCTGTTTCCTTACCACCGGTGCTGGTTCTGTATACTATACGATAGACTTTTACATCACTCTCCATATATGGCTTGAATGATGCTATCTGCGCATACTGAAAAGCTGCAAGATCGATCATGCTGTTAATCGACATCTTTGAATATGTAACTACAGGTTCGTATGTAACGAGGTATGAGTTTCCCGGTTCTGTGTCGTCCTTTGTACAGGAGGTTATAGATGAAATAAGAACAGACATTGCTATAATTAAATGAACAGAAAACCTTCTGAAATTCATGATATCAAAAATTAATACCAAATCCTGAAACCTCTGCAAATATAACTATTCCAAAGTAATACTGCAGGAGGTGTGATAAGTGCTCTGAAATAAAGTCTGTCCATATTTGTTTTTCTGATCACTATTTCGGAAATTAGTAATCGAAATTTGTCTCGCAGCAAATTTTACAAGTATTTTCTAAACCGGTTGCCATGAAAAAAGTAGCTTCTTTCGTGCTGTTCTGTTTTGCAGCAAGTCATTCATTATCGCAAAACCTGACTGTTAATGCTGGGTTTGAAACCTGGCAGAAAATAAACAAACCTGCAGGCTGGACCACTGCGCTGGCGTGTACCAAGGATTCTGTAATAGTACTTACTGGGTCATACTCCTGCAGACAGAATACAACAACCGATTCGAAAGAAATAGGGCAGATAATCACTGTACAACCAGGATTACAATATATTCTTTCGTTCTGGTACAGGAATGATCCTTCAGCTGCAGGAAACGGTTGCAGGATCTGGTCAAACTGGAGGGATGCTGACGGAAACTCAATAACAGATGATACGTCACTTCCATATCTTCATTCAGGTTATCTGAAAAGTGATTCATGGAAACAATACACAGCAGAGGTTACAGCTCCTGCCAATGCATTTTTCCTGAATTTGGTACTCAGGACTCTCCCGAACTCGGTAACTTACTGGGATGATATTGTATTCAGGGAGAATATCCCCACAGGAATGTCTGAACCTGAGAACGACAATATTATAGCCTACCCCAATCCCGCCAATAACTATCTGAATATCAGTAACTTACATAATATACAACATATTGATATACAGACCATTACAGGTATAAGAATGGTTTCGGAAAAAATAAACGGGGAGGAAAATATATCGGTTTCTCTGTCAGGATTTAAAAATGGTGTTTATATAATATGTCTTTACAGTAACGGAAATATCAGATTCAAAAAATTCATAAAAGTTTCTGAATAGTAATTCTTTTAAGAAACATCCCCCTGTCCCCCTTCAAAGGGGGAATTCATAGGACAAAACTCCTGTTGCCAGTCGCCTTCCGCCGGATTTATTATATTTGCACACATTTTCGAAGGTACATGGTTTCGGTTCAGAATATTTCAGTATCATTTGGCAGTTTCGATCTGCTTTCAGACATCTCCTTTCTCATCAATGAGCAGGACCGGATTGGCCTTGCAGGGAAAAACGGTGCAGGCAAAACAACTCTCCTGAAAATTATTGCGGGTCTGCAGAGTCCGGCTGCAGGGATAATAGATATGTCGGGAGATGTATCAATTGGTTACCTGCCTCAGCAGATGAAAGTAAGCGATACAACTACTGTTATGAATGAAACCCTTACTGCTTTTGCTGAAATTAACAGACTTTCAGATGAAATTGAAAGTTGCAGTGCTGAAATTGCAAGAAGGGAAGATTACGATTCACCTGAATACCTTAAGCTTTGTGATCACCTCACGATAGTAGAGGAACGTTACCGGATGATGGGTGGCAGTAACTTTATGGCTGAGGCTGAACAGACTCTTGAGGGTCTCGGATTTGAACGAAAAGATTTCGACAGGGCAACAAAAGAGCTTAGCGGCGGATGGAGGATGAGAATAGAGCTCGCAAAAATCCTCCTTATGAAGCCATCCCTCTTCCTTCTTGATGAACCTACCAATCACCTCGACATAGAATCGATCCAGTGGCTCGAATCATTCCTTGCATCTTACCCGGGTGCAGTTCTCCTGGTATCGCATGATAAGGCTTTTCTTGACAATGTGACCAACAGAACAATTGAGATCTCTCTGGGGAAAATCTATGACTATAAGGCATCATGGTCAAAATACCTGATTCTCAGACAGGAACGTAAAGAGCAGCAGCTTGCAGCCTACAGGAACCAGCAAAAAATGATAGAAGATACCGAGAAATTCATTGAACGGTTCAGGTATAAAGCCACAAAAGCTGTACAGGTACAGTCGAAGATCAAGCAGCTTGATAAAGTTGAAAGACTGGAGGTTGATGAGGAAGATACCAGTGCAATACACCTGAGGTTCCCACCGGCACCCCGATCGGGGACCATGGTCGTTGAAGCAAATGAACTTTCAAAGAGCTATGGGCTGCTGAATGTCTTAATAAATATAGATTTCAAGATACAGAGAGGAGAAAAAGTTGCTTTCGTTGGTCGCAATGGTGAAGGGAAGACAACCTTCGCACGTATAATTACCGGTGAACTGGACCATACAGGAAAGCTCAAACCAGGACATAATGTTAAGATTGGTTACTTTGCCCAGAACCAGGATGTACTGCTTGATGAGAACAAAACAGTTCTCCAGACAATTGATGATGTGGCAAAAGGTGACATAAGAACCAAGATCCGCGATATGCTGGGAGCATTTCTTTTCAGGGGAGATGATGTTGAGAAAAAGGTCAGGGTCCTTTCAGGAGGAGAAAGATCGAGGCTTGCTCTTGTTAAGCTCCTGCTTGAACCTGTAAATCTGCTTGTACTTGATGAGCCGACAAACCACCTCGATATGAGGTCGAAGGATATCCTTAAAAAAGCACTTATCAAATTTGATGGCACATTAATTGTTGTATCTCACGACAGGGATTTTCTCGACGGAATTGTCGGAAAGGTTTATGAATTCAGGAATAACAGGATAAAGGAAAACATAGGGGGAATATATGATTTCCTCAGAAAGAAGAAGTTACAGAATCTTAAAGATATAGAGATAAAGGAAAAAGTAAGGCAGGCACAGCAATCCACAGAAACTTCGTCAAACAAACAGAGATACCTCGAAAAGAAGGAATATGAACGCAACCTGAGGAAGCTGAAAAAGAGGCTTGAGGAGTCGGAAACACTGATTGCAAAGATAGAAGCGGAAATACTTGCAGTTGATAAATCATTTATGGAACCCGGCAATTCTTCGGAAGCTCATGATATCGCATATCACAGGTACAGAGACCTTAAGGATCAGCTGAATGAGGAGATGAACAAGTGGACTCAGTATAGCCAGGAACTTGAAGATTATATAAAGGAAAAAGGTGAATGAACGAGTTGTTCCAATATGAGAAAGAATTCAGGGTAAATGTTTATGAGACTGACCCTGACGGGATGTTATCACTTGCAACCCTGTTCAATTATATGCAGGATATTGCCTCGGACCATGCTGAAAAGCTGGGATTCGGCAGGGAGGATCTGATGAAGAACAACTGGTTCTGGGCCCTTTCCAGGATGTATGCAGAGATTGATCAATGGCCACGTTGGAAAGACACAATTATTCTTAAAACTTGGCCCAACGGAACTGATAAACTCTTTGCTCTCAGGAATTATGAAGTAAGATTCAGTGACGGAAGACTTGCTGCAAGGGGCACTTCATCATGGCTTGTACTCGACTATGCCACAAGGAGGATACAAAGGCCCGAATCGGCACTTAGTCATTTCAAAAGGAATTTTGAACCGCTGGAATCTCCACTCAGGTATGCCGTTAAACTTGAACCGCCGGACATGGAGGCAGTTCAGACTGAATCATTCAGGGTAAAGATAAGTGACCTCGACATTAATTTACATACAAATAATGTAAGGTACCTGCACTGGATAAACGACACCTATGATCTTGATTTCATAATGAAAAATTCTCCAAAATCGGTTGAAATAAACTATCTTTCCGAATCGTTGTTTAATGAAGAGATATTTATTAAGACTTCAACCCTGATAAACGGGGAAGGTTATTATTACCATGCGGTATTCAGGAAAAACGACAATAAGGAATTATGCAGGGTGAAAATCCTATGGAATAAGAAGCAATAATTCAGGATAATAAGGGAAATGAAAAGAAACACAGGCATATTATCAATATCAATACTTCTGATATTATTTGTCCTGTCTTCTCTTTCTTCATGCAGGACAACAAAAACCACAGTCGACACAAAGGACCTGTCATATCTGTACAATCCAACAAAAAACTCATTCAATCCGCGGTTTCATGTAAATGTCAATTCGGATCAATCGGCGATGGTCATGGTCCGGTTCGCTTCCAATGAACTATTCTTTTCAGAAGCCAATCCCGAAGGAGTTCCCACAGCCGGCATTATAGTAAGTGTAAAGCTCTTCAGAATGGATCAGACCAGAACGCTTGTTGATACACTTTCCTACAATCTTAATATCATAAGGGATGGCAATAAGAGGGAATACCTCTATAATGTTCCTCTAAAAGTTGAAAGAGGAAATAAGTACCTTGTTGAAATGAAGATTCTTGACCGCTTACGCATGCTGGTAGCACAGTCATTTGTGCCATTCAATACCCTGTCGCCTATTAATAAATATAACTTTATTACCCTGGGATACTTCAATAAGAACCAGCTCTTTTCACAGGTTCTGAGAGTGGATGAGTATATAAACCTTCTATATATGAGAGGGCCACTGGACTCTTTATATATTTCATATTTCAAGCCATTCAGCTATATTCCCGATCCACCTTCAATGATGTTGCCACAGAAGAGCCTTGACTATGATCCCGAAAGGACTGTTGCACTGGGTTATTCTGATACACTGCCGATTATGCTCCCCAGAAAGGGAATATTTCTCTGTTCTGTTGATAAGAGGGTAAAAGACGGATACACACTTTTCAATTTCGGCCAGTCGTTCCCCAATATGACAACTCCTGAAGAAATGATTGAACCGCTGATCTATATTGCTCCTCAGTCTGAGCTTGAACAGATGATAACAAGTTCAAGACCAAAAGTAGCCCTTGATGATTTCTGGGTGAAATGCGCAGGGAACATCGAGAGGGCCAGGGAACTGATCAGAATCTACTATACCAGGGCAGTATATGCTAATTTATATTTCACATCCTTCACTGAAGGATGGCGAACTGAACGCGGCATGATATACGTTATTTACGGTCCTCCCGATAAAGTTTATAAAAACCAGGAAGGTGAGTCATGGGGGTACAGGAAACCGGTCGTTAAGTCATCCTGGGGTGGAAGATATAAAGTTAAGGAAGAGTATATCTTCTTTAATTTCAAACAAAGGGATAACATTTTCTCCGACAATGATTACTACCTCAGCAGAAGTGAAACTCTGATAACTTTCTGGGATCAGGCTGTCCTGAGCTGGAGAAAGGGAATTGTATTCAGGCTTGACAATCCTGATGGCATTTAAATAATCACATTAATATCATGCAGAAAGAATCGGAATGCATTTTCGGCATCAGGACTGTTATTGAGGCTATTAAAGCCGGCAAACAGATTGACAGACTACTTATCAGACAAGGTCTCCAGGGAGCTCTGTACCACGAACTGATGACCGAGGTAAAGAAGTACAATATTGTTTTCCAGATAGTTCCTCTGGAAAGAATTGAACTGGTAACCCGTAAGAACCACCAGGGAGTGCTGGCATGGCTGTCTCCGGTTGAGTTCCAGTATATAGCCAATCTGCTTCCGATGATTTATGAGACAGGCGAAGATCCGCTTCTGATTGCACTCGATGGTGTATCGGATGTAAGAAATTTCGGGGCAATAGTACGTACTGCCGAGTGTCTTGGTGTACATGCAATCATAATTCCTGAAAAGGGTTCGGCAAGGATAACAGCCGATGCCGTAAAAACATCAGCAGGCGCTTTACATACATTTCCTGTATGCAGGGAAAAAAGCATAGTTCGTTCCATTGAATACCTGAAGGAGTCTGGCCTGAAAGTAATTTGTGCCGGAGAAAAATCAGGAGAGATTATATCTGAGGTTCCCCTTAAAGGACCCTGTGTGCTTATAATGGGCTCGGAAGATAAGGGTATCAGCCGTGAACTGCTGTCTCTTGCAGATCACCATGCCAGAATACCAATGACAGGCCCTATCGGATCATTAAATGTTTCTGTTGCTGCCGGTATACTACTCTATGAAATGGTAAGGCAAAGAGGGCTCTGATCATTCAATTATATTCCTGATTCTGTCATCCAGCATCCTCTGATCGGCTGTAAATGAGGCCAGTCCTGCAAGTGTTAGCAGGGTATCAGGAGCAATTTTACCCTCCTCAATCTTCTTTATCCATCGTGAATGAACAGGGATCTTGCCATCTGAAGCGATGAATCCTTTTTCCTCCTTTGTGAGAACTGGGAACATATTTTCACACCCCTCTTCCTGGGCAATATGTATCAATTCTGTCCCGGTGGATGGTACTTTTTTTGATACTCTTTCAGAGAATTTCAGAACATTGCCGTCAACTTCCCAGAATTTCTCAATTCCTGAATTCTTTGCGGCAGCCAGCATCCCTACTTTATAGTTCTCATGCATCCGGGATTTGAATTTGCCTTTAAGCTCCTTGTGTCCGGCAGCTGCAACTTTCGGGGGCATTGTAAATACATCGGTTCCTGCAAGCAGTTCGAGCTGATTATAATTCCTGAGGCTTGCGGCAATCAGCTTTGTCTGCCATGGATTCTCTGCTGATAAACCCGTCACCCAGTTCTGTGATGCGATTACTGCCATTTCTCCTGCTCCAGATCCGTCTCCAAGCTTGTTATCAATCATGTAAGCTCCTATCCTTCCCAGAAATACATTCAGGTAATCGGGACGGGCAAGTCTTGTCACCAATACATTCTGACGGGCACTGAATTCGAGTGTGAAGTTTATCCTCACCCCCGAGTCCCTGAGTAGTCTTGCACCAATCAGACCCTCGGCTGTATAAGGTACTTTAACAATGAACTGGTCAGGACATATCTCATGATACCTCTTACCGTAATATTGTATAGCCTTGATATCATGAGCTGTATCGGTATGCAATTCTACACTTACATAACCTCCGAACTTTGAAGCGAGCCTTAATCCATGTCTTGCATTCAGGATGAATGCAATTTCCTTTACCTTCTCCTCGAGCGGAAGATCCCTTACAACTGCCCTGGCTTCAGAGATAAAGACATCGTATATTCCTTTTTGTATCTCATTGTTGAGAAGAGTATTATTTGTCGTAAGAGCACTCATCTCGGCAGTCCAGTTGGCTTCTGCTTCCTGCATATCTCCTGTGTCAAGCCACAATTCTGTTCCGGCTTTAACAAGTGATTCCCAGAAAGGATCTTTCTTACCAGTAAAATGTCTTTCATTCAGATCTTTCCAGAGGAAATCGCTTATTCGTGTATTCAGGTCTGCCATTGCTTATTTAGTTTTATTCGGGGTTTAACTTTTTATCCGACAGGCTCAGAAGGTCATCACCAGTAGGCTGCTGATAGACTTTGAGACCAAATTCTCCTATTATCGCAAGTATGTGTTCAAAAATATCTGACTGTATATTTTCGTAAGGGGTCATTGAACTGTTTCTGGTAAAGACGTAAACCTGCAGAGGGAGACCATTTCCCACAGGATCCCTGTGTCTGAGTATTACAGTCTCCTTAGGATCGATAAAGGGGTGATTCTTAAGATACATCTCCACATAATATCTGAAAAGACCAAGGTTTGTAAGTGAGTTATGATTAAAGAAGGGTGATCCGGGATCAGTTTGTATTCCTGATGGAGTAATACTCTTCTCTGACTGTTCAATAAAATCTTTCAGCAGAGGAAATTCAGAGAACCTTTTCTTAAGCTGAGCATCCAGAAATCTTATGCTCCTCATGTCAATGAAAATTGCCCTGCGGATCCGTCTTACACCTGCCTCCTCCATTCCTTTCCAGTTCTGGAAAGATTCATTGACCAGTGAATAGGTTGGAATAGTAATTATGGTCTTGTCAAAGTTCTGAACCTTGACAGTGTTTAAGGTAATGTCCATCACATTACCATCAACATCACGGCCGGGAATGGTAATCCAGTCACCAACCGACAGCATCTTATTGACCGACAGCTGAATACTTGCAACCAGGCCAAGGAGCGTATCCTTAAATACAAGGATCAATACAGCAGCCATGGCACCCAGCCCTGCCAGGATACTGGTGATATCTTTTCTGAAGATAACTGATATAATAATGAGAACAGCTACCAGTACAATGAAGATCTTTAAAAGCTGAACATAGCCTTTAATATGTCTGTGCTGGGAAATGGGAAGGGTATTATAAATTTTGTGCCATGCCTCAACAAATGAATTCATTACAATGGTTCCCACAAGAACCATATAGATATAAGCCATTTTGTGAACGACTCCCATCCAAACCGGGTATGCCTTAAGCGCCCATCCGGCAGAGAACCATATTACAAGAGCCGGAGCAAAATGTGATAATCGTGTAAAAACCTTCTGTTCAAGAAAAATATCATCCCAGTCAGAGGTGGTTCTCTTAACGATTCTTGTAACAACTTTTGAAATTATGAGCTTTGCAATAAGGTTTACAAGCCAGCTTGAAAAAAGAACAATAAAAACCAGTCCGACAGTACTCAGGAAGGATGCACTCTGATAGCCTAAACCTGCCTGTATAAAAAAATCCTTAAGCCATATGGCGGGATCATTTCTGAGAAGCATAAAGATCGTTTAGTTAAATCAGGTGCAAAAATATATAATTTATCAATAGGATTTTTACATAAGAACAATCATCATGTTCCGGAAAGATATGACCCCGGGAAAATAAAACAGGAATTTTACAGGTTGTGTTGTAAAAAATGGAGATTTATGAGACCGTTTTTATCGTCATGAAACCTGAAGGTCGACTTTTGAATTAAGACCCTTTTTGTTAAGAGACCGGCTCATTGCATTAAGGACTTCCACTGGTCCCGATTTAACTTCACACTTTCCTTTAAAATGCACTATAAGTGCGCATTGTTCAGCCTGAACCTCATCATGTCCGCATACTTCGACAAGTGACTTGATGACATGTTCAAATGTATTGACATCGTCATTATAAAGAATGAGTGAGCTGATTCTCCACCGGTACTGAGCTTGTCGTCTCTATGTAAAGTTCTCTCTTTCATTTCAGATTCTCAAAAAGCTGCCTTGCTGTCTCCAGAGGTATCTCCTTTGTTCCGAGCCAGGCTACCACTTTTGCATCGCGGTAACCATTCCTGACTATCAGATCGGCATATTCGGCAGCGCTTTCAAAAGTAATAAAATTCCCGATTAAATATGCAATTTTCTTGTCTTCCAGTGTAATAATATCTAAACCCCTGCTCCCTGCAAGGGTTTTCATCGACTCAATAATATTGGGTTTTACCGGTTTCGGAACCCTCATAACCTCAACCCTGAATACAAGGGTTGGAGGAAGTGTATCGGCAGGAATAATAACCGGCAATTTATTAACAGTCCTTTCAAACGGCTTATTGCCCCACTCCTTTTCCAGCACCGCAGCCCTGTCGGCAGAGACAGGCTTCTTTCCAATGAAGGATGAGATAAAGGAATCCTTGAATCCCTTGCCTTTGATTTCCGCAAGTGCGTTCCTTGCATCGTTTATCCTGCGAAACATGCCTGCATAGTATGTCTTCAGTTCCGAACCTTCATTTCTGAAACCATAGACAGGAGTTATTCCCTTAAAATATACAGGTGAAACGGGATTCCTGAATACTGCTACCTGTATCCGGTATATCAGACCTTCCGGTACGACAGGATCAATCTCAATCTTTTCATCCTTGTCTGTAACCGGTTTATCAAGTACTTTGAAATAGGAGTAGATCTCCAGAGTGTCGGAAGGGATTTTTATATCTCCCTGACCTGTAACACCTTGATTATCAGAAGTTTTATAATTCTGATTATCAATTATTTGCGAGGTTTCGGAACTATGATCTTCCTCAGGATTTAAAGCTTTGTGAGCTTCTGCATATTTCTGATCGGCTGATTTCTGATATCCGGCTGCAATAGTTTCATAAGAGGCAATTTTTGATCTGGCAGCAGCCTTTTTATCATTAGGCAGTTTATCCATCTGCTGCTTCTGATCAGCAATCAGTAAGCTGACTGAATCAGCCATATATTGAAAGCCAAGTGCCTCATCGAGAAGTCTGGAGTAATTTTCGGCCAGAGGTTCTTTTTGTGGTAAAGTGCTTTCAACAATTGGCTCCTTCTTTTCAACAACCACCGGAACAACCGGAGCAGCAACAGCAGGTTTGATCCCTTCCTCTTTTTTCTCTACAGGTATCAGGGTGACTTTTTCAGCAGCACCCTTTTGCTGCTGGCATTGCTGAATGAAATCAGGAACTCCCTGCTCCCTGGCATTCTTTTTCCCTACCTGGTCAGTATACCTGTTGTAAGAACCGGCAGCGGCGTCAAAATCACCATTCAGATGCTGTGCCCTTGCCAGAATGAAGAGGGCATCTTCAGGCAATGGACGGGCTGCGGTATTGCTCTCAAGTGCCTGGTCCATAAGAGTAACGGCTTCTGCAGGATCTCTTTCCAGCTTTACAAGACAGGCTGCTGCATAATATTTATATAAAGGATCTTTGGAATAAGTCTTCAGCAGTTCATTGAATTCACGATAAGCTTTTTCATAATCGCCCCTGGAATAGGCCTCCATTGAAGATTGTCTGGTAGGCTTGGGGTTATTTCCCTGGGAAAACAGTCCGTATGGAAAAAACCAGATCAGAATAATCAGAAGAAGTATATAATGTTTTGAAAAATTCACTAATTTCACCATGTCTCGGACTGCTAAATAATATATATCCTTTGCCGGAAGCTATGGAACAATATCCTCTGATTCGTGTTGATAATAATAAACCTGTTTTTTACTTATTACAGTTCAAACTTCGTAAATTTACCGCTAATAACAAAATCGGACCTGATATGGCAATGTTGAAAGAAGGGTCAAAAGCGCCTCTGTTTGAAGGCATTGACCAAAACGGAAACAAGGTAAAATTAACTGACTTTAAAGGTAAAAAGGTAATCCTTTATTTTTATCCCAAAGACAATACCCCGGGGTGCACTGCAGAAGCATGCAATCTAAGAGATAATCAGACAGTTCTGTTAAAAAAAGGTTTTGAAGTTGTCGGTGTAAGTCCGGATAGCGAAAAATCACACAGTAAATTTGCTGGAAAATATTCTCTTCCCTTTCCACTGATTGCAGATGAATCGAAAAAGATTCTGAACGATTATGGTGTGTGGGGAGAGAAACAAATGTACGGCAAAACCTATTTCGGTGTAATCAGGACAACTTTTATCATTAATGAAAAGGGGGGCATTGAAAAAGTAATAAACAAGGTCAATACATCAGAACATACAAAGCAGATACTCGATTTGTACAAATATTAATTCAAAATATTTTTTATGAGCAAGGAAAGAAAAGAAATAAACAAGGACAAACTTAAGGCACTTGAGGTGACCCTGGGTAAAATCGAAAAGGATTTCGGCAAGGGTACCATTATGAAACTCGGAGACCAGGCTATTGAAAACATCCAGGTGATTTCAACCGGTTCTATTGGTCTTGATGCTGCACTGGGAATCGGAGGTTTGCCACGCGGAAGGGTTATTGAAATCTACGGTCCTGAAGCTTCCGGTAAAACCACACTGGCTATTCATTCAGTTGCCGAGGCACAGAAAAACGGAGGTATAGCAGCTATCATTGATGCAGAACATACTTTTGACCGCAATTACGCTGAAAAGCTGGGTGTTGACGTGGAAAATCTTCTTATTTCCCAGCCCGACAACGGAGAACAGGCTCTTGAGATTGCTGATAACCTTATAAGATCAGGCGCTATAGATGTTATAGTTATCGACTCTGTGGCAGCTCTTACGCCAAAAGCCGAAATTGAAGGAGAAATGGGTGATTCAAAGATGGGGCTTCAGGCAAGGCTGATGTCACAGGCACTCAGAAAGCTTACAGCCAATATAAACAAGACGAATACCTCGTGTATATTCATCAATCAGCTTCGCGACAAGATCGGAGTTATGTTTGGTAATCCCGAAACTACAACAGGAGGTAATGCACTGAAATTTTATGCATCAGTCAGACTCGACATCCGTAAAACAAACCAGCTTAAAGAGGGTGAAGAGATAATCGGGAGCAGGACCAGGGTTAAAATAGTAAAAAACAAACTTGCACCTCCTTTTAAAAAGGCCGATTTCGATATACTGTATGGTGAGGGCATTTCCCAGTTAGGGGAAATTGTTGACCTGGGTGTTGATTTTGAAATTATAAAAAAGAGCGGATCGTGGTTCAGCTATGGCGATACAAAACTTGGTCAGGGACGTGATGCTGTAAAACAGATCATCAAGGACAATCCTGAACTCTATGATGAACTGAAGACTAAAGTGTCTGAAGCTCTTAAAAAATAGACTTTTACAATTCAATATACACCTATTATCTATTTAACCACAGAGGTCACAAAGATAAAGCAAAGAGATCACAAAGAAATATATTAAACCAGGCTTTACCTTTGTGTACTTTGTGAAAACTCTGTGTCTTTGTGGTTAAAAATAACTTTTTCAATATCCCGGGCTCCCTCATGGAGAAAGGCAAAAAAATTGGTAAACACAAATTAATCATTATGAAGAATTTATCATTCCCGTCACTTGTTCTTGTTACCATACTGCTTGTTTCATGTAACCAAAAACCAGGTCCTGTACAGGAAAAAACGACACAAGTAAACAATACTCTGACTGCTGAAGAGAAAGCCGGAGGGTTAATGACTCCTGAAATTCTCTGGAAATTCAGACGAATGGGAACATTTTCACTTTCTCCCGACGGTACATCTGTTCTTTATACTGCAACAGATATAGACGTCAAAACAGAAACAAGAATAACCAATATTTATAAGGTATCGGTGGCTGACGGGGTAACCACCCGGCTTACAACTGATGGAGGTAATTCTCCGCAATGGATCAATAATGGAAAATCAATTGCATTTGTAAGCAAAGGCGCACTCTTTACAATGAATCCTGATGGATCGGAACAAAAGTCTGTATCAGGGCTCAGCGATTTTGAGATCTTCTCAGTCTCACCTGATGGCAACAAAATTTATTTTACCAGAAGAGTCAAAATAGACCAGACTGCAAATGAAAAACACAATCTCCCTAAAGCAAATGTCAGGATTATTAATGACCTGATGTACAGGCACTGGAACTCCTGGAGCGATTATTCATACAGCCACATTTTTGTAGCATCATTCAATGGCAGTGAGGTTAGCGGCATAAAGGACATCATGGAAGGACAGAGGTACGAATCACCCACCTCTCCATATTTTGATGAAACAGAAATATCATGGAGCCCCGATGGTAAATATATTGCATACAGTTCGAAAAGGCTCAATGGTGTTGCGGATGCCAGAAGCACTAATTCAGACATTTATCTTTATGATCTGAAAACGTCGGAAGAACTTAATATTACTGATGGAAACAGAGGTTATGATAAATACCCTGTATTTTCACCTGATGGTTCAAAAATCGCTTATCAGAGCATGGAAAGAGACGGATATGAGGCTGATCTTGACAGGCTATTTATTTATGATATCAAAGAGAAGAAAAGACAATGGCTGACCAAAGGCTGGAATTTTGATGTTGAAAACATTAACTGGTCCGATGATCAGAATTTATTTTTTACCTGTGCATACCTTGGCACCACACAGATATTTAAGACCAGTATAAGCGGCAAAGGGGTTGACAAAATAACAGAAGGCATTCATGATCTTGGACCTCTCAATCTGAAGTCAGGAGTCATGGTATCAGGTATTCAGTCAATGTCCATGGCGTCTGAAATCGCGGTTGTTGATACAAAAACCGGAGCCCTTAGTCAGATTACAAAGCTGAATAAGGATATTTATGATAACGTGAAAATGGGTAAGGTGGAGGAGAGGTACATACGGACAAAAGACAGTAAGGATATGCAGATGTGGGTCATATATCCGCCGGACTTTGATCCGTCTAAAAAATATCCTGCCCTTCTGTTTTGCAAGGGCGGTCCTCAGGGACCACTTGGCCAGAGCTGGTCATACCGGTGGAATTATCAGCTGATGGCAGCTAAGGGGTATATAGTAATTGCACCAAACAGACGTGGCAATTCAGGATTCGGACAGGATTGGAAAGAACAGATTTCAGGTGATTACGGAGGTTCAAATATCCAGGATTATCTTGATGCCACTGATGCAATGGCAAAAGAATCCTTTGTCGACAAGGAAAAGCTGGGTGCCGTAGGAGCCTCCTATGGAGGATATTCCGTATTCTACCTGGCAGGTATGCATGGAGGAAGGTTCAAGGCTTTTATTTCCCATTGCGGGATGTTCAACTTCACAAGCTGGTATGGCTCAACCGAAGAGCTCTGGTTCCCTGATAAAGATATTGAAGGTCCTTACTGGAATACTCCGGCAAGCTACAAGTTTTCGCCTCATCAGATGGTTGATAACTGGGATACACCTATACTTATTATAACAGGTGCCAATGATTTCAGAATCCCTTATACACAGAGTCTGGAAGCATTTCAGGCAGCGCAGTTGAAAGGAGTGCCCAGCCGACTATTATTTTTTGAGGATGAATATCACTTTGTAACAAAGCCCCATAATGCAATCATCTGGCAGAGAGAATTCTTTGAATGGCTTGATACTTATCTGAAGTAGTTACCTCTCCCTAAATCCCTCCCCCAAGTGGGAGGGACTTAACTAATTAAACGTGAAATAAATACTCCCCGTCTCCCTTGGGAGAAGGGGCTGGGGGAAGAGGTCAAGTTTTTAACAAATCCAATACTCTTTCAACCTTTTCAGACATTGGTAATTCCCCATCGATCCAATGGATCTTTGTCCCTTTCTTTTCCATGCCCCTGAACCAGGTCATTTGTCGTTTTGCGAACTGGTGAATGGCGATCTCAAGGTCACTGATCATCTTATCATAGGTTAGTCTGCGTGTCAGATAAAGAGTTATATATTTGTATTCCAGTCCGTAATATATCATTATCTCCGGATCAACTCCTGAATCAATAATCCTTTTAACCTCCTCAACCATACCTGATTCCAACCTCTGCCTTAATCGCTGGCTGATCATCTGTCTCCTCTTATCCCTTTCAATCATTATACCAATTACCAGGGAGTTAATGCGGGGCATATTGCTTTTATGTGCCTTGCGGTTTTTGCTAAAGTGTTCTATCTCAATAGCCCTGATGAGTCTCTTCTTTGAATCTAAGTCAGTTGTATTATGCATGCTTTTCAATGCAGCCAGTATCCCTGTAAGCTCCTCCATGGTTTTTTTCTCAAGCCGGCTCCTTAGTCCGGTGTCGGGAGGGACTTCCACCATTTTGTATCCCTTTATAATACTATCAACATACATTCCGGAGCCACCACATACTACAGGAAATATGTTCCTCTCCTTTAATGATTTGTATACTCTGAAAAAGTCGCGCTGGTATTCAAAGACATTATACTTGTACCCGGGTTCTGCAATATCAATCAGGTGAAAAGGAATACTGAATCCGTCAATGATATAATCATCATAGTCTTTACCGGTACCAATGTCCATGCCTCTGTAAACCTGTCGTGAATCAGCGCTTATTATTTCACCATTTAAACGGTGTGCAATTGAAACAGCAAGCGAGGTCTTCCCTGAAGCAGTAGGACCGGTAACCATTACAAGATCATAATTATCAGTCATTTCCGGGTCCAATCAGCTGATATTTTGGAATAAAAGCAATATACACTAAAATTAATTAATTTTGACGCTCATTCAATACAATAATTTATGGACTACCGGTTTCTTCTGACGGGAATAAAGAATATACTCTTCAATCCTTCAAGGTATTGGGTAAAAATTGATTCGGAAAACACACCCATATTGCTTATCAGAAACAGCCTTCTGCTTCCCCTGACTCTGCTTGTATCTGTAGCTGCAATAGCAGGATCACTTATTTTTATAAATACTGAACTCTCATTTGTATATTCTTTATTCTTTGGAATAAGGAAACTTGTTGTCGTTCTGATAACAACATACCTGGCTGCACTGATCCTTCGTGAAACAACATATCCGCTTGATCTTGGCAGAAGTTTCAAAGTTGCATTCAGGCTTGTTGTATTTTCTATTGTCCCCTTTCTGCTGTGTCAGGTCCTTAGCTCGGTTTTTGAGTCACTCCTCTTCATCAATATTTTAGCTTTTTACGGACTTTATATTTTCTGGACAGGTGCTGAAGTAATGCTCAAACCGCCTCAGCATAAAAGAATCCCGTTGCTTGTCTCTTCAACCGTGGTATTTTCAGCAATCTATATAGCAGCAAACATTTTCATGATAATGCTGTCAGACAGAATATATTACTCTTTCTTTGATTAGTTGTGAATAATGAAAGGGAGTTCTGCAAATATTGTAATTAAGAACAAGAAGGCTTCTCATGATTATGAGTTTCTCGAAAAGTTTATTGCCGGAATAAAACTGTCAGGCACAGAAATTAAATCGATCAGGCTGGGCAAGGCTACAATTGCTGATTCTTACTGTTACTTCAGTAATGGAGAGCTTTACCTTAAGGGAATGCATATAGCGGAATACTGGTGGGGAAATCTCAATAATCATGATCCGCTGAGAGACAGGAAGCTTCTACTCACATCTCGGGAACTCAGAAAGATTGAGAGAAAGGTGAAGGAGACCGGTCTTACTATTATAGTCATCAGGGTTTTTATCAATGACAGAGGTCTTGCCAAAACAGAGATAGCAATATCCAAAGGCAAAAAAGAATATGACAAGCGTGAGACACTCAAAAGAAAAGATGCTTCACGCGAAATGGACAGAATGAGAAAACATTGAATCAGAAGTTTGGACTCAGCAGATACCTTGAGTAGAATTTCTTTATAGCTTCAACTGCATCATTGGCAGAATCAACAAGGCTGAATAGCTTCAAATCATCAGGAGATATGTTCTCCTCCTCTTCAAGCATCACTTCCTCGATCCATTCTACAAGACCCTTCCAGTATTTCTTACCTACCAGTATGATAGGAAACTTGCCTATCTTCCTGGTCTGTATGAGAGTTATTGCTTCAAAAAGTTCGTCAAAGGTGCCAAAGCCCCCGGGAAGAACAATAAAACCCTGGGAATATTTCATAAACATAACCTTTCTGACAAAGAAATGGTCGAAAGTTATGAGTTTGTCAGCATCGATATAAGGATTAGGGCGTTGTTCAAAAGGAAGATCTATATTTATGCCAACCGATTTGCCATTTCCCCGCGATGCTCCTTTGTTTGCAGCCTCCATAATTCCCGGACCTCCGCCTGTAATTACACCGTATCCGTTAAGTGTAAGCTTATATGCGATGTCTTCGGCCAGCTTGTAGTATTTGTCATTATAATGTGTTCTGGCTGAACCAAATATGGATACACACGGACCGATCCTAGCAAGTTTTTCAAACCCCTCCACCAGTTCTGATATAATCTTAAAAACCCTCCATGAATCGGTAGTATGTATTTCATTCCAGGTTTTCATATCAAATGCATCCTTGATCAGATCGGCAGGTTTCTCCATGTCCCTTACAGTTAAAGTTTAAAATATCTCAAATATAAATAAATTCTCAAGCCTGAAGTTCGGGTTTCAGGTATTTTCCCGTATAGCTTTCCTTGCATTTTATAAGCTGCTCAGGAGTTCCCGAGAAGAGGATATTACCTCCTGCTTTTCCTCCATCCTTTCCAAGATCAACCACATAATCTGCCATCTTTACAACGTCGAGATTATGCTCGATTACAATAACCGTATTACCTCTATCCACCAGCTTATTGAGAACATCAAGCAGAACCCTGACATCTTCAAAATGCAAACCAGTAGTCGGTTCATCAAGAATATACAGTGTTTTGCCTGTGTCTTTTCTGGCAAGTTCAGTGGCAAGCTTTACCCTTTGTGCCTCACCTCCCGACAAAGTAGTTGACTGCTGACCCAGCTTAATGTAACCAAGTCCTACGTCATGAAGTGTTTTTATCTTGTGATATATAGAGGGAACATTTGCGAAAAATTCAACAGCATTGTCAATTGTCATTTCAAGAACATCACTTATTGACTGACCCTTATATTTTACCTCGAGGGTTTCTCTGTTATATCGCCTCCCGTTACATTCATTGCAATGGACGTACACATCCGGGAGAAAATTCATCTCGATAGTCTTCATCCCGGCCCCTTCGCATCCTTCGCATCTTCCACCCTTAACATTAAATGAGAACCGGCCGGCACCAAATCCCCTTATCCTGGCTTCAGTTGTCTGTTCAAATAATTTTCTGATATCGGTAAAAACGCCGGTATAGGTCGCAGGATTTGAACGGGGAGTCTTTCCGATAGGAGCCTGGCTGACCTCAATAACCTTGTCAAGATGTTCAAGACCCTTTATTTCCTGAAAAGGAAGAGCTGACTTTCCGGAGTTATGATATCTTTTTGCCAGAGCAGGATGAAGTGTCTGGTTTATAAGTGAAGACTTACCACTGCCGGAAACTCCTGTTATGCATATAAACCTTCCCAGAGGAAGTGTAAGATTAACATTATTAAGGTTATGTCCTTTTGCCCCTGAAAGGGTAAGGAATTTGCCATTTCCTTCACGTCTTTTTGCCGGTATTTTAAATTTCTTTGTGTTATTCAGATAGCTGGAAGTTATTGTACTGACCTTCATTATCTCAGAAGGATTACCGTTTGCAACTACAAGTCCGCCGTGGACTCCTGCTCCCGGTCCCATATCAATTACATGATCGGCTGACAAGATCATTTCCCTGTCATGTTCCACTACTATGACAGAGTTTCCGGCATCACGCAGCTGTCTAAGTGCGGAAATCAGCTGCCTGTTGTCCCTCTGATGCAAGCCTATGCTTGGTTCATCAAGGATATACAGCACATTTACAAGTCGTGAGCCTATCTGAGTGGCAAGCCTGATCCTCTGGCTCTCCCCTCCTGAAAGTGTCCTCGCTCCTCTGTTAAGTGAAAGATATTCCAGACCAACTTCAAGTAAAAATCCAAGTCGGGACCTTATCTCCTTAAGTATTTCAGCAGCAATAACTTTCTGTTTACCAGTCATCTTCTCCTCTATACCCTCAAGAAGTGCTGCCAGATCCCTGATATCGATTGAGGCAAGTTCCCCGATGTTTTTACCCGCAATACGGAAATACAAAGATTCCTTTTTCAGACGTGTACCATTGCATTCAGGGCATATATTATACTGAACATACTGTTCCTTTATCTTGCCGGCGGAACCTGAACTGCCTATGGTCTCAAGATTTCCGATAAAATTTACCACACCCTCAAAAGTCAGGAAATAGTTTGAGGTCATACCGAGAGGTGTGTTTGAAAGTTTCAGTACCTCATCTGATCCATACAAAACCTTATTCAGGATCTCTTCGGGAATATCCTTTATTGGAGTATCGATTGTAAATCCGTTTTTTTCGGCTATTGCTTCAATCTGCCAGAATATCCAGATATTCCTGTATTTACCGAGAGGTTCAATGCCTCCTTTTCTGATACTCAGATTCCTGTCAGGGATTATTTTCTCAACATCGATACTTGAAACTTCACCCAGACCATTGCAATAGTGACATGCGCCCTGTGGTGAATTGAATGAAAAGGTATGTGGCGCGGGTTCATTATATGAGATGCCCGTAACAGGGCACATCAGGTGACGACTGAAGTATCTTGGTTCATTGCCGTCAGCATCAAGTACCATCATCACACCATCTCCCTGGTCAAGTGACATTATTATTGAATCGTGAAGTCTTTTATCGGTGGTATCTCCTACTTTGAATTTATCAATTACAAGCTCGATGTAATGCGTCTTATATCTGTCAAGTTTCATTCCGGCAACCAGTTCCCTGATTTCATTGTTAATCCTCACATGAAGGAATCCTTTGCGTCTGAGCTGTTCAAAAAGCTCCTTATAATGACCTTTTCTTCCTTTTACGACAGGTGCCAGGAAATATACTTTCAGACCTGCAAACCTGCTTTTCACGAGCGCGAGAATCTGTTCATCGGTGTATTTCACCATTTTCTCGCCCGAAGCCCACGAATAAGCCTCCCCTGCCCGTGCAAAGAGTAATCTGAGAAAATCATAAATCTCAGTTATTGTTCCTACAGTTGATCTTGGATTCTTATTCGTTGTCTTCTGCTCAATGGAAATTACCGGACTTAATCCTGTAATTTTATCTACATCAGGTCTTTCCATACCGCCAAGAAACTGGCGTGCATAGGCAGAAAGCGTTTCCATATAGCGCCGCTGCCCTTCAGCATAAATAGTATCAAAAGCAAGAGATGATTTCCCACTGCCGCTTAAGCCTGTTATAACAACCAGCTTGTTACGTGGTATTGTGACATCAATATTCTGCAGGTTATGAACCCTGGCTCCCAGGACTTTTATCTCCTCGCTCATTTATACCAGCCGGTTATAGTTCAGTTTTCTGCCTCTCCCTTTTCTATGGTACGCATCCCTTCTGCAGGTATTTTTATAAGGTATACCTTATTTGTTTTGGGTGTCAGATAAGGTTTTCTGAGCCATGGATTCAGAAATTTCAGCATTTTATAGTTTGTGCCGAATTTGCCGGCGAAATCAGAAAAATCTGAAACTGTTGTATCAACCTTTACTTCATAGTATTTCAGTTCAGGATAGAGATCTTCCTTTTCAAGGTCAAATCCATAGGCAGCCGGATCACTTATAATAAGTTTATATGCTACAGCCCTGAAAATATATCGTGAAGTCTCTTCAGCGAGAAGCAGATCATAATAGTTATTCTGCTTCTGCAACTCTATCTGTTCATCCATCCTTCTCCTGCCACCATTGTATGAAGCTGCAGCAAGAGTCCAGTTCCCGTACTTTTCATACGATTTTCTGAAAAAATCACATGCAAATTCTGTCGATTTTTCAATGTGGTATCTCTCATCAACTACAGTATTGATCTCCATTCCCTGTTCCCTTCCTGTTTCAGGCATGATCTGCCAGAAACCTGTTGCTCCCACAGGTGAAACCATATTACTGTACTCACTCTCAGCAGCAGCCAGGTACTTGAAGTCATCCGGTATATTGTTCTCTTTCAGTATCTTCTCCATCACTGGAAAATATCTGTTCGCTCTTTTTATAATGAGTATTGTTGAAGAATGACGGTAGGCACTTATGAGAATCTCTCTTTCCAGGCTCTCCCTTGTATCAAAATTCTCAAGAGGCATACGCTCTCCTCCAAATATCACTTCATCGGGTAATTTGAACGATTGAATACTGTAAACGGTATCGGATGATGATAATACGGATTCTTTCTCTGACCCCCTGAAACCGAATCCTATTATCATCATCATCGCTATAACTGAGGTCATGGCAGAAATTACGATTATGGATCGTTTATTAAAACTCATTATTCTTTTACAGGTTTTTAAACAATTTGCAAAGGTAACAATAATACTGCTTAAAAAACAGAATTCAAGGTATCAAAACATGTATTATTGGATTGGAAACGCCTTAAGCCTGTTGCCTGTCGCCTTATGCCAGCTTAAAACCTGTAAGAGATGCCTGAAAAGACACCAATTGAATAGGGATGGTAACCTGTTTTTCCGGAGTTGAACGGATTCAGGTAATATCTGAATGTAGGTTCAAGATTGAGTGAAAGGTTATTTGTAAGATTGTACTCCATACCCATACCCAGGGAGCTACTGAGGGAAACTGTATTCAGACCTTCTGTGGTTCCCACCGGATATTTACCACCATCAAGAACAGCGTAAACAGAATTGTTAAGAAGGAAGTTGTAGGACATACCACCAATAACATTAAGATCTATCTTACTGTCTACAACTTTATACCTTAAGATGATTGGTAGCTCGAGAAAACTCAGGTCTTGATATATGGTACTGCTAACGTAGCTAAGGTTGGCTTTGACCGGATCGAAAACATCAGTGGTATAATAAGTCTGGACTCTGGCCGGCAGATCAGATGAATTAAGAAAGACATCCGAGTTTCTGGAGTAAACTGTTCCCATAGCAGTGAGTAGTTCAAAGTTATGATCGCTCTTTGAATTGTCATATTGCTGGAAACCACTGTAGGCATTAACACCTCCTACCTCCTGACCGAGTGATGAATAATAAAGACCTGACTGAATGCTGAAGCGACTGGAGATCTTGTATGCAAGGCCTACACCTCCTGTATATGATGATCGTGTCTGGTCTGATTCCATAATCTGTTGTGCAATCTGATTACTACCAGTGGAAAACTGTGAATAATATGTAGGAGAGGCAATTGCAGACACCGACCATCTCTGTACTTCCGGCACTGCTGCATTATCCTGTAATCCCTGATATGTAAACGACTGAAATTCAACAGGTTTTACCTTAGCATATTTTATGTCAGCTGGTTCCTGTATGCCTGGCATCATGCGGCTTTCAGCCATAAGATTTTTTGAAAGAGCAGGATTAGTATATTCGGAAACACTGCCTGTAAGATTCACAGGTCTACCGGCAGGAATCACTGCCGCAGCAATATTGTTATTCAGCGGGCTGTCATTAACTTCCCTTTGAACAACACTGGCTGCAACAGAAGGAAGAACAGGATTCAGTTCAGGAGAAAATGATTCCTGATTTGCAACCGACATTTCATTCATCTGACTGGTTGATACTTCCACACCTAACCGGTAAGCAAGGAAGCTCATAGTTGCAACTACAGTAATGGCTGCCGCAGCTTTAAGGAAGGGAAAAACAGGCTTTTTCCGGGGTACATTTACAGATGCATGTATATTATCCCATAGCTCCGCAGGCGGAAGAACTTCGTAATCCTTTAATCCGTTTCTGAAGACCAGATCAATATTTGCCCTGCTGTCAGCCATTCGCAATCTTCTTCTTAATTCCTGTATATGATCCAACTCTCCTCTGCAAAATAATCCGTGCTCTCGAAAGATTCGATTTTGAAGTTCCTTCTGAGATATTCACCATTTTGCTTATTTCCTTATGTGAATAACCCTCAATGGCATAGAGGTTGAATATCATTCTGTATTTGGGAGGCAGCTCCCTGATAATAGCCAGCAGATCATTTGCCTCAAGACCCGAATAATCTTCTGTATCGGGCTCAGAATCAGTTTCTGCTATCTGGTCAATATCTTCAACCTTATAAAGGTTATTCCGGCTCCGGTATTTCTCCAGAGCGGTATTGACGGTTATTCTCCTCATCCAGCCTTCAAAAGAACCTTCAAACTTATAATTATGCAGGTTTTCAAATATCTTGATGAATCCTTCCTGTAAAATATCCTTTGCTTCATCATCATTTCCGGAATACTGGAGACATACGGCATACAATTTACCCGCATACCTTCTGTACAGGAGTTCCTGATCTCTCCTGTTACCTTCAAGACAACCTTTTATTAAATCTTTTATATCTGCCAAGGATCAAAGTCTTTGAACAGATAAAATTATAAAATAATTGTCTTAAATACCAGTTTCTTCCAAAAGATTGATGGTTTTAACAAAAAAAAGGTTGCGTGCAGGGGCTAAAGATGTATAACTTCGTCATAAGCTGCTGCTGCTGCTTCCATAATTGCCTCAGACATTGTAGGATGAGGATGAACCGACTTTATTATTTCATGTGCGGTGGTTTCGAGCTTCCTGGCAACAACAATCTCTGCAATCATCTCAGTTACATTGGCTCCAATCATGTGAGCACCAAGAAGTTCCCCGTATTCAGCATCAAAAATAAGCTTAATAAATCCATCTTTTGCTCCGGCTGCACTTGCCTTGCCTGATGCTGTAAACGGGAATTTTCCAATCTTCAGCTGGTATCCTGCTTCTCTGGCAGCTGCCTCAGTCATTCCTACAGAAGCTATTTCAGGATTTGTATAGGTACATCCTGGTATGTTCCCGTAGTCGAGTGGTTCTGGATCCAGACCGGCCATCTTTTCGACACAGATAATTCCTTCTGCTGAAGCCACATGAGCAAGGGCCGGACCATGAACTATATCACCGATAGCAAATATTCCATTTACATTTGTCCTGTAGAAATCATCGACTATCACTTTGCCTTTTTCGGTTTTTACACCCGTTTTTTCAAGGCCTATACCTTCAATATTGGTAGTCACCCCCACAGCAGAGAACACAATATCAGTCTCAATTATCTCCTGGCCTTTAGGAGTCTTAACTGTCACCCTGCATTTATCGCCTGAGGTGTCCACAGATTCTACCGATGAGTCGGTCATAACCTTCATTTTCATTTTTTTGAATGATCTTTCAAGCTGCTTTGAAACTTCCTCGTCCTCATTCGGCACTATTCTCGGCAGAAATTCAACAAGGGTTACATTTGTTCCTATTGACTGGTAAAATGCTGCAAATTCGCTTCCGATAGCCCCTGATCCGACGACTACCATCGATTCAGGCTGTTTCTTAAGGGTCATAGCTTCACGGTAACCGATTATTTTCTTCCCATCCTGCTTAAGGTTTGGAAGCTCTTTTGACCTGGCCCCTGTTGCAAGTATTACATTTTTCGCAGTGTAATTCTTCTTCGTTCCATCCGGTTCATCCACCTCAACAGTATCGTGTGATATAAGTTTTCCGTTACCCTTAATATGGAAAATATTATTCTTCCTGAAAAGAAACTGGATTCCCTTGCTCATACCTTCTGCAACACTCCTGCTTCTTGCTATGATTGCGGTGAAATCAGGCTTCACCTCACCTGAAACTGAAATTCCATAATCAGATGCATGAGTCAGATAGTCAAATACCTGGGCGCTCTTAAGGAGTGATTTTGTGGGTATACATCCCCAGTTAAGACAAATTCCACCAAGTTCAGCTCTTTCAATAACCGCTACCTTCATTTTGAGCTGCGAAGCCCTTATTGCTGCAACATACCCTCCCGGGCCGCTTCCGATAATTATCAGATCGTAATCCATATTCTTTAATTGAAAATTATAAATCGCAAGTTCATACAAATTCCTTGGTTAAAACTTCTTTACCCCATCCCGTCCTCTCATTTTTATTAACACCTGGCTGATACCCTTTGCAATAACCCAGATGATAACAAGCGTAAAAATAATTGTGGCTCCAACCGGGATTCCTGCAGAATATGAAATGATATAACCTGCTGCAGTACCAACAAATCCGGCTACAACCGACCACAACACAATTCTGAAATAAACCCTTGTAAATATCATTGCGATATTTGGGGGAATTGTCATAAGAGAAAGTACCAGAACAACTCCTGCCATTCTTATATTAAGAACGATAGTAAGTGCCATGAGGGAAGTGGTAATGTATTTGAAAATATCCACATATGAAGAATAGGTCCTTGCATATGATTCATCAAAAGAAATATAAAGGATAGCCCTGTAGAATATAAGGAAATATAATATCAGAACAACTGACATAATACCCAATGCAGCGATATCAGCATTTGAAACCGTAAGAATGCTGCCAAACAGGTAGCTCATCAGGTTTGGGCTATAACCCGGTGTAAGATAGATAAATATAATACCGATAGCCATTCCGAAGGCCCATAAAATGCCGATTGCGGAGTCCTCCCTTATCTTGTGTCTGACTGATAGATATTCAACTCCCAGTGCTGACAGTATTCCAAAAACAGCAGCGCCAATAACCGGATTAATACCAATGAAATATCCTATACCAATACCTCCGAAAGAGGCATGTGTTATTCCTCCGCTCAAAAAAACCATTCTCCTCGAAACAATATAAGTCCCGGCCAGACCTGCGGTAATACTGGCAAACACTGCTCCCAGCAGTCCTTTTATAATAAAGTCATATTGAAAAATGCTCTGCTCCACTAATTATGTAATTTAAGGACTGTATGAGGAACTTCTCCATGGGTTATAAGCTGTATCGGACAACCATATGCAAGCAGATCATCATTGGTGATCTCATGTGAAGGATGATAATGAAGATTCCTGTTGACACATGCAAACGACTTGATATGTTGTGATATAGTACCAACGTCGTGAGATACCATCAATATAGCCATCCTGGAATTCAGTTCTTTAAGCTTTTCATAAAAATCGTTCTCAAATGTCGAGTCAACAAAATTACCGGGTTCATCAAGCAGCAGGAGCCGCGGATTACCGATAAGAGCCCTGCCCAGGAAAACCCGCTGCAACTGGCCTCCTGAGAGTTCACTGAGAGGTGAACGTGCAAGATCCTTTATCCCAAGTTCTTCAATTACTGTTGAAGCCTTTCGCTTATCCTCAGATGTCATTCGTGATATAACCTTTTTTCTTATCATAAGTCCTGATAGGACAATATCCATTGCAGTGACCGGATAGTTTAAATCACCTGTGGAGATCTGGGGAAGATATCCTATGCTGTTTGAATTTAAGAGTTCATTATTGAATGTCAGGGTACCTCCTACCGGTTTAAGCAAGCCAAGAATTATTTTCAGGAGAGTTGTCTTGCCTCCTCCGTTGGGTCCTATAACTCCAATAAAATCATGCTCCTGCACGTAGAAATTAACATTTTCCAGCACCAGGCTTCCTCCGTAAGAAGCTGACAAAGATTCCATTTCAAACAGACGTGCCATTTTATACAGTTAAATTCTTCCTGATTCCAGACTCTTATGCAAATAATTAATTATTTCCCTGGTTGAGCTTTCCCAGTTTTCGGACAGCGGATCAATAATTACTATCTCAGCTCCTATTTCATCAGCAATAGCCTTTGCATTTTTCACATCATATTCCTTTTGCACAAAAATATACTTCAGGTTCTCTTTCCTTGCCCTGTCAATCAGGTATTTCAACCGCGATGGCGGAGGTTCTTTGCCTTCATACTCCACTGTGATTTCCTCCAGACCATAATCCCTGGCGAGGTAGCCGAGATTCGGATGGTATATCATAAAAGCTTTGTATCCGGAGCCGGAGAAAAGCCCGGAGGCAAGATCGTCTACAGAACTGATTACAGAATCCAGAACAACATAGTTAGCCGCATAAATATCTCTGCCTGAAGGATTAAGCCGGATAAGAAATTCTTTCAGATTTTTTGCCATTATCTTTGCACAACCCGGCGATACCCAGTAATGAGGATCAGCAGCTTCGGCATGTTCACCTTCATGATGGTGTTCAGATTCAAGAGGATCAATACTGTCTCCAAGCGACAATTTATGCATACCGGTGTTAACCTCGTAAAACCTGTCAAGCCATGTCATCTCAAAGCCAAGGTAACCGTTGCTGACATAGGCAACTGATTTCCTGAGATCTGATATCTGTCCGGGAAATGGTTCATAAATGTGAGGATTGGCTCCGGAGGGAACCATAACATTTACCCTGAAATCATCTCCGGCGATCTTCTCAATGAAATATTTGTAAGGTGCAATGCTCACTGTTATGACCTTTGTTTCGGGTTCCGCCCTTTTTCGTCCACAGGAAAGGATTGCAATTATCAGGAATATAGTAAACAGTATTCTTCTCATCAGATTAAAATAGGATACAAATTTAACATATAAGATAACATAAGGTTTAGTGTTGCAAATAAAATAATATAAGCTATTTTTGAGACAATTTAAGTAAAATCCTCCATCCCGCAGATGAAGAATAAAGGTGAGCATCTTGCTTCAATTTTACAGGATTTCAAAGATTGCTATTTCTTTCTTCATAATACAAAAGAGTTTCATATTGTTGAAAACATTATGAATGAAGGATTTGTATTTGAAAGTCAGCTCTCACATTCCACTGACAGGGTAAATCCGTATGAACCAATTGAGGTAACATACTTTCTATTCCAGAGAAAGGATTATGGAACCTATACGATAATAATTGCCATTCCCAAAATTATTTATGACATCTATACAGCTGTTTCAAATGAGCTTGATATTTGCGTTGAAGATGTTTTTACTATAAATGATCCGATCATAAGTGACAATGATGAGCTTGTATATACAGTATCTCCAAAACATATTCTCGGGTATTTCAATCAGAAGACCCAGGAGTTTTACCTGAACAGGAACTGGGATCCCTACTTCAACAACTGTATGTACCGGACCCCGGAAAAAAAAACCCGGAATACCGACCAGAAATAAACCGTAGTAACAATTGCCTGTAAAATAAATCAATAATCCTATTAATAATCAATTCTATAAAATGAAAATACCATTAAGAAAACTGATCCTGTCCTTTCTTGCAATAACTTTTGCAGCACAGGTTTCTGCCCAGGTTCAGTACAGGAACCACACAGCCCTGCTACAACGGGCTGAAGCCCTTTCAAAGGAATACCCTGCTTTATGTTCGGTGAAATCACTTGTTAAAACTGCAGGAAACAGGGACATTGTTGTAATCACAATAGGATCAGGAGAAAAAGATCTTAAACCCGGTATTGCTGTTATCGGCGGAACGGAAGGAAATTATATTGCCGGGAGGGAATTATCGCTGGGCTTTACCGAGAACCTGCTCAAAGAGTCAGGAAGTAATGAAATAAAGGAACTGCTTGGAAGCGTTACTTTTTATATTTTCCCTGATATATCACCTGATGCATCAGAACAGTATTTTTCTGCCCTGAAGTATGACAGGGTTGTCAATTCCCGTCAGACTGACAACGACAGGGACTTTCAGATCGATGAGGATCCTTACGAAGATCTTAATGGTGACGGAATGATCACCATGATTCGCGTTACAGATCCGGCCGGAAACTGGACAGAAAGCAGTGAAGATAAAAGAGTTATGGTTCCGGCCGACCTTTCAAAAGGGCAGAAAGGATCATATTTTGTTTACCCGGAGGGAACTGATAATGACAAGGATGGAAAATTCAATGAGGATGGTCAGGGTGGAGTAAATACCAACAGGAATTTCACTTATAATTATGAGGAACACGGTTTAAACACAGGTTATCATGCCATGTCTGAACCCGAAACAAAAGCCGTAGCTGATTTCCTTTTCGACCATTTTAATATTTACATGACAATAGCATTCGGACCCCAGGATAACCTCGGACAACCTTTGAAAGCATCGGACAAACAACCTGATTTCCTGCTTCAGGAACCAGGAATGGGCCGTGGTATGGGAATGGGAATGGGGATGGGGATGGGAACGGGTATGAGCAGGCCTTCATCAAGAGAACCTTCTGATAGACGATTAACCGCCATAACCAAAAATGATGAGATTATCAACAGGCTTGTATCCGAAAAATACCATGAAATTACCGGAGCCAAAGGAAATCCTCAGACAGTACAATCCCCGGGAAACTTTATGGACTGGGCATACTTTCATTATGGCAGATACAGTTTCAGCACACCGGGATGGTGGTATCCTGTTGATAAGGGGAAAAGCATTGAGGCTGCTTTCCTTTCATTTGCTGAAAAAAATAAAATTCCTGATCCGTTTATTCCATGGAGTGAAATAAAGCACCCTGATTTTCCTGATAAAATGACTGAGGTTGGAGGCATAAAGCCTTTTGCGCTTGTAAATCCCCCCGCAGATACTCTTGGAGCTCTTATTTTAAGTCACTACAGGTTCATTACAGCCATTGCAGCAATGCATCCTGAACTTGAATTCCTTGATCCGAAAGTAGAAAATACCGGGGAAAATATTTTCAGAGTCACTGTTAAAGTACATAACAAGGGACTGTTTGCAACAATGGCAGAAGCAGGAGTAATGAATCAGTGGACGCGGCTTATGAGTATCTCGGTTGATCCCGGCAAGGGGCAAACAATTATCAGCGGGCAGAAGATTCAGCGCATGAAGAGGCTTGAAGGAGGAGGATCAGCGGAATATTCATGGCTGGTATCGGGGAAAGGCAGTGTTACAATTAATGCAGGTGCAATAAATACCGGCTCAATCAAAACAACACTTGAACTGAAATAGTAAATAATAAAAGTATTCTTATAATGAAAAGATATATATTGTTCTCACTGGCATCGGTCATTTTTCTGTTTTTACCTGAAGTCCTGTTATCACAGAGTGACCTGCTCTTTTACAAGGCAGCCGGTTCTCCTGCCAATCCTAAAGTGCAGGCTTCATGGAATAAGTATTATACAAACGAGGGAATTACAGATCTCTGCACAAGACTGGCAAAGGCCTATCCTGACCTGGTCTCAATGGAAATAATAGGCAAATCATACCAGGGAAGGAATATCTGTCTGCTTACCATAAGTGACAAAAAGGTTAAGGATCCTGCTGCCAAACCCGGATTCTGGATAGATGGTAATATTCACTCAATTGAGCTCCAGGGAACTGAAATGGCAATGTACACCGCATGGTATCTCTGCGAAATGTATGATGAAAATGAATTCATCAGGAAACTACTTGCTGAGAAAACATTTTATATAGCCCCTACCATTAATCCCGACGGGCGAGAATATTTCACCTCCGCAACAGTTCCCCCACGCTCGGGACTTGCTCCGAGAGATAATGACCGAGACGGACTGGTTGATGAAGACGGATACGACGATCTTAATGGAGATAAGGAAATTTCGATGATGAGGATCAGAAGTCCGAAAGGAAATATGAAGGTTGATCCCTCCGATCCGAGGAAAATGATCAGAGTGGCAGCAGATGAAAAAGGAGAATATGAATTGCTCGGGATGGAAGGTTTCGATAATGACGGTGACGGTCTTATTAATGAGGATGGTCCCGGAAGTTATGACGGAAACCGCGACTGGGGATTTAACTGGGAGCCTAACTATATTCAGAACGGTGCCGATAAATATCCTTTTACTTTTCCTGAAAACCAGGCGGTACGGGACTTTGTAAAGAATCATCCCAATATTGCAGGATCCCAGTCATTTCATAACTCAGGCGGAATGATCTTAAGGGGACCTTCCATACCGGGTGGTGGAGCTGAAGCTTATAGCAGGATAGATGATGAGGCAATAAACAAAATTGGAAAAACAGGTGAAAAGATTATTCCCGGATACAAGCTTCTGACTATATGGAAGGATATGTACACAGTCTGGGGAGGTGAGCTCGACTGGATGCATGGCAACGGTGTGTTTGTATATTCAAATGAGCTGTGGACTTCCTATCTGATGTTTTATGATACAACCAATACAGACCAGTATGAATTTGACAGGCTGCTGTTGTTCGATGATTCATTCATCGCCTGGCAGAAAGTAAACCATCCACTGTATGGAGAGATTGAAGTAGGTGGTTTCAGGAAAAATTTTGGAAGATTACATCCCGGATTCATGATAGAAACAGATGCTCACAGGAATGCCGCTTTCTGCATTTACAATGCAAATGAATTACCTTTACTGAAAGTGACAAATGTCACAGTAAAAAACATTGAAGGAGGACTTAAGGAGGTATCGGCAACCATTGAGAACACCAGAATGCTGCCTACCCATTCGGCTTCAAACCTTAAATTCAGGATTGATCATCCTGTATATGTTTCACTTGAAGGTGGAATCGTGATTTCAGGAATGATAGTTGATGATATTATTCAGAACAGGACAACTGAACAGAAGAGAAATCCCCAGAGGATGGAGATAAACAATATTCCCGGCAATTCACAGGTAGATGTACGGTGGATTGTAAAAGGGGGAAGCAAATACACTGTAAATGTTAAAAGTGTAAAGGGAGGAGAAGCAACAGGGGAAACAAAATAGGGAAAAATAAGCAGCCGTTTAAAAACCGATTTTACCACCAACCCCCTAAAGGCATAGGCGTTAAATTAAAACTTTTTCTGTTGAAATTTAGGGATAGTAAAAGTTTACCCTCCTCTTGAAGGAGGGGTGGCCGGGACGATTGATTATCTGATTATTACAAGGTTTGTTTCCCGGCCGGGGTGGTTGATTATTTGATTATTTTACATTCATTTCTGTTGATAACAAAAACCGATTTACATAAAAGTTTTAAATTATCTGGATCATCTTTTGGATAAGATGTAACTCTGCTACTGTTAAAAGATTCGAAAACAGATTGGATTTTAAAGACTTTTAATATTTAGAATGGAGATAATGAAAGATTTCAGAAAAACAAA
>Ga0209314_10000038_pt1 | contig 51211 bp, 41 predicted proteins | sample I19B2metaG_FD_184146 | JGI IMG/M metagenome (GOLD analysis project Ga0209314, IMG submission 184146) | Lake sediment bacterial and archeal communities from Gulf of Boni, Indonesia to study Microbial Dark Matter (Phase II) - ​I19B2 metaG... | ecosystem: Environmental > Aquatic > Freshwater >... | reverse complement strand
GTATTGGATTAAGCTTAGATTAATAATTCGAATAGATAACAAGGATTCAAAAGGGAATCTATAAGTCTCTTTATTTTACTAAGATTTTTAATGGTTATAATTAGCTTTTTTATGTTATTTTAAAATATCCTGGAGATACTGGTGCCATTGAGCACTTATTTAAATGGTATGTTATCTCCTATTTTATCGAATAATTGGTCCCGGGTCCTGTACCAAACCTTTCAATAAGATTTTTAGTAAATAAGCTGTTTAACAGCCTTTTAACTGTAGGGATAGGAATCCCTAATTTTTCTGAAATTATTCCTGACTTAGTTCCAGGATGATCTGAAATAAATGCAAGAATTGATTTCTCTTTTGGATCAAGTTTTGATAGAGCCCCTGTAGTTTCTAGTTTCTTTTCAAGTTTAACCTGTATGTTTTTTAATGCGCTAAAGAAGAAATAGATCCACGTTGTGATATTTTCATTGGGTCTCTGTGCCTGACATCTTCTAAGTTCTCTATAATATTCTGTCTTTCTATCTTCAATTTCACTTTCAAAACTTACATATTCTATCCACTTATACCCATTTTTTAAAAGAAGAAGAGTTGTTAACAATCTGCTAAGTCTGCCATTTCCATCTTGAAAAGGATGAATGCTAACAAATTCATAGGCAAACAAAGCGCATTTCACTAATGGATGAGTAGATTTATCAGAATTGTACCAATCAATCAGACTCCTCATTGCATCTTCAGTTTCTATACCTGGAGGTGTTGTCACAAATACAACCTGGGTACTTCCATCTGGCATTCCTGTTTCTACACTATTTTTGTGCTGTTTATAGTTACCTTTATGCCATTGATCTGCCTCACTGTACCTCATTAACAGGTTATGTAAGTTTATTATTGAGTTCTCTGTTATGTTGATAACATTATAAGATTCAGAAATTGTGTCAAGAACATCGTAATAGCCAGCGACTTCCTGAGAATCTCTGTTTACAAGTTTTTCAATACTTAGATTCTGTAGAAGGATATCAACTTCCTCGTCATTCATTTTAGATCCCTCTATTCTTGTTGATGCCCCAACACTTTTTACTGTAGCAACAGATTTCAACTGTTTTAAACTTTGTCCTTCTCGCTTTTCAATAGATATCCACGAAGCATCAAATCTATCGATTATGCTTATTTCTGAAATCAGCTTCCAGTCAATCTCAATTCTAAATGTGTGTACTTTGTGCATTGACCAAATATAATCATTTTTAAATTATGATACGTTATGATACGATAATATTCGATAATGATACGATAGAAATTAATCTATTTGATACGTTATGATACGATAATATTCAATTATGATACGATAAAGCTATTTATGGGCTTGCAGGTACCTTGATTCTCCAGATAAATCATGAAAAGTTATTCATAGCACTATCGGTATTAGATGCAGGATTTATATAAGGGATATTTCCAGAGTTTATAATATTTATTATTTATTCAGGCTGATCAATCTGCCGGGAGTTTTCCGTTATTGCTTTTATTGCTTTAATTATTCCTTCAGCATCTTTATTTAGTCGTCCCGAATAATTTTTGTCTGAAGCTTGCAGCAATTGCTTTGGACTGGCAGACCAGCCGCAGGTTATAATGCCAAGCATCTTTTCCGTGGCAGTTTCTTCTGAATATTTTTTAAAAGCCAGTGCAGCCTCAGGTTTATTCCAGACGCTTGGCAGAACCCTGAAGCCTTTTTCCTGGAAGAAATCTACTGAAGGATATGAATCTCTTGCTCCGTAATGCCAGTCGCACATGATTATATCTTTTGGAATCATATCAATAGCTTTATGTGAACCTGTTTTGCTTGCCTCTGTTATACCATACGACATTTTATCTGCATCAAGCAACCGGTCGCTCCACATCATCATTTCCAGGCCTTTATTTTTAACAAGGTGTTCATGGTAATCGTTTATAGCTTTTGCTATCAGTTCTGCCGGATCTTTTCCTTTACAACGGGGGCATTGAGGTCCCTCAGGAAAAGGTTCAGGTTTCCCATCAGCACCCGGCTTCCATTTTGTGTGCAATTCCCATGGAGTACCATTTACCGGCGGATAACCACAAAGGAAGATCTCGTCCAGGCCAACGTGAAATGCATCAGCGTCGAAAGCATCGATTATTTCATCGATAAGGGCAAAGACAACTTTATTAACTTCAGGATGCAACGGACACCATTCCCTGCAATAAATTCCCTTGTTATCATAATTTATTTGAGGTGTTTCATCGAACTGGGGGAATTTTAACAGTAAAGGAGCATTTACATTTAACCAGGATTGATGGCCGACACAATTAAACATAGGAACCAGACGGAGGCCTCTTTCTCTGCAGAAGGCGGTCAGGTCACGGGCCTGGGTCTTATTTATTCTGTGGTGAGATAGCTCAGGGTAAGATTTAAAATCAAACTCATAATCGACAGTTAATATGAGAGCATTATATTTATGAGGAACCAGTACCTCATCAATGAATTTCTTTAAGAGATCCAGGTCTGCATAAACCGATGTTTGTAAGTGCATTGCCAGCCAGGTTTTATTTTGTTTTTCCCGGTCGCTGCGATTTTCAATATTACCAGGCTCATTTTTATTGCAGGGATTGTTGCTGTTTACCATATCCTGGTCCATTATCTGCCCGGAAAGAGTAAAAAACATAAAGATGACAAGTAGATTTTTCATATTAATATTTTTATGATTTACCGGAACAAATAAACACACTGGTCACAGAATTCTTTCCCTGCCTGTACCTGACTTATACTTTCACTCTCGCATACAAGTTATGCAATCCCGGGGATTTGGGGACCAGATTTTCAATGATTTTTCGCTTAATACCAATAACATGAACATATTAACTTACTTCTACTGATTAAGTCTTTATGCCTTAGCTTCCCAAAGTCCCTGTTCAACCATGATTTACCATTAATTCTAACACATTGAATATGTATGCAAAAGAAGATACCATTGACCACTTCCCGCCAGAGTTAAATGACCACTTTTGACCGGGTGTAAATCACTGTTATGATGCATCTTTTGTTTTTGAGTAAATACCGGCCAAATATGGTCAAGACCTCCGGCTTTTGCAGTCAAGGATAGATCCTGAGAGGACTTTTGAAATCAAATCAGTCCTTCTGTGAACAATGGACATGATTTTATGGGCAGCCACTGGTTTACTCCTGTTGCAGTTTCTCAATCTTGGCTGGATTACAATAAATTATTCCGAAAGAATTCGATACAATTCAAGGTTCAAATAATAGTGATGACCGTCAAGCTCTTTCTTTTCGAGAACCTGCAAATCGCACAGCTTATTTAAGTATGCTCTTGCTGTATTCTCAGCATAGATTTTAGATTCAGTAAGGTGCTTTACTTTGGTAAACGGTTGTGTGAACAAAGCGTCTACCAGATTTTCGGGGTTTCGCAATTTTGGATCTTCTTTCTTTATATGTTCCAGGATTGAGTCTTTGGCTGAGACAATGTCATTAATCTTATTGAATGTTTGATTTGAAGTATTTTCAACAGCTCTCAACATGAATAATAACCAGTTCTTCCAATCTCCTCTCTGATAAACCCCCATTAATCCTGAATAATAATCATTCTTATGATCTAAGATATACCTACTCAAAAATAATATCGGAACATCGAGCAGGCCCTTATTCGTCAAATAATTGATGTTGAATACTCTCCCTGTCCTTCCATTTCCATCTCTAAATGGGTGAATAGCTTCAAATTGATAATGAGCAATAGCCATTTTTAGAAGATGGTCTATTTTAAAATGCTCATCATCATTGACAAAGGTTATCAGATTTTCTAATCTATTTTGAATTACAGAAGAGTCTCGTGGAGGAGTATAAATTACTTGACCAGCATTGGAGCCTGTCCCTCCTTGCTTTATGGTTGTTGGAACAAAGCTTGGGCGAATTGTATCAGATGTTTGCTTAATTTCCTGAAATACTTGAATAAAGTATTTTAGATCAAACTTTTTAGCACTCTGTAAATACTTGAAGCCAGACCAAAGAGCCTCTCTATATCTTAATACCTCCTTTGATGCTCCATTCGACTCATTTCTTTTATCACTAAACGCCTTGTACAATTCATCATCTGTCGTAAAAATATTTTCTATCTCACTGGAAATCTTTGCTTCTTGCAGACTAATTGTATTAATAAGTAACCCTTGATTGGGAATTACAACACTTCGTCCCTGAAGCTTTCCTAACGCGGCCTTTGCATCTCCAAGAATCCTCAATATTTCTATTGTTTGATGGAGCTCCTCTCTAATTGGTAATGGCGGAATATTATTCCAGGGGATATCTCTGTTTGGATTGATTGGATAAAGTAATTCTGTCATGGTATAACTAATGTTTAGTGTTTTTCAATATACTGGCTTCAAAATTACGATTTTTTAATATTCCAGACATTAATAATGTCGTTTTTTAATGTTTGCTCAAGTTTTGACCTTAAAAATCAGCCTCCCGCAACTATCAAACATTAAAATAACCGCGTTTTAATGTCTGTTAGATTTTTGACCTTAATATCTAGTTCGCCTCCATTGTCAAACATTAAAAAAGCTGCCTTTTAATGTTTGTCCGAATTCTGACTGCAAAAGCCGTTGCCATTGACCACTTCCCGCCAGAGTGAATTGACCACCCCTGGCCGGTCGTAAATCACTGTTATAATGCATCGTATGTTTTTGAGTAAATTCCGGCTAAATGTGGTCAAGGCTTCCGGCATTTGCAACGATATTCCATTCAAATCGATTTCAAAGTTATGGACATAAAAACATTGCATCAATTGTTTTTTATGGTTATAACCCTAATAATATAATATTTTGATACTATATTTGTGGTTACAACCTTAAAAAATGCATATGAATAAAAGAGACCTGTACTTAAAACAGATAAAACCATTTATTGATAAACCGTTAATAAAAGTAATTACCGGCATCAGGAGAAGTGGTAAATCGATAATAATGAAGTTGCTAAAAGAAGATTTTCTTGAAAGGGAAATTGATGAGAATCAAATAATTTATCTGAATTTCGAGAGTCTGGAGTTTTCTGATATATCGAATGCAGAAAAACTTTATTTTTATATTAAAGACAGAATTGTCAAAGACAAAAGAACCTATTTGCTTCTTGATGAGATACAAGAAGTTAACTCCTGGGAAAAAGCTGTCAATTCATTTCTGGCCGATTTTGATGTTGACATATATCTAACAGGTTCCAACTCCCGGCTTTTATCCTCCGAACTGGCAACCTATCTTAGCGGTCGTTACGTGGAAATTCATCTTTATCCGCTTTCTTTTTCAGAATACCTGCAATTTAAGTCTGCACGAACCGGTATTAATGAATTTAATATTCAAGTCGAATTTAAAACCTTCCTCAGAATGGGTGGGTTCCCTGTATTGCATATTGCTGAATATCCAATAGAATCAGCATACAAAATTGTATATGATATCTATTCTTCAGCCATTTTGCGCGACACCATTCAACGAAACAAAATACGCGATGTGGAGCTCCTTGAAAGGGTGGTGAAATTTGTATTTGATAATGTGGGGAATAAGTTTTCAGCAAAAAATGTGGCAGATTATTTTAAAAGCCAGCAACGAAAGATTGATCTGAACACAGTTTATAATTACCTCAACGCACTCGAAAGCGCATCTATCATCTACCGGATTCCCCGATACGATTTGGCGGGAAAAGAAATTTTAAAGACATATGAAAAATATTTTTCAGGCGACCAGGGGATTATTTACTCTGTAATAGGCTACAAAGACACGATGATTTCAGGAGTGCTTGAAAACATTGTAATGCTTGAACTGAAAAGAAGGGGATTTAAAGTTTTTACCGGGAAATGGGGAGAGCGGGAAATTGATTTTGTGGCTGAAAAAAATGAGAACAAAATATACGTTCAGGTAGCTTATAAAATCACAGAACAATCTACCATCGACCGGGAATTTAAGCCGCTTCTGGAAATAAAAGACAATCATCCCAAATATGTGGTTACAATGGACGAATTCCGGAAAGACAATATTGAAGGTGTAAAACATGTATATATTGCCGACTTTTTACTGATGGGGAATTGGGTGTAATTGTACATTTGACTGAAGCAACCATTCCTGTTTTTTAATTACTTACCTGTTAATGATTTTTCCTCCCTGTTCGCCAGGGAAATCCCAAAAGGTTAACAGGGCTGGTAAAAGCTCTAAATGAACTTACTATATTTTCTTTTATTGAATTTGTGAGCTTAAAAACTTCAACCTGTTTTTTCTATTTTATCACATTACCCCGGATCAAAATTTTCCCTAAATAAATAACTGAACGGTTATATTTCATTGGATTCATCGTAATATCTGACAGTTGAGACGAACCTAATATTTTGGCTTTGTCCGGTATGCAAGACTTGTCCCGGTGCTCCGGGAACCGGGAGGATGGTGGTACTAAGGGAATTACCGCGGATACGATCCCCGGCATGGAACCCTCTGAACAAACCACTAACACATTCATAATCAACTTGCCATTTTGCGCAATAAGCGCAACCGGGAAAGCTGCGCCCAAAAACCAACAAAACCGGCAGAACTACCGTTCGTAAACACCAGTCTGGCAGTGCTATTGACGTGAAAACACAAAAAACCTGCAATACATTGCAAAAGCCGTTGCCATTGACCACTGGCTTTTCCTGGTATGAAACATTATTCATTCTGAATTGTTATTACAATTAATACCTTAATTATTCGAACCAGTTGTCAGATGACATGTGATTATTCTCTTCGTCAACTAATCCTGTATTTCCTCAGGCTGGGCTACTCCGGATTCGGAGGACCGGTAGCTCTTGTGGGCTATATGCACAGAGATCTTGTCGAAGAACGCAAATGGATATCAGAAGAGGAATACAGGGACGGACTGGCGCTTGCTCAGCTTGCTCCCGGACCACTTGCTGCACAACTTTGCATGTATCTGGGTTATGTTCATTATCGCTTTATCGGCGCAACTCTGGCAAGCCTGGCCTTTATAATGCCATCATTCCTCATGGTGGTTGCGATTGGGGTGGCCTATAAACTTTTTGAAGGATTGCCATGGATGCAGTCGGTATTTTACGGGGTAGGAGCTTCAGTTATAGGTATTATTGCAGTCAGTTCCTTCAAATTATCTGTTAAATCTGTAAGTAAGCTGGATTTAATTTCCATGAAGAAAAACTGGATTCTATGGTTGTTTTTCTGCTCGGCACTGGCTATAACAGTTATCACCAGATCTGAACAGGTCCTTATATTTATAGGAGCCGGACTACTGTATATGTTAATAAAAGCTCCTCCCAATTGGTTTTCTAAACCAGGCTTAGGGGTGGTATTTACCATAGGGGCCGGTTTCTGGAGCTTCGAATTACCGACACTCGCAAAAATTGCCCTCTTTTTCACAAAGGCCGGTGCATTTGTTTTTGGCAGCGGACTTGCAATCATTCCTTTTCTTCATCAAAGTGTTGTAACTGATTTTCAGTGGCTCAATGAAAAACAGTTTCTTGATGCTGTTGCAGTGGCAATGATAACTCCCGGGCCGGTGGTAATTACTGTAGGATTCATAGGATATCTTGTTGCCGGATTCCCGGGTGCCTGTGTAGCTGCATTGGCTACCTTCCTGCCGTGTTATATAATCACCATAGCAGCAGCTCCTTACTTTAAACAAATTGCAGCAAATAAGCCGGTCAGAGCATTTGTTGATGGAATAACTGCAGCAGTTGTCGGAGCTCTGGTAGGAGCTGTTGTGATAATCGGATCACGCAGTATAGTTGATTTAACTACCTTGCTGATTGCTGTATCCACAGTCTTATTATTAATCTTTGTTAAGAAAATAAAAGAGCCATATATTATTCTTGTGGCAGCGGTAGTTGGTGTGGTGATTAAAATGATAATTTAATCTTAAGCAATATGGAAAGAAGAAGCTTTTTACGTAATAGTGTACTTATTGGCGGATCAGCATTTATTCCGGATAGTCCCTTATTCAGTCAGACTGCTGCCGCTAACGGCATTGATGTACTGACAGATAATTCAGGCAATTATGCTCTTCAGCCTCTGCCATTTCCTGATGATTTTCTTGAGCCTTATATGGATGCGGAGACTGTAAGATTACATTATACCTATCATCATGGAGGGGCGGTAAAGGCTGCCAACACTGATTTAAAAAAAATCAAAGAAGCCACTGACAGTAACAATTTTGAGACTGTCGATTTCTGGACTAAAAAACTTTCATATCATTTTTCGTCACATATACTGCATACAATTTTCTGGACAAACCTTTCAAATAAACAATCAAATCCTGAAGGGGATCTCCTTAAAAGAATTGAAAAAAGCTTTGGAAGTTATGATAAACTTTTAAATTATATCGCCAGTACATCAAAGACAATTGATGGCAATGGATGGGGAATTTTAGGGTATCAGCCATATTCTGACAGTCTTACTGTTCTTCAATGCGAAAATCACGAAAAACTTACACAATGGGGTGTGATCCCGCTTCTTGTAATCGATGTATGGGAACATGCCTATTATCTGAAGTATAAAAACAAGAGAGCTGATTTTGTTGATGCGCTGATAAAAATCATCAACTGGGATAATGTTGCTTTCAGGCTTAACTCAGCTGTAAGGCTGGTAAAATAGACTTCTGTTTTGCAAACACATGTTTGATGATTTTTTTAAATTCTCATAAATTACTATTAGATAACAAGTGCTGAATCTTATTTAATGGCTATCTTACAGCCCTTTTAGATAAGGTAGATTGAGATCTTTTGTTTTTATACTTTTTGCTTTTGTATTTCCTTCGCAGCTGATATCAGGACAGGATGGTAGTATTAAGGCCTTTCGGTCCGATATTTCTCCCGGGTTAGACGGAATCCTTAATGATCCACAATGGCAAAGCGCGACCCCGTTCACTGACTTTAGGATGGTTGAACCGGATCCGGGCAATACACCATCAGAAAAAACTGAAGTCAGAGTAATTTACACCCAGAACGGTATTTATTTTGGTATCAGGTGCTTCGACAGTGAGCCGGGTAAAATTACAGCCAATACTATGGATCATGATAAATCTAAAGAGAGAAATGAAGATCAGGTAAGTATCCTGATTGATCCCTTTCAGGATAAAAGGAGCGCATATATTTTCATAGTGAATCCCAAAGGTGCAAGAAGTGAAGGTTTTGCAAGCGGAGAACATTATAGTCTCGGATGGGATGGTTTATGGGAAGCAAAGTGCAGGAAAGATGCCGAGGGATGGAGCGGAGAGATTTTTATTTCATTCAAAACAATATCATTCAATCCTAAGCTTTCTTCGTGGGGGCTTAACATTGAAAGGTATATTGCCAGAAAACAGGAAGTAATAAGGTACTCGGGCATAAGCCTGAACAGTTTCTTTTCCAATCCGAAAGAGGCAGGGATCCTGGAAGGGATTTCCGATATAAAACAGGGTTTGGGAGTTACCTTCAGACCCTATGGAAAGGTATCCCGAACTGATGATAAAAATGACGGCCTGAGCCCTGAGAAAAATCTTAAAGGCGGCTTCGATATATATAAAAACATCACTCCAAACCTTGTAGGTGCAATAACAGTAAACACTGACTTTGCTGAAACAGAAGTTGATGCGAGAAAACTCAATATCACAAGGTTCCCATTATACTATCCGGAAAAAAGAACCTTCTTTCTTGAGGGTTCAGACATTTTCGAGTTCGGCAGCACATCATCAACAACTTTCCTCCCATTTTTCAGCAGAAGAATAGGACTGCTTGAAGGACAACAGGTTCCTCTTAACTGGGGAACCAAATTATACGGGAAAGTTGGTAATACAAATTTATCAGTGCTCGATGTTCAATCAGGTAATACATCCTTTTCTCCTTCAACAAACATGTTTGCCGGTAGAGTGTCTCAGAACATTTTTGATGAATCAAAAGTCGGCGTAATTATTACAAACGGAAGCCAGTCAGGAGAAAAGAACACTCTTGCCGGTGTGGATTTCAGGTACAAAACCTCCAGATTTATGGGGAATAATAACTTTTCAGCAGACTTGTGGGGAATAAAGAACTGGAATGAGAAGAATGGCGGAAATAAAAATGGATTCGGGATAAAAATTGATTATCCCAACGATCTGATAGATGCTGCTGTAACATATAATTTCTTTGGCGATTCGCTTAATCCTGGATTGGGTTTCCTGCCAAGAAACGGGTATCATTCACTTTATACAGCTGCCAGTTATATGCCAAGACCGGAGAAAGGATGGCTTGGGGACCTTGTTCGCCAGTGGTACTTTGAACTGAGAATGACAAACTATTGGAATTTACAGGGTAACCTTGAAAGCCGTCAGATATTTACGGCTCCTGTAAATTTCAGAACAGAAAGCGGAGAACACATTGAGTTCAATATTATTCCTAACAGGGAGGTACTGCCAAATGACTTTGAAGTGGCTGACAGCGTTGTTATCCCCAAAGGTGATTACTCATTTACAAATTACCGGTTTGAAGTAAATACAGCATCTTACAGAATTGTACAGGTCGATTTCAGCTACCGGTTCGGTCAGTTTTATGGAGGACATTTCAATGATATTGAAACAGGTCTCACACTTAAAGCTGATGGTTATGCTACATTACAGCTCGGAGCCAATGTAATCAGGGGCAATCTTCCTGAAGGTAAGTTTTCAGAAAATGTCTATTTTACAAGGCTTAATGTTTATTTAACACCCGATCTGGGAATTACAAATTATGCACAGTATGATGATATAACCAACACAATTGGTTACAACGGTAAATTCTTCTGGCAGATCCGTCCGGGGAATACCCTCTTCCTTGTTTACAATAATAACATCGCAAACAAATTTGATCCTGAACAAAGATTCAGGGTATATGAAGACCAGGTCATTTTTAAGGTTCAGATGAGTGTCAGGTTCTGAATCTTTCCTTAATTCATCTTACCCTGGTATTAAAATTCTGGTTTCTGTATTTTATCTGTCAATGCTTTGAATTAATATTCTTTAACAATATATTTGTCCCCGTGAAAAGAAACTGGATCATCATTTTGTCCCTGATGGCCATGGTAATAATCATTACTCATGACATCATTCCTCATTTTCACGATGAAAGTGGCGATAAAGAGATTTTCTCAGGTCATCTATCATATCAACACGATCACGGGAAAACAAATCATAACCACAGGAACCATCTTCCCCTGCATCAGCATGCATTTTCCGACAATGATTTTCTTGTTCAGCGAAGTGCTTTGTCGCTGAACAAGATTTATAAAGACCTTAATCAGGAATACGGGTGCATCCATTACCCGATAATTGAGTTTAAAACTTTTCTGCTTATTGCAGGTTCCATACTCGAAATTAAGGAACCCTTAAATTATAAAAACTGCATGCTCCCCTGTAATCTTACAAGGGGCTCTCCAGTCATTTCCTGAATCAGGAAGATTTTCCTCACTGATAATTGTTGTGATTTCAACTCCTGAAATATTCAGGATTAATAAATTCATTTATTCAGACACATGAAAAAATTTTTATTGTTACTATTTACATTGGCATTTCTTATGTCATGCCAAAAGAATCAGAAAAATGCTGATTCAACAGTTTCTGATTATGATGCACTTGAATCTTTAGCAGTTACTTATTATACTGAAAAAGTTGAATTATTCGCTGAGTTCAGACCATTAGTTGTTGGCGATACAGTAAAAATAGGTGCACATTTTACCAGGCTGGGTGAATATTTTAAAGCGATTATTGACGGAACTATTACTGTCTCTTTAATCGTGGAAGATAATACTGTTTCGCAAACAGCAACTGTTTCAAGCTCGCCCGGTATTTTCAGATTCTTCTTTGTTCCTGTCAGAGCCGGTACAGGAAAACTTGTTTTTGATATAAAAAATGATGAGTTTACAGACAGGCTTGTTATAGATAGTATTTCGGTTTATGCCGATGTCAAAAAAGCAATGAACGCTATATCGGAAGAGCCTCAGTCTAATGCAATCCCATTTTTTAAGGAACAGGCATGGAAAATAGAATTTGCAAATATGGAGGTTATACCAATGCCTTTTAGTGAGGTGATTAAGACATCAGGAGAAATACTGTCCGCACAAGGTGATGAAATGGTGATTACAGCCAATACCTCAGGCATTGTTACGTTCATCCGGGGTAAAAGTATTACAGGCGCTGTTGTGACTAGCGGAGAAACAGTTTTTGCCATTACGGGAGGTAACCTGACTGATGGTAATGCTGAAATTGAGTTTAGAAAAGCAAAAGCAGCCTTTGAAAAAGCCAGGGCTGATTACGATAGGACAAAAGAACTGACAAATGACAATATTATTTCACAGAAGGATTTCCTCGAAATAAAGGAAAAATACGAAACCGCACAGGCTAACTATGAAAACCTTTCCCGGAATTACAAAGCTGGCGGTCAAAATATAACATCACCGCTTTCAGGCTATGTGAAAAGTGTTCTTGTTGCCGAAGGACAGTATGTTACTATTGGTCAACCTTTAGCAACCGTTTCCAGGAACAACAGTTTAATCCTCAAAGCTGAAGTTTCGCAAAAATATTTCTCTAGGCTTGGAGAAGTTACCTCGGCTAATTTCAGATCAGCTTATGACAATAAAACTTATAGCATTGAATCGATGAACGGGAGGATTTTATCTTATGGGAAAAGCAGCGATTCAAACGCATCATTCATCCCTGTAAACTTCACATTTGAGAATAAAGGAAATTTCATACCCGGTACATTTGCTGATGTCTTCCTGAAATTGAAACCTTACGGAGATGCAAAGGTGATACCGGTATCTGCACTGATTGAGGAACAGGGGTTATTTTATGCCTATGTACAAACTGCCGGCGAAAGTTTTGTAAAACGTGAACTTACATTGGGAGGTACTGATGGAATCAACATACAGGTTTTAAAAGGATTAAATTTCGGTGATCGTGTCGTTACCAAAGGGGCTTATCAGATAAAACTGGCTTCTGCTACAGGTGTGATCCCTGCCCATGGTCATGCTCATTAATCTTTAAATTTAGCTGGTATGTTACATAGAATAATAGAATTTTCATTAAATAACAGGCTGCTGGTGTTGCTTTGTGCAACATTATTAACGCTTTGCGGGGCATATATTGCTTTCGATATGGAGGTTGATGTGTTCCCTGATCTTACAGCGCCTACTGTGGTTGTGATGACTGAAGCTCACGGAATGGCGCCGGAAGAAGTAGAACGCCTTGTTACCTTTCCCATCGAAACTGCAGTAAACGGAGCTACAAATGTGCGTCGTGTACGTTCTTCCTCAACGGCAGGTTTTTCCATAGTATGGGTGGAGTTCGACTGGGGTACTGATATTTTCAAAGCCCGTCAGATTGTCAGCGAAAAACTTATACCTGTCGGCACTGCGATGCCCATCGGAGTTGGGTCGCCAACTCTTGCACCTCAATCGTCGATTATGGGAGAGATCCTGTTGATAGGACTCACCTCCGATTCAACAAGTCAGATGGAACTGCGCACTATTGCCGAATGGACAATTCGCCCGGCACTGCTGGCTACCGGAGGTGTATCGCAGGTTACAATTATAGGAGGTGATTACAAACAATATCAGATCCTTGCCGACCCGGTCAAAATGAAATATTTCCAGGTTTCACTCCCTGAACTAATGGAAACATGTGAAAATATGAATCAGAATGCAACCGGCGGGATAATGAATGAATACGGTAATGAATATATAATCAGGGGGATGGTAAGAACGAATAACCTCTCTGAACTGGGTAAAACTGTGGTTAAGTTAAAAGGCAGTTATCCTGTTAAAATAGAAGATATTGCAGAAATTAGGATTGGTCCGGCTCCCAAGATCGGTTACAGCTCACTTAACGGGATATCTGCAGTGGTTCTAACAGTATTAAAACAGCCCAACACTAATACTCTCGATCTGACCAAAACCATTGACAATAATATTGCTAACCTTAAAAAGAGTTTTCCTGGCCATATTAATATAAATACTAATATATTCCGTCAGGCTGATTTTATTGAATCATCCATTAATAACGTGCAGAAAGCTCTTCTGGAAGGATCAGTATTTGTGATAATTGTTCTTCTGGTGTTCCTGATGAATTTCCGCACAACAATAATTTCATTGCTTGCCATCCCGGTTTCATTGCTTATAAGCATTATCACCCTCAGATTGTTTGGCTATAACATTAACACCATGAGCCTGGGAGGAATGTCAATTGCAATAGGAGTGCTTGTGGATGATGCCATTATTGTTGTGGATAATGCCTTCAGAAGGCTAAAACTAAATGCCAGAAATGTAGGTCCGGAAAAACCTGACAACACAGAAGTCATTTACAAAGCCACCCGCGAAATAATGGCTTCAATTCTCAATGCTACGCTTATTATCATTGTTGCATTCATTCCCCTGTTCTTTCTTTCAGGAATGGAAGGCAGGATGTTGCAGCCGCTTGGGATTGCATTTATAGTCTCCCTTTTTGCTTCATTGATTGTGGCAGTATCAATAACACCCGTTTTGTCTTCCTGGCTGCTTACCAGTCCTCAGATGCTTGCCCGTAACGAAAAAGGAAGCCCCGTTGTAAACTGGCTGGGAGAAAAGTATGAACGCCTGCTGGGTGGTGCAATGAAAGCAAAAAGACTGATACTGTGGGGTACAGGATTAACCGTTGTTTTGGCAGCAATCTTGTTCTTCTCCATGGGAAGGAGCTTCTTACCTGATTTTAACGAAGGTTCATTGAACATTGGTACTGTAAGTTTGCCAGGTATCTCACTTGATGAGGCAAACAAGATCGGTTCAATAGTTGATAAAACTTTGTTATCCATTCCCGAAATAAAATCTGTAACCCGACGTCAGGGTCGTGCTGAACTGGATGAACATGCATTAGGTGTGAACGGTGCTGAAATAGAGGTCGTATTCAGTCTCGACAGCCGGTCGAAAGAAGATTTCATGGCCGATTTAAGAAAAAAAATGGCAGGCATCTCCGGAGTAAACATCACAATCGGAGGACCTTTGAGCCATAGGATTGACCACATGCTTTCAGGTACAAGAGCTAATATTGCGATCAAATTATTTGGTACGGATCTGGGTCAGTTGTTTACAATTGCAAATCTGATAAAAACCAATATTGAAGGTGTGGAGGGACTGGTAGATTTAAGCGTGGAGCAACAAATCGCCATCCCCCAGGTACAGATAAAACCTAAAAGGGATATGCTCGCCAGATATGGTATACCCCTTAACGATTTTACTGAATTCATTGATGTTGCTTTTGCCGGGGAAAAGGTTTCAGAGGTCTTTGAAGGCAACCGCAGTTTCGACCTGATTGTGAGGTATGATAGTACTAACCGAGGGTCAATTGAGAACATGCGTAATGCACTGATAGATGCGGGAGATGGTACGAGGATTCCATTGTATTATGTAGCGGATGTGGTTTCTGCAAGCGGTCCGAATACCATAAACCGTGAAAATGTGCAACGCAAAATTGTAGTTTCCGCGAACGTGGCCGGAAGGGATCTGGCTAGTGTAGTGCAGGATATAAAGGATAAGGTAAACCAGAACATCAGTTTGCCTGAAGGGTACAGAGTGGAATATGGAGGTCAGTTCGAAAGTGCTGAAAAAGCATCAAGGCTTTTACTTATCACCTCACTGATTGCTGTACTTATTATCTTCCTGATATTGTTTCAGGAATTCAGGAACACCCGCCTTGCCGCTATTATTTTGTTAAACCTCCCTTTGGCTCTGATTGGCGGAGTATTTAGTCTATGGCTAACCATCGGTATTGTGAGTATTCCGGCAATTATTGGATTTATCACCCTTTTTGGAATAGCTACCCGTAATGGTATTTTGCTGGTCTCTAATTACCAGACTCTGGAAAAACAGGGATATAATCTGATGGATACTATAATAACCGGTTCCAGAGAGCGATTGAGTCCTATCCTGATGACAGCCCTGACAGCTGCACTGGCTCTGATACCACTGGCCTTATCCGGTCAGAAGGCAGGTAACGAAATACAGAGTCCTATGGCTAAAGTGATCCTTGGCGGTCTGCTTACTTCTACTCTGCTGAATATCTTTATAGTGCCAATTGTGTACTACCTGGTGAACCGAAATAAACATCAACAAAAAACTGAAATGGTATGATCCGCATTATATACATAATTCTGTTTGGACTCCTTATTCAACCTGCTTTTTCTCAGATGCCTTTTCAGGCAGTGCTGGATAGTGTGGAGATTAACAATAAGATATTGTCTGCCGGTCGTCAAATGACCGAATCCCAGAAGCTGAATGCAAAGACAGGAATTTACCTTGCCAATCCAACGGTCTCTTATGACAGGCTGAACAATTCAGCCGGCAGTTATTCCGAAATGATAGTATCACAGTCTTTCGATTTTCCCTCGGCTTACTTTCAGAAGAGCAAAATTGCAAACTTAACGGTATCTCAGGCCGATGAGCAATATCGCCAGGCAAAACTTGAAATTGGTTCAGAGCTTGCCCGGGTATTTGCTGAAATAGTATATTCAAACCGGAAGATATCAATTCTTACCAGGCGTCAGATGATTGCTCAGCAATTACAGACAGGGATAGAAAAAAGATTGCAAACCGGCGATGCCAACATTTTTGAGACAAACCGTGTAAGAAGCGAGCTGGCTAAAACACATAGTGAACTCCGCATTACAGAAAACCGGAGAAATGCATTGAACCTGAAATTATCAGAGCTCAATGGTGGCAGACCAATGGAGATTGCCGATACAACTTTCACTGATCTGCCGGGTTTTACAATTACTGATACCTCTGCAAATACTATTTTAACCCGCAATCCCCAGGTCAGACAATGGGAAACCGAAATTCAGATAACGGAGATGAACATTAATCTGCAACGGTCGTTGAGCTACCCTAAATTTGAAATAGGTTATCGTCAGGACATGAATACCGGGCAAAACTATAATGGTATTCACGCAGGTATCTCAATTCCTCTGTTTGAGAACAAAAACATGGTCAGGACCGCTAAAGCGAGGCAAATGTATGCAATGGAAGCTTCAGATGCATACAGGCTCGAGCTTCAGAGCAAAGTATCACAACTAATTGAAGAATACAGGACAGTGCAACAATCAGCAATAAGTATTAATGAAGTTTTCAAAACTCTTAATACACCTGACCTCCTGGTAAAAGCATATAAAACTGGCCAGATAAGCTATACGGAATTTTTTACCGAATACGAGAATTATCAGCAAATGGTATTGTATGTTGAGGATCTGAATCTGAAAGCTTCTGCTTTACAGCTGCAATTATATGTGCTGTCAGGGCTATAGGAATTTCTGATATTTATTAATTCAGTCAGCTGTCATCTGAAAAGATGGCAGCTTTTTTTTGTACCATATCCGGGGGATCTGATGACTATCCAAAAAAAACTTAAAAAAAATTGCAATTAAAACAAATTAATATATATTTGCATATCCCCTCCCGGGGGATAGGATAAAACAAATTATTATGGAAGAACATAAGCACATTAAAGAAGTCATTAACAGGCTTTCTAAAATTGAAGGACATGTAAGAGGCATCAAAAAAATGCTTGAGGAAGGAAAACCATGTGACCAGATTCTCCTGCAATTCTCAGCAGTTCAGTCTGCAATGATGAATGCTTCGAAAATCCTGCTTGAAGATCATTTTGATCATTGCGTCATGGGGAAAGTTACTGACAAGGCTCTTGAGGCCGAATTAATTGAATTTAAGAAAGCTTTGGACAGTTATATACACTAACAATGCATGGATAAAAAGAATTTAAAAGAAATCCGTTCGCACGGACATTCACATGGTTCTATCGACCCGTCAATTGCCACAACCAGGAAGGGTATATGGGCTGTAAAATGGTCCTTCATTATCCTGATGATAACTTTCCTCATCCAGGTTGTTATTGTGATTTTCACCGGAAGTGTGGCCTTGCTTGCAGATACAATCCATAATCTGGGCGATGCCGTTACAGCAATTCCTCTTGGTATTGCATTCTTGTTTGCCCTTCGAAAACCATCAAAAAGATTTACCTATGGTTTTGGAAGGGTCGAGGATCTTGCCGGTGTCATAATTGTTATGATAATTCTGTTCAGTGCGATTGTTGCCGGATACCAGGCTGTTGAAAGGATACTAAACCCTGTTCCGATCCGCAATATCTGGGCTGTTATTATTGCATCAATAATCGGATTTATTGGAAACGAAGGCGTTGCAATGTTCAGAATTAAGGTTGGGAAGGAAATAGGAAGCGCTGCCCTTGTAGCAGATGGTTATCACGCAAGAATTGATGGATTCACGAGCCTGGCAGTCCTGTTTGGAGCCATCGGTGTGATTATCGGATTCCCCATTGCAGATCCGATAATAGGACTTCTGATAACACTGACAATCCTGAAAATTGTCTGGGATTCTGTAAGAAAGGTTTTTACAAGACTCCTTGACGGGGTGGAGCCTGAATATTTAGATGAAATCCGACATTCACTTACTCATGTTCAGGAAATAAATGAAATACTTAACATCAGGGCAAGGTGGTCGGGTCACCAGCTTCTGGCTGAGATTCATATAAGAGTCAGTCCGGATATCAGTGTTACAGATGCTCACAGGATTGCTGAAGATGCGGAGCATGAAATAATGGATCACATAAAATATGTTTCCAATGTAGTTGTCCGGATAGTACCCGGCCATTCTGATTAAAAAAGATATTATGAAACACACAAAACCAAATTATGGACAGGAAATGATACCACTACTGGTAATTACTTCCATACTGTTCTTTCTGACCTCGATGTTCCTGATTTATTATATTTTTTCAGGATACAAAAACACGGTTCTGTCAATAGTTCTTGCCTGCCTGGCATTTATCTCTGGTACATTTGCAGTTACAGGTTTTTGGAGCAGCAGGATAGGAAAGCTTAAAATGAGGGATAAGATCATCAATGAACTTAAGCTTACAGGATCTGAAAATGTGCTTGATGTCGGGTGTGGAAGAGGATTGCTGACAATGGGGATTGCAAAGAGGCTTACTGGTGGAAAGGTCGTCGGACTCGACCACTGGAAAAGCACATTTGAATATAGCTACACCCGAAAGATGGCCGAAGCAAACATTGAAGCAGAAGGAGTTGGAGATAAAACTGAAATAACTGACGGAGATGCTGTTAATCTGCCTTTCGCGGATAACAGTTTTGACATTGTAACATCATCGCTGGCACTGCATCATATAACTGATTCCGCGAAGGCAATCAGCGAGATGTGTCGGGTAGTAAAACCCGGAGGTATAGTTGCCATCGCAGATCTGCCAGTACCGCTCTTCCGTAATCAGATTGTAGAATCAGGACTTAAGATTCTGACTGTGAAACCATTAACACGACTTTTCTTTATAAGAATGAGGTTAATAGTTGCAGTTAAGTAAAAGATGAGGCTGTATCATTGGCCTCTTTCTCTGTATCCACCTCTAAATGCCACTAAATCGGCACTTATTGAAAGTCAGTGGATTTGAAAGCCCCCCTGGGGGGTTTGAGGGTAAAATCGGACTTATGAAACAAACTCTTCAACTTATCATAAAAGCAATAACATTATGTCAGCAGAAAAAGTAAAACAGGGACAGGAGGATTATGATCTCCGGATAAAGAATCAGATGGGGAAAATGATTGATTCGTATGACAATTATATGAAAAGAGTGACTTTCGGCAGGGAAAATAAACTGCGTGAACTTACTGTCGGGACTGCACAGGTAAAAAATGGAGATGCCGTCCTTGAAATCGGATGCGCTACCGGATCTCTCACTCTTGCCATTAAAAGAAAAGCCGGGGCTACTGGCAAGGTATTTGGAATTGACATTATTCCCGGGATGATTGAACGCAGTAAACAGAAAGCTGCGGAACAGGGAGTTGATGCGGGTTTTCAGGAAGGGAGCATTGACAATATTCCTTTTCCTGATAGCCAGTTTGATGTAGTAATCTGCAGTTTTATGATTTTCCATATGTCAGAAGGGGTAAGACAAAAAGGGATTAAAGAAATTTACAGAGTTCTCCGTCCGGGAGGAAGATTATTTGTGCTTGACCTCACTCTGCCTCAGGGAGGATTCTCAAGATCAATTATGAAGGTATTCCTGGGCTTTATGTTTAAACACGATCTCAAAGAGTTATTCCCCTTAATGGAATCAGCAGGATTTTCCGGATTGAATTTATCAAGGTTTCCGTTTCGGTTAATTGGATTATCATTATTATCTTTCGTTACCGGAAACAAATAAAACCGGGACAATCACAATTTACAATTGAAGAGGTTTACCGGCAGCAGTATTTTAATACCAGCAGGACATAAATTGAGTATTATTGTTTTGCTGCTTCTCCTTCCGTTAAATCATCTGTCAGGTCAGAAGGTAATAACAGTAATCCCTGTATCTTCCATTCCTCCGATTGACGGAAAGTCAGACGATATTTCTCCTCAGCTATCCCCTTATAATTTTTTCGGGCTTGAGCCGGTAAGGGGCGTTGCTTCCCCTTCTGAAACAAGAATTGCAGTCATGCAATCAAGGGATACTCTGTATTTTGCAATTGCCTGTATCCAGAATTCTCCGGTGACTGCTAAAATCCAGTCCCGTGATAAATTTGCTCAGAATGATGACGGATTTTTTATTATTCTGGGCACTTTTAACGACAACCGTAATGGATATTGCTTCGGTGTAAATCCGCTGGGTACTCAGGCTGATTTCAGAATTATAGATGATGGCCGCACCCTTGATTATAACTGGGATACGGAATGGCTTTCAAAATCAGTGATCAATGACAGGGGCTGGTTTACTGAAATAGCAATCCCTTTCAAAAGTATTAAATTCAAAAAAGGACTGGATGAGTGGCAGTTAAATTTCAGGAGAATTGTCAGGGTGGATTCTGAAATATCATACTGGGCAAATGTAGTGTCCGAGGAATTCAAAATTTCATCATCAGGAATAATGCAGAAAATAGCTCCCCCCGAAACCAGGAATAAACTTATGGTGATCCCATATGGTATGGGTAAGGATACGTACTCCCCAGCCGAAAATCAAAAACATGTTTTTACCGGACAATTTGGCGGAGATATTAACTGGCAGCCTGTTTCAAATCTTACAGCAAACATAACCGTGAATCCGGATTTTGCAACAGTTGAAGCTGATGAGGATGTAATTGACCTTTCAAAATATGAGATCCAATATCCTGAGAAACGCATCTTTTTCCAGGAGGGTAACGAAATGTACAGTACAAGACTAAAGACATTTTATTCGCGGCGTATAGGGGATATTGCTGCTGGTGTTAAGTTGACAGGGAAGGCAGGAAAGACTAATATTAATCTTATAAATGTCTTTGATAAACATGCGACCGATACTTCCGGAAATAAACCCATGTACACCGCAATAAGGATAAAGCGGGATATACTTAAATCATCAAGCCTTGGACTTACTGCAACCAACAAACTGGTTGATGAAAATATGAAATCTACTTTAAGTACAGATTATGTGCTTAACCTGGGCCCTCTCTGGAAGCTGACAGGACAATATGTTGCCGCTATTGATGACTGGAGTGTTTTGAGAAATGCAGGTTATGTCAGATTCGCCGCAGAGAATAATTTCTTTCACTGGCATATCAGATATTCCTATACCCAGGGAGATGGCCTGAAAGATATATTCAATGAGACAGGCTATTTAACTGACGACGACAGAAATGAATTTGATTCGGATCTATCCTATAAATGGTGGTTTAAGAACACTGCAATAAAATACATTTCGCTGGGTACCGCCAATAACTGGTATTGGAATGATACCTTTACCAGGTTCATGAGCTGGAATGTGAATGAAACAGCTGATATTTTCCTGAAAAACAAGCTGAACTTTGGTTTCAGATATAATAATGAATACAGGTTCCTCAAAACTGATAGTACTGATTATTATAATCACTATTATTCAGGAACAATCGGGTATAATACTGAAGCATATAACAGTGCACGGGTAATGTTCAGGAAGGGTCGTAGTTTTGGATCAGAATACTATTCAATTGAAGCAGGATTACAGTTCAAGGCATTTAACAGGCTTGCTCTTGAGCTAAAGCCAAAATATATAAATTTCAATCCTGAAACTAGTTCATATAAAACCACATTCATAAACAGCCTTTCTGCGACATACAATTTCACGAATGATCTCTGGGTGAAACTGATTTGTCAGAACAATACCTCAATTGAGAAGATATATGTTTATGGCCTTTTAGGATGGAGATTTAAGCCCCCCTTCGGTTACATGTATTTTATAGTCAATCATACTGAATATCTCGATCCTGTGGGTAAGTTTCAGAATAAATATATCGGCTACCTGAAAGTTACCTGGCCAATAACTCTCCGATGAAGTATGAAAATCAGGATTATTCACAGCGGGAAATATTCATATATGATGTATTGATAGTTTTCAGGCATGGAATCAATATAATACTAGCATGAGCGAATCAAGTGGGGCTGAACCGGCATGATGTGGTAATGGAGTCTGGTTTGTCAATAGGATCCGGAATAAACTGCTCACTAAACACCGGATCTGAATACCAGATCTCCTAAACATAAATGCTAAGCCAAACCTGTCCGACTAAATGTGGTCAAACCCTTTGGTTTTAGCAGTTTAATATTCTGCACCATGAATCCAGACAAACAGTCAAATGATCAAAATACAGTTTCAGAGGCTTACTGAGCCGGGACTTGTTTTTTATAAAATATTCATTCAGCTGAAACATCATGCTCATATAATCCGACTTCTCAATATATCCGGTTGAGCTTCTGAGAAAATCAATAAATTCTTCATTCAATAAATGACAAAGATGCTCCTGCCATATGTTTCTTTGAAAGTCACCATCCTTAATATGATTAATCATTGGTGCACCGACTGTCATATTGTCTCCTCTGAGGTCCATCAGAGTCTTAAGAATAAATCCACCCCAGATATCACCATACCTGTCAACCGGCCAGCCCGGAATGACTTCAACATGCATCGGCAGCTGATAGATTGCCGGGATAATTTCCTTCCTGAAATGCATATTCATTGAGCAGACAGAAATTAACGTGCCCTCAGGGACCAGAATACTTTCAGATTTTAACCTTGCCTGAGGATGACTCCATTCCCCTCCGTATATTTTATCAATTGCATTGATATCGAATACCCCCTTCCACAACCCTAAATTAAATTTGGTGGTAGCCTTTACAGCTTTCCCGAATATCCAGGGTTTGTAATTTAACCTTGCGGCATAGGGAAATCCGCGCGGAAACAGATTTTCAGGAATCTCCTGATATAAATCCAGAATGTTGAAGTGAAGCCCATTAAATGAAGTTACAGCTCTCTCACGGGCAGAGAAGTTTGCATCAACTGATTCCGGAAAACTGCTGTCAGTTATTTCACAATCATCATCTAAAGCGATAATAATTTCATCATCAGCACATTCCTTCCAGGCCATATAAAACCCAAAATTTCTGCAAGCTCCATTTCTCCTGGGGATAGAAACTTCCGATTTACCAAGAATTTTCTTTATGTCACGCCTGTTGAAAAATCTGAATCCGGGATGTTTAAATTTGATTGATCCTTCACTGTCATCAATGATAATAAAATCTGCCCCGTACTCAATTAAAGGTTCAAGGTATTTTAAGTTTATAGCTCTCGATGATGGTATTACAACTTTCATCAAACCATTATATATTCTTTAAACAGATACGAAAATTAATAATTTTTGATCTTACTTTATTTATTATTCGTTCAGCGATACTACTAATGCTCCATAAACTTTTGAAGAACCCTTCAAAGGCTTCTCTTGCCAATTTATTTTCCCTAATATCAATCTTTTCAAGCACGAATGGAACCTCATTTACCGGACTATTCCATCTTTTTGAAAGATTGGGATTTGTACCTGTATTATCAAATCCTATATTCTGAATAAGAGTAGGATAAGGATATAAAGTAACCATATCAGCCAAAAAAGCTGAAGCATACCATTTTACAGCCCATGAAAGATTTTTCCCTTTTGTCTGGTCTTTTAACAGCTTAGTATAAAAGTATGAATTATTAAAATTAAACTCTTTTTCCAAATTGGCTTTCTTCAAGGCATTACAAAGTATTACAGCATCCTTTTCGTAAAAGTTCCAGGCACGCTCCCATGTTCCCCAACCCCAGCAATCAGCACCTTTTATAAAGAAAGTTTCAGGCAGTTCACTCCGAACCGGATAACAGTATCCGTGAATAGATGCAACTTTCTCTTCTGACTGATAGAGCTCCAAAGCTTCATTCATATATCTTAAAAAGAAAGGTGAAGTAATTAAATCATCTTCCAGAATTATTGCTCTTTTATAGATTTTGATGATTTCCGGGATGCTTGTTTCTATTGATCCTGTAAGTCCCAGATTTCGATCTCTTTCTATTATTATTTTCTCTTTAAATCCGTTAACTGTTGAAAGATACTTTCTGACTTCTCTAACTCCATTCACTTTTGTCTCATTTTTCGGAGCATCGGAATAAACAATTAAAATACTTTCTTTAGCAAATTGATTTTCTTTTAAATAATTAATGGTCTGCCGGGTATGGTATTGCCGATCATAGGTGAACAAAACGATGGGAGATAAACAGTTCTTATTAATCATTGTTTTCCTATGAAATGTCAATGGCTGTTCTTTATTTGAACAATTCTGCTTGAAGACAGATCAATTCCAAACTTAATAAGTTAGTCACCATGACTTTCAACTTTAAATCCGGTAAGTGAAATATTATCAAATGATACTGTCGTGGTTTTCCGGAAAGGTCGAAATAAAATACTTATGTTTACTATAGGAATAATTTTATACTTATATATTTTAACCATAAGAGGATAAAAGAGTTATTCCTGACCCTAATATAAGGGTTTTTAGCAAGAGTTGAAAATATTCATTTTAAAAATTTGATGCCATTTAGGATATTAGTTGATCACTAAAAATCAAGTGCACTCATATAATCCATTCAATTGTCAGCCAGGCTATCAAGGTGTCCCCTACCTGTTTTAGAAAACCGAGAGATTATAACCAGTTGAATTACCAAATTGATTATTCAAATATACTGAAGTCATCTGCTATGATGTAAAATACAGGAAACTTGACCACATTCAGCCTGTCATTATAAAAAATCAATATTGGTTAATTTATCAATGAATATACTCCGGATAAGGATGGTAAATATAATCCGTCTTCAAATGGTAATAGTTACAGACTTTCTCTGTATTTGCATATATTTGATATTGTGATTATCATTCTCGGATAGCTGATTGATATAATACTTTTCTCATATGAAAAAGATATTAAAAATCCTGGCTCTTCTTGTTGTCACTGTATTGGCTGTTTTCATCAGTATTATAGCCTTCTCAATATTCTCAATATCAAGATCTGCAGGGAAAGACGCCAAAATAAGCATGTCTCTTGCAGGTCCGGAAGCACCAACATTAACGATTGATGGCTTCACTTTCCGCGATCTTAACAAAAACGGAAAGCTTGATATATATGAGGATTCCAGGCTTAAACCTGAAGCAAGAGCCGGGGATCTGATTTCACAGATGACTCTTGAGGAGAAAGCAGGGATGATGTTTGTTTCAATGATAAACATGAATAAGGATGGATCGATCTCAGATAAACCTTCAATAAAAGACCCTTTCTCTTTTGCGGTTCCTGGCACATCAACAATGATATACCAAAAGCACTTAAATCATTTCAATATTCTCGCCGGAAGCGGAAAACGGGAAATCGCTCTGTGGCATAACAACATCCAGAAAATGGCAGAAAAGACCCGTCTGGGAATTCCGGTTGTAATAGCCACTGATCCCCGTAATCATTTCAGCTCTAATCCTCTTGCAAGCATGTTGTCAGGCGATTTCTCGCAATGGCCTGAACCTCTCGGCCTGGCAGCAATCGGAGATTCTGCACTGGTTTACAGATTTGCAGATATTGCACGTCGGGAATATCTGGCCACTGGTATTCGTGTGGCCCTTCATCCAATGGCTGACCTTGCTACAGAACCCCGCTGGGGAAGAATAAACGGAACCTTTGGTGAAGATGCGGCCTTGTCAGCAAAACTTACTTATGCTTACATTAAAGGATTCCAGGGAGACAGCCTCTCAGGCAATAGTGTTGCCTGCATGACAAAGCATTTTTCGGGTGGTGGCCCCCAGAAGGAAGGTATAGATCCTCACTTCCCTGTTGCCAAGGGTCAGATATATCCAGGTAATAATTTTAACTACCACCTGATCCCTTTTGAAGCAGCATTTAAAGCAGGAACTGCTGAAATTATGCCTTACTATGGAGTACCAACAGGAATTACTTCAGAAGATGTTGGTTACTCTTTTAACAGGGAAATGATTACCGGATTATTAAGGAATCAATATCATTTCGCCGGAGTTGTCTGCACCGACTGGGGATTACTGACCGATACCAAAATGCTTGGTATGACAATCCTTCCCGCAAGAGCCCGTGGAATGGAAAAAGCAACACCTGAAGAACGAATGTTGAAATGTATCGAAGCAGGAATTGACCAGTTTGGAGGGGAATTGGTTCCTGAAATGCTTGTCAGTCTTGTAATGGATGGAAAAATAAGCGAAGCCCGTCTTGATACATCATTGAGAAGGATTCTGAAAGTACAGTTCTCTCTTGGTTTGTTTGATAATCCATATCTGGATATTCGAAATGCTGAAAAAACTGTGGGGTGTGACGAGTTTATAAAGGAAGGAGAACTTGCACAGAGAAAATCGATTGTTCTTCTTAAGAACATTTCTCAAAATGGTGCTGGTTTTTTACCATTAAAGAAGGGTGTAAAAGTGTTCATTAAAAATATCAGGCCTGATATAGTCACTAAGTTTGGAACTGTTGTTAACAAGCCCGGGGATGCAGAAGTCGCAATCATCAGGTTGAAGACACCTTCACAACCACTAAAGGGATCCGGTCCGCTTGGCAGGCTGTTCAATTCCGGTGATCTGGATTTCAAAGAACCAGATCTTAATGAGATCCTTGATCTAATGAAGAAAGTCCCCACAGTTGTTGACATATATCTCGACAGACCTGCTGTTATACCGGAAATAACTGAGGCGGCATCAGGATTGCTCGCAAATTTTGGAGCGAATGATGAGGCTCTGCTTGATGTGATTTTTGGAAATAAAAATCCATCCGCCAGGCTTCCGGTTGAACTGGCCTCATCAATGGAGGCTGTCAGAAATCAGAAAGAAGACCTTCCATATGATTCAGAAAACCCTTTATTCCCATTTGGATTCGGGCTTAGTTATAAATAACCTGCATGGGTATTATACCAGGTAAGTCATAAGGATTATCCCTGTTTGTTCTCAGGCTCCTTCTTCTTTTCCTCTTTTTTCTCCTCCCCCTTGATCTTGCTCTCCTTTGTAAGCCCTTCCTTTACCTGGATGTTAATCCCGTCAGATATACCTGTTTTAATATACGTCTTCTCAAATAACTGTGGTGTGGAGGTTTCTGTTTCGACATAAGCAGAATCATTACTAAACTTCAAAAGTGACTCTGTAATGCTCAGAACACTGTCGGCACGTTCCAGGACAATATCAGCATTGGCACTATAATTTGCTCTTATAAACATACTTTCCTTCAGTGTGACGGCAGCTCTTATCTCAAACTGTATTGCACCGTTTTCTTCCTTCCCCTTGGGTGCTATATATTCAAGTTCCGCATCAAATTTTGCGCTGTCAATAGCACCAATAGACAAAACCAGCGGCATACCCTCTTTTAATTTCCCGACCTCAGTTTCATCAACCTTTCCCTTGAAAATCATTTCACCCATATCTGCCACACTGGCAACTGTGGTACCTTCATTGAAGTTATTTGATTCAATAACTGAATTACCTACCTCAACAGGTACGTCCAGTATCATCCCCTTGATTGTGGATCTGATAAGTGTATTGGTAACATTACCAGACTTCTTCGAAACCCCCTCCCGTATCAGCTGAAGGTTATTCTCTGCTGATTCCATTTCTTCGATGGCATTATTATAGCTAAGCCTGAACTGAAGGAATTCAGCTTCAGAGATAACCCCCTGTTCATAAATCTTTTTCTGGCGCTCATATACTATTTTGGCATCTTCAAGATTCAGCTTTGCTCTTTTAAGACGCGACTCTGCATTATTCAGATTAACCATATCGGGAATGATACGGACCTTTGCAATAAGGTCTCCCTTCTCCACTTTATTACCGGCTTCAATATAAAGCTCCTCTATAATGCCCGATACCTGCGGTTTTATGGCAATTTCCTTCCGCGGTACAACTGATCCGGTTGCAACAGTTTTTTTGATAATATTCATTACTGTCGGACTTTTCAGTTCATATACGACTGGTTTTTTCCGTGATTTATTGTATAAATAACCGAATGTGGCTAAAATAGCTGCCAGAAATAGTACCAGCAGGCTGATCCGAAAAAATTTTTTCATTTTTATTCAGTTTACTATAATAAAGTTAGTATCATTCATATCTCAGAGCGTCAACAGGTTTCATGCTCACAGCTTTTCGGGCAGGAATCAGACCTGCCACAACACCTGATATTATCAGCACAATCAATGCTGTTACTGCCACCTGGATATCCACCTCCGGGTGGCTGAACATTTCACTTTTTTCAGCTGAGGATTCCAGCATATTATTCAGCATCTCCAGGAGGAATACCCCAAGCACGAGGCCAAAACTTCCTGCTATTGCAGTCAGAGTTACCGATTCTGTTATTATCTGTGAAATGATTTTCCATGGAGTTGCACCAATAGCACGCTGAATTCCTATTTCCTTAGTTCGTTCTTTAATTATAATCAGCATGATATTGCTTACTCCGATAACACCTGCAAGAAGAGTGCCTGTACCCACGATCCAGATCAGGACGCGGATTCCGAGGAAAAGTCCGTTCATCTTTTTAAACTCTTTCTCAAGGTTAAAATGTCCGAATGCCTGTTCATCCTCCGGAGCAACATGGTTCCTTTCAGCAAGAAGCTTCATACATTTTTCCTCTACTACTGATGCAGATTTATCAGGTTTGGCTGTGACAAGAAAATAATGGACATCGTCGCCCAGGTTATAGCTTACCTGCATTGTCGTAAAGGGTATGAATACAGTCTTATCTTTATCCCCGCCGATATTTATATTCTTGTTCTTTGGCTCAAAAACTCCAACAACCTGGTAGTAAACCCCGTTGATCCTTATATATTCACCAATAACAGCCTCTCCGTTTTTAAAGAGCTCATCCCTCACACGGTTTCCAATAACCGCAACTTTTCTTTTATATAAAATATCTATTTCATTTAAGAATCGTCCTTCCAGCATCAGCACAGGATCTATTTTATTGATTGCCGGATAATCTCCTGTAATATTATAAGCCCCGGTTTTGAGTCCGTAAACAACATTGTTGCCTCCGTTTCCTCCCCAGGGTTGTAATCTGGGAGCAAGCTGATCAATCTCCGGAATGTTCTCCAGAAGTGCTTCCATATCAGATGTACGAAACAACCAGTTTCTTCCCCTGGGAAATCCTTTGTATGGAATAGTCGTCTGGCGGGTGAATATTATGGCGCTGTTGGTAGCAAAATCACCCATCCCTTCAAATACAGCATTGCGAAGGCCGTTACCTGAACCAAGCATTATAATAAGCATGAAGATTCCCCAGAAGACACCAAATGCCGTGAAAAATGTCCGCAGCTTGTTGCTCTTTAAAGAGCTGTATATTTCCTGCCACTTATCTCTGTCGAACATACCTGACTTTATTTATTATTCATCACGTAATGCAATAACCGGTCTGATCCTGGCAGCCTTTACAGCAGGGAACAGACCTGCCAGTACTCCTGCAAAGACAAGAACAAGGGTTGCAGAGACTGCTATGGTGAAATCAACTTCAGGATTCCTGAAGAATTCACTCGCCGGCATAAACTTACTGACAAGCTCAAGCAAACCTATACCCCCTACCAGACCTATATAACCGGCAAATGCTGTTATAATAACGGATTCGAATATTATGAGAAAAATTATTGACCAGGGTGTTGCACCGATAGCCTTACGGATACCTATTTCCTTGGTTCTCTCATTAACCACAATGATCATAATATTGCTTACTCCCACTACTCCTGCAATTATTGTAAAAAGACCAATTACTATAACAAATATTTTTATTCCCATAAACAAGTTCTGGAACTGCTTAAATTCACGGATGGTATTTCCAATATAAAGTGCAGATTTATCTTCACTGTTAAAACGGTGTCTTTTTGCCAGTTTTGTTCGGAGTGATTGTTCCAGGATTTCACTCTCCTCAACTGAAATATTCGTGGTAATAGTCAGATTATTAATCCTGTTTCCTCCGTTAAATATCATCTGTGCAGTTGAAATAGGGAGATATAACCTTTGCTGATCCCTGTCGTTCCGGTCAGTAAATACCCCGACAACCAGGAAAGGCACACCATTCACTTTGATATATTCTCCAAGTGGATTCTCCCCGTTTTTAAACAAAGCATCCCTGACCGGTTGACCGATTATTACGACCTTTCTGTGCCTTTGAAGATCAACCTCATTAATCAACCTGCCCTGTGTAACAGTGATATTTTCAATCTGTTGCATAGCAGGATGTACACAAATCAGGTCAAATGAACCAAATTGCTTTTTATATGAGATAATACGGTTCTGCCAGAAATAATACCTGGCAGCTATTTCTTCAATGTCCGGAAAATTTTCCTTAACAAAAGAATAGTCTTCATTTGTGAAATTTATCTGCCTTCCGGGTTTCATACCCTGATAAGCCATTGTTGTTGATCCCGGATATAACCAGATTGTATTGGTTGCATCTGCCTTGAACTGGTATTCAACACCATTCTGCAGACCATTTCCTGAACCGAGTAAAATGATAAGCATAAAGATCCCCCAGGCAACGCTGAATCCTGTAAGGAATGTCCGAAGCTTGTTCTTCCTAATGGTTGCAAAGATTTCCTGCCATTTATCAATATCAAACATACCTGTTCTGTTAAATGGCTAATTACTGTTAATCTCCTTAACTATGATATTTTCCCCGATCACTCCGTCCCTTATCCTGATAATTCTGTCGGTAAGCATTGATATGTCATGTTCGTGAGTAACGATTATAATCGTTATACCAGTCTGGTTCACTTCGCGAAGTATCTCCATAACTTCCAGAGAAGTCTGGGAATCAAGTGCTCCTGTTGGTTCATCAGCCAGGATTACTTTTGGCTGGGCTATCAGTGCACGTGCAATGGCAACCCTCTGCTTCTGACCGCCCGACAGTTCGCTTGGAAGATGATTTGCCCACTCCCGTAAACCAACCTTATCAAGATATTCCATTGCAATGATATTCCTTTTCCTGCGGTTTATTCCCTGATAATATAAAGGCAGAGCAACATTTTCAAGGGCATTTTTAAATGCAATAAGGTTGAAACTCTGGAAAACAAAACCAAGTGTTTTATTTCTGAGTTTTGCGGCCTGGGTTTCATTCAAATCCCTTATAAGTCTACCGTCAAGGAAGAATTCACCATCATCATAATTGTCAAGGATGCCTATAACATTAAGAAGAGTTGACTTCCCTGAACCTGATGAACCCATAATGGAAATCATCTCCCCTTTTTCAATATTCATGTCAACCCCTTTCAGAACATGAAGGCCATTCTGTCCGATATAGTATGTCTTATGTATATTTTTTAGCCGGATCATTTTGAAATAATTATTCTCAGGATGGATCAATAATAATGCCAGTCTGGCTTTTCTGTATTAAAGTTTGCTTAATTGCAGATATATTCCTTTCAAAATTAGTATTTTCATCAGGAAAAGAAGGTTAATAGTAAGTTAATCCGTTCCCAATTACCCGTTATAACCTGCAGAATTGTCCTGTTTGACTTATTCAAAATTGACTTAAATAACAATACCAGTCATTCATTCATCTCCGCTATAGGGATTTACGGATTTTCGGTTTTGGAATGTCTAAAAAAATGGAGATAAAGCCGGCTATTGAAATTGATACAATGGCTATAGCCTTGCACCTATTACAAGAATATCATCTCTCTGTTCATTCTCACCCATCCAGGTTTTAAGAGTATGTTGTAAACTTTCCTTTTGTTCATACAAAGGTTTGTCATAGATCTCCATAAGCATCTTTTTAAAACTATTACTTCCGAACCTGGTGTTGTTGCTGCCTCCTGTCTGATCAATGAAACCATCAGTGGATATGTAAAAAGTATCGCCTATTTTAAGCTGGATTTCATGATATGTAAAGGATTGGTCCATTGAAAAATGTACACCAACAGGCATCCTGTCCGCTTTAATTTCATTCAGTTCCGCTTGTCCGTTATTGTGGCTGATAATGTACACCGGAATAAAAGCACCGGAATATTGCATAACGTTTGTGTTGGTATCAATAACACAAATAGCCATATCTATTCCTTCTCTTGATTCTTCTTTTTTCCCGGTCTGCCGGAGCGAATGTTTAATTCCCTTCCTCAACTCATTCAAAACCTGGTTTGCCTGGGTTATCTCTTTTCTTTGTACAATCTCATTTAAATAACTTATTCCGAGCATGCTCATAAAAGCCCCGGGAACTCCATGCCCGGTGCAGTCTGCACAAACCAGAATGATATACTGATTAATCTGCTTTATCCAGTAGAAATCACCGCTGACGATTTCTTTTGGTTTATAGAAAATGAAATGTTCATTAATTAACTCCGTTATGTAAGCTTCTGGCGGCAGGACTGCCTTCTGGATTCTTTCAGCATAGTTAATGCTGCCTATTATTTCTTCCTTTTGAGCACTTGTGATCTCATACAATTGTTTCAGTTCTTCATGTGTCTTAATAATTGTGTCATTTTTTTCTTTCAGTTCCGAGCTCTGTTTTTCAAGCAGTAACCGACGTTCATCAAGGTCTGCCATGAGCTTTTTGGTGCGTTTCAGGTTTACATAATAGAGCAATATAATGATAACAGCCATCAACAGAATGACTGCCATCCCAAAAATAACAATACGCTGAATTACCTTGTTTTTCTCTAAGATCTCAACCTCGGTCTGCTTTTTGGACACTTCAAATTTCGTACGCAGATCGGCCATTTTCTGTATGGTCACGATGTTATTAATACTGTCATTCGCACTTATGAATAATGACTGAAAATGAAAGGCGCTTTCATGATTCCCTGATTCATGATACAACTGGGCGAGACACTTTGCTGCATCACGTTCATAATCTTTAAAATCATTCTTCACAGCACTGTTAAATGCCTCCGTTGCTACGGCAATTGCTTTCTTAATTTCTCCCTTATGCTGAAGGATATTGGCGTATTCAATTGTGTACTCTAAAATGGCCCGTTCATCTCCCAATCCAGCAAGTATTTCAATAGCCTGAAGAAGTTTCTCTTCAGCTTTATCATATACCGACAACCGGGAATATGCCATACCAGAGTTTCCTATGCAATAGGCATATTGAGAAGTATATCCAAGTTTTTGAAAGATATCACTTGTTTCAGAAAATATCACCAAAGCTGTGTCGTACTTATCCATGCTTAAATTAGCATATCCAAGGTTTGTGAGTGTTATTGCCAGATTAACGGAATCCTTTTCCTGCTTATAGATTTCAATGGCATTCCGGAGATAAGATTTTTCATTTTCGGGATTTTCCTGCTTATTGTATGCTTCTGCAATATAGGTATATGTTTTTGCCAGGCCCCTGTTATTACCTTGTTCCTTGTATAGGTTTGCTGACCTGATAAACCATTCCAGGGCTGATGGAAGATCTCCTGAATCCAAATAGCAGGTTCCTTTTAGAATATATGCATCAGGAAGCATAATATCCCGTTTTTCAGCAAGTTCTATGGCCTGTTCACAATACTTCAGCCTGCTTTCAAAGTCTGGCGTGCTGCGGATTATCTTTCTCAGTATAATGAACTTTGCTGAATCGTTCTTAAAAAGGTTGTTATCAAGTAAATACAGCAGACTATCTCTGGACTGGCCCATTATCACAGATGATGAATTAATTGCTGTAAAAAAAGCAACTAATAAAACTGAAATAAAACGATAATACACTATTCGGGTCAATTATTACTCAATCCTTATGTAAGGATCAACTTCCACTTTACTTCCATCCTTATGAATATATATAATATTATATTTTTCCATAGTTTCGGAGGCTACATTATCTGGTACCTTAAGTTTAAATACATTGCTATTACCCTGTCGCTGAGCATCTCCCTTGAATATTTTACTTTCTGCTTCTGTTGAATATATTCTTTCAATGCTGACTATTTTGCTGGATGATTTTAGTTTCCAAGTAACTGTGCCCCCTTTACTAACCTGCGTTACAAGATGATCAGTAGCTACATTCCCATTTGAATCGGATAATTTAAGATGTTTTTTACCATTTATTGTTACTGCTTGTAATTGAATAGTAACCTCATTATGGTTTTGGCTTTTTACAGAGGGGCAACAACCCCAATTTAACAGGAGAAATACTAATAACAAAATTACTGTTGAAAGTGAAATGATTTTTTTCATAGCATGGCTTTTTTAATATTTCATAATTGAACAAATACCGGATAATGTAAACTTTATAAAGTACTTTATAGTACTGAAATATAATTTAAATGACCCTTCTAAGAATTTAGTTTTCAGCCGTTTTGTTGAATGCTTTATCAAAATTAAACATTGATTTATCAAAAATCAAATTTATTTTGCAGGACAATTCCTTTGCTCAAAACAATTATTTCCCTGAAAATTTTGTTGGCAAAGAAATATTGTTTTACTTTGTAATTCAAAGTACTTTTAAATATGGGTAGCGATTTAAAATCAATAGAGGATATAAAGGCCATCAGGAAAATAATGGAAGAATCTACAAGGTTTCTTTCTCTAAGCGGCCTTCCCCTCGTAAATACAGGGATGTTAACTTTCAGTGAGCTTTTCTAATTGGGAATTCCCGAAATAATTACAGGACTTGAAATGCACAGATATACGAAACATGAAAGATCTTATTTCTAATTTAAACAAGGTTTTTGAAAGCAGGATAAGACTTGGTATCATGTCAGTCCTTATGGAAAACGACTCCTATGATTTCAACAGTCTTAAGGAGACCCTTGATGTAACTGACGGAAATCTTGCCAGCCATCTGAAAGCCCTTGAGGAAAAAGGAATGATAAAGGTAAATAAACAATTCATTTGCCGGAAACCGAATACAAGCTATTCTGCAACTGAAACCGGAATATCGGAGTTCCGTCAACACCTGAAAGCTCTTGAAAAACTTATATATGAAAAATAAAATCAGAGAACACATTAACGATCCTGAAAAACTTGAGCAATTATTTCATGATGATAAAACATCCTTTGAAGCAGGCTTTAAAGAAGTTTTTCCGGATATCGAAAAATCAGAACTTGCAAAATACTGGAAGATAAGACTGGATTATAAAAAACAAGCGGAAACGGCAGGAAAAATCAACCTTCCGGATATTGCAGTATTACTGATATCTTGTTTTATAGCCGGATTTCTGATTAAAATACCCTATATTTTTAATATCTCCCAGGATGAAATATTCTATACCAGGAATGCCGGAATAATTGTTTTCCTCGGACTCACACTTAACATGATCTGGACTAACAGGGTCTTTGACATGAAGAAACTTATTCTGATACTTGGTGCCTTTATAATTCTTACTGTATATGTTAATCTTTTGCCTTCCATAACAGACAGCGACTCAATTAATCTTGCCTGCATTCATTTGCCACTGCTTTTGTGGTGCCTCTATGGACTTGTATTTATTGGTTTTAACCTGAATGATAAAATAAAACGAATTGAGTTCATAAGATATAATGGCGACCTGGCAATTCTTATGGCATTAATAGTCATTTCCGGTGGTATCCTGACCGGAATTACAATTGGTTTATTTAATGCAATAGGTATTAACATTGAAACTTTCTACATGGAAAATGTTGTAATTGTGGGAGCAGTTTCAGTGCCGGTTGTTGCTACTTTTATTATAAAGAATTATACAATATTAACTAATAAAATAGCCCCGGTAATAGCCAGTATTTTCAGCCCGCTGGTCTTACTGACCGCTGTTGCATTTCTTATTGCACTTGTGATTTCGGGAAAAGATCCATACAGCGATAGGGACTTTCTTCTGATATTTAATGTAATGCTCATAGGCGTAATGGCTGTAATAGCTTTCTCAATTTCCGAAACTTCAACTATCAGAAAACAGAAATTCAATGAAATGATCCTGTTCATTCTGTCGATTATAACAGTCATAATTGATTTAATTGCCTTATCGGCAATTTTTTATCGTCTGGGTACATTCGGCATAACACCAAACAGGCTTGCAGTTCTCGGATCAAATATCCTGATATTGGGTAACCTTGTATTGCTGATCATTGATTTATATAAGCTAAATTTCAGAAAATCCCTTATCGGGGAGGTTGAATTAACTATTGCAAAATACCTTCCTGTTTACTTTTTATGGATTCTTTTTGTAGTGTTGTGTTTCCCATTTATTTTTGGTATGAAATAAAATAATCATTACATGATCCGAAAGATACTTTTTCCTTTATCCATGGTACTGTTGCTGGTAAGCTGCAATTCACCTGAACCACCGGCTAGCACTGTCAAGCCCAAATCAACTGCCAAACCAAAACCAGCTGCTCCGAAACCTGCTCCAAATCCATGGGTGGTTAAGAATTATACTGATGCAAACGGTAATACCACCGACAGAAAATATGCACGGTTTGATGCTGAGGGAACTTTTTCGGATTCTTCAGTATCAAATGCTTATCTGAGTGTTATGATCATGCTTAATAAGGAGAATGCAGGCATCCTGCTTCGCAAGTTGAAAAAGTCCAATCCTGTTGAAAAACATACCGGGACGGTCAGGATAAAAATGAAAAACTCCTCAGGAACAGAACTCGAAATGATTTCATCCAGGGGATGGAATAAATCAGGTGGCATTCTGATTGAACAGAACAACAACGACTACAGCCAGTTCAGGATCTTTATGATGCAAAGTGAGGGAGTGGTTTCCGGTGAGATCAGGGATGAATCATCAGCTGTATATAACTTTAATATTGTTTCAACAGGATTCGGAGATGCTCTGAGTCAGCTTTGATAAATAATTTTGTGTTTTATTGAAATGAAAAAGAATGAACATAATCTCAGGAAGCTGTCTGCGGCATTGTTATACTTATTTATTTTCACCGGTCTGCTATCACAGGAGTGGCCCGACTGGAGGGGCATTAACCGTGATGGTGTATGGAAAGAAAGCGGGATAATCTCAAATTTCAAATCGGGAAATATACCAGCTAAATGGAGTGTCCCATGCGGATCCGGTTACAGCGGTCCTACTGTGGCAGGAGGAAAAGTATATCTGACCGACCGTCTGGAAAAGCCTGAGGAATCAGAGCGGGTTTTGTGTTTTAATGCAGCCGATGGCAAGATTATATGGAGCCATACTTATGCATGTCCCTATGGCAATGTAAGTTATCCTGATGGTCCGCGTGCATCAGTGGTAATCAGTGAAGGTAAAGCCTATTCGCTGGGAACAATGGGTAATCTTTTCTGCTTCGATGCTCAGACAGGATCTGTTAAATGGCAGATTGACCTAAAGATTAAATACAATATCAGAATGCCGACCTGGGGTATCGCTGCAACACCTCTGATATTTGAAAACAAAATAATCCTTCATATAGGCGGAAGTGACGGTGCTTCCATTCTCGCTCTTGATAAAAATTCAGGTAAGGAACTATGGCGTGCCTCTGATGATAAGATCTCTTATTCTGCCCCGATACTGATCCGGCAGGCCGGCAAACCCATTGTTGTGGTATGGACAGCTGAAAATCTTAATGGCCTTGACCCTGTAACAGGTAAGATTTTCTGGAAAATACCTTTTAACATCAGGATGGGGATGGGCATTTCAACCCCTGTAAAGTATAAAGATTACCTTTTTGTAAGCTGCTTCTTCAGTGGTTCACTTCTGGTAAAACTGAATAATGAAACTGTCTCAGCTGAAAAAGTATGGTTGCGCGCCGGAGAAAATGAGCAAAAGACCGATGCTCTGCATTGTGTAATAAATACACCTGTAATTAAAGATGATTTTATTTACGGGGTGGACAGTTACGGAGAAATGCGTTGTCTGAAGCTGAAATCAGGAGACAGGGTTTGGGAAGATCTGTCTGCTGTCAACAAGAACAGATGGGCAAATATCCACTTCATTGAACATGAAAAACAAACATGGATGTTTAATGAACACGGAGAGCTTCTGATTACTGAACTATCCTCGCTGGGACTAAAAATAATAAGCCGCGCCACGCTTATCGAGCCTACAACAGGACAGCTGAACCGAAATGGTACCGGCGTTACATGGACTCACCCGGCTTTTGCAAACAGGCATGTATTTATCAGGAATGATAACAGGCTGGTTTGTGCATATCTTGGGGAATAACCCAGATCCCAGTTCCTACCAGGAATCGCTTTTCCTTCCTCCGTGAGATGGCACTGTTATATTATTAACAGCTCTTTGCCTTGTTTCTGCCCTTTTAGCGGTGAAATTTGCAGTCCGGTATTCCCCGAGATAAAGTACTCCCGAGAAAGTATCTCCTTCGATAACGCCATCAAAAATATAAGGAATCGACTGGGCATTTTCGCGGTAATTACTTTGAAGCCTGACCGTATTACCTTCAACTCTTCCTGCCATATCCAGCAATGAGAAAGTACTTCTATGGGTACCGCTTATATCATTCCCTTCCTGCTTTGCAAGAAACAGCTTATGTTCTCCTTTGCCGGAATAAAAACTGACATCTACATTCCATTGGCCGGTAAGATTTGCGGCAGGCGGTTCAACAACAACATTCTTCTTTTCATTTTTCCGGGAAAGTATCTTATAGATACGGTCAGCAACAATTTTTTCATCACCGGGCTGCATCATGTGAGCGCTGAGAGAAATTGATGTTGTGCCCTCCCTCTGATTTGTCCGTCCTCCCCCTGTTATTATCCTTGGTTTGTTATCAGCAAGATCCGCTGCAACTTCTTCCCCTGTTATATTAAGTGCTTGGGGATCCCAGGAAATTGAAAGTCTGGAAGTACGATTATCAACACCTTGTGGTTCTGTTATTTTAGTGATTACACCGCTTATTGAACTTACCTTCTTTGCAATATACTCAAGCCATAAGTTCCATGTTTTTTCCTCTTCCTGATGATTCCGCTTTACCCAGGTTTCAACTGCAGCAAGCATACCAATATGCTCCTCCTTGCCAACCTTATTATCCCTTCCCGGACCATGATGAGGAGAACTGGCCTGCCAGGCTGAGAACAGAAGATCCTTATTGCCGAGTAATAATCCTGCGCATTGTGGACCTTTGATTGCCTTTCCCCCACTGTAAGCAACTATGGTTGCTCCCCGTTTCAGGTGGATATTCGGAATTGTAAGCACTTCAGCCGCTGCATCAACAAGTATGGGTATGTTCTTTTCTTTTGCAACATCAGCAATATTATCTATCGACAATGGCCCGTTATCGTATGCCTGGGGCGCAGAAAAGAGATATATCATAGCTGTATGGCTGCTTATTGCATCTTTAAGCTCTTCCATCGTTTCGACAGTGACCAGTTTTACTCCTGCGTTTCTTATTGCAGCATCATACTGGTTACGGGAATATGCAGGAGCTATCACTTCAGTCTTGGTAAAGCCTGTAAGATCAGGAACTCTGACAAGCTTTTCCGGATCTCCGTCAGTGATGCAGGCAACTGTAACATGCTTCATCCCGGCAGCACATCCTGAAGACACCATTCCCCATTCAGCTCCTGTAATCTCACCCAGCCGCTTGCCGACAGCCATTGCCAGCTCATCTATAAAAACATAGTTCATTGAAGCGAAATCAACAGCTTTCCTCACCTCAGGAAGTTCTACAGACCCCCCAATAGCGGTAAAGGTTCCTTTACAGTTAATTACAGGCTCCACACCAATTGACTGGTAAATCTGAGGTCCGAGAGCCAGTGCTCCCGGCGCCGGATTGGATAAAAGACCGGCATCGCTAACAGGCTTTTTCTGTGTAACTGACTCAACAAAAGGTTCGATCGACATTATACCTCCTGCAACTGGAATTGCTGATAAAGTCTTTATGATCTCTCTGCGTTTCATAGTTTGTTTTGTTATTGGGTTGGTAAACAAAATTAGAAAAAGAGAAAGGATATTACCTCAGTTTAGTGTTAAAACATATTAATTCTTTGAAAATAAATAATGTATATTTATCAGCTATTAAATATTTAAGATGATAAAAGATAAAACAATTGCTTTAATAGCACACGATGCCAGGAAAGCAGATATGATAGAATGGGTAAAGCATAATGTTGAAACATTATTTAAAAACATATTGGTATGCACAGGTACCACCGGTGGCTTAGTTGAAAAAACTCTTGCAGAATATGCAAAGGAAAAAAACATAACTAATCCATACAACCTGATAAAAATGAAATCTGGTCCAATGGGAGGTGACGCACAGATTGCAGCTATGGTTGTTGAAGGCAAAGTACATTTGTGTATATTCCTGATTGATGATTTATCCGCAAACCCTCATGAGGCTGATATAATGATGCTACTCCGGCAATGCCGGATCCATAATATTCCTGTCGCCTGTAACAGGCATTCGGCTGATCTGATGATAACGTCCGATTTATGGTTTAAGGATTACAAACCAACTACTCCGATTTACAGGAAGTTTGACAGGGGAAAAGTGTATTAAATAATTACCATTTCTGTCGGGGTGGTCCGGTTCAGAACTGAAATGCCCTGCCGCTTATTAAGTTTTATTCCCTTCTTTCTAAATGTGTTTATAATCGTACTAAGAGCCAGTTCAGGTGTGTTATTGTTTTTACTCAGATGGGCAAGAAAGATATAATTAAGATTTTCATTAAAGTTTTCAGCAAGAAAATCCGCAGTTTGATGATTCGCTAAATGACCGTGATCTGATTTTATCCTGGCCTTAAGAAAATGAGGATATCGTCCATTATCCAGCATTTGTTCATCGTAATTCGATTCTATTACAAGAAAGTTTGCATCTCTTATATAGCGCGATGCTGTCTGGCAGATATGTCCAAGATCAGTTACAATTGTAATCTTCTTATCTCCGGAGCAAATATGGAATCCTATGGTTTCCGGAGCATCATGACAAACAGGAAATGCCTCAATATCAAACCCTGCAAGATGAAATTTTTTCTGCAATGGGATTTCACGGATACAATCAGCAGAAATTTTCTTTTGATGCAGGAGAATACTATTCCAGATTCTTTGGGTTGTAAATGCAGGCAGGTTGTTTTTCCTGATAAGTAATTCCAGCCCTTTCACATGATCAATATGATTATGTGTAATCAGGACACCCATTATAGACTGCATGGATATATTCCTGTCCCTTAAAAACTTTCTTATGGATGTTGCAGAAATCCCGGCATCTATCAGAATTCCATGGATTTCATTTCCTATGTAGTAACAATTTCCGCTGCTTCCGCTGCTAAGACTGCAAAAATTCAATCTCATCTGAACTGGAATGTATGTTAGCTGCCCTATCAGCTAAAAGATTAGTCTTCCTTCCTAATAAAACCCTTTTTATCCAGTTCCTTTCTTATAGTATTAACAATGCCGGTCATAGCAGGATCGATTTGCTTTGCACCCATTGATGCAGTTACTCCGGACCAGAGAAGCATTTTTCTCTCAAGGGAATAAATGTTCGTTTCAATAATATAATCCTTGTCACTGTTAATATCTACGTTGCCGGTCGAATTATCCTGCCTTGCGCCGGGAGTAATAGTTACTCCATAACTATACCCTCCATAGGGTCCGTATCCATACCAGCTTGAATATGTGGTTCCTGTGTTTTCTTTGGTTTTTGTTTTTGTTTGTACCACAGCTTTTACACGAAAGGTTATTGCACCATCAAATCCGTCTTTTATTAACCTTTCAGCAAGTTCTTTCTGTGATGTGTCAGCCGGTGTTACATAAGTATATGATTGAATGGCAATTCCCTTTTTGATAAGGGAAGCAAGTTTGTCTTCGGCTGCTATCCTGCTAGCCTCATTTTTAGAGTTAACCATAATCAGTACCTTTTTGAATGGTGCAACAGGATTCGTTTTAAGTGAAGGATCTGACCAGCTCTTTCTCAATTGAGTTGTAGTATAACAGCCAGCCAAAATTATTGATAATGCAATAAACAAAATTAATCTCTGATCTGTTTTCATATTTTAATGTTATGTATGTTTAATCGTTTTATCCGGCCAAATGTAAGCTTTTGGTCCGGATTCTTCACTAATTTAGCAATTTATCAACCGGGTAATATGAAAATTGTATCATGGAACGTAAATGGAATTCGTGCCATTGCCAAAAAAACCTTTTATAATGATATAGAAAGTCTGGGAAGTGATATTCTTTGTCTTCAGGAAATAAAAGCACTTGAAAATCAGGTTTCTGAAACCCTTAAACCGCTTAATGGATATCATATTTTTTCAAATTCTGCAGATAAACCTGGTTATTCAGGAACTGCCATAATCTCAAAAATAAAGCCACTGAATGCAACAAAGGGTATCAATATTCAGGAACATGACACTGAGGGCCGCGTATTATGCCTCGAATTTAATTCCTGGTTCCTTGTAAATGTATATGTTCCGAATTCGGGCAGTGAGCTTAAAAGGTTAGGGTACCGACAGGAATGGGATAAAGCCTTTTATAATTATCTGAAAAATCTTGAAAACATCAAACCGGTAATTGTTTGCGGTGATTTAAATGTTGCCCATAAACCTGTTGATCTGGCACGTCCAAAAGATAATTACAATAAAAGTGCCGGATATATGCAGGAGGAAATAGACGGAATGGACAGGCTTACAGGCGGCGGATTGGCTGATACTTTTCGGCGTTTAAATCCAGATGCGACTCAAAGGTATACCTGGTGGAGTTACAGGGCTGGTGCAAGGTCAAAGAACATTGGATGGAGAATTGACTATTTCCTTGTAAGTGAGTCCTATCTCAAGGAAGTAAAAAATGCTTTTATCATGGAAGAAATAACTGGTTCTGATCATTGTCCTGTGGGAATTGAAATTTAGTTATAAAATACTGGATCCTGTTTGAAATCATAATTTTATACCTGCTAATTAAGCTTCAAAAAAAAATTGATATCATTCCAAAAGATATTTCATACAGATTTGCATAGTGATAAATATCATAATGGAAATCAGAAGGTATTGAAAGCAATATCATAATTTGCATAAAAGGTATTTAAAAGATGTTTTAGGGAGATTTCTCTAAATGATATCTTATTATAATTCATGAATTTGTTTAGTTTTCTTCTGATATTTTAAAACAATTGACATGACAAAAAAATCTGTGGCTGTTGGTATTGACTTAGGTGGAACAAATACCGTTTTCGGTTTTGTTGACAGACAAGGCAATATTCTTGGTGAAGACAAGATTAAAACTACACATTACGATGAAATTGAGGTTTTCGTTGCAGCCTTATATGAAAAGATAATGGTAACTGCAAAGCAAATAGGAAATGGAATAAATATTATTGGTTATGGTATCGGGGCTCCAATGGGCAATATAAATAAAGGAACCATTGAACATGCAGCTGGTTTGCCATGGAAAGGTATTGTACCAATTTCAGACGTTTTTAACAGACATACCAAGCTGCCTGTAATTGTAACCAATGATGCTAATGCAGCTGCAGTTGGTGAGATGATATACGGCGGGGCCAAAGACATGAAGAACTTCGTAGTGATAACTCTTGGAACCGGCCTTGGCAGCGGATTTGTAATAGATGGCAAGCTTGTATATGGAAATGATGGTTTTGCGGGTGAAATAGGCCATACAGCAATTCGTCCGGGTCCTTCCAACAGAGAATGTGGTTGTGGGAGAAAAGGATGTCTTGAAACATATGTTTCAGCAACCGGACTTAAACGATCCTTGCTTAAAATTATGGCTGACAGCACTCAACCCAGCGAACTTAGAAAATATAGCTTTGAAGAGCTTGATGCGGAAATGATTCATGATGCTGCTGTGAGAGGAGATTACCTTGCCAAAAGAGCATTCAGGCATACAGGCAGCATGCTTGGTTTTAAGCTTGCCGATGTGGTAGCACATACAAATCCAGAGGCTATTTTTCTTTTTGGCGGCCTTGCCCTTGCAAAAGATCTAATCTTCGAGCCCGCAAAGGAATATATGGAAGAAAACCTGCTAAGTATTTATAAAGGAAAAGTTAAATTACTTGCTTCAGAACTGAGCACTCAGAATGCTGCAGTTCTTGGAGCGAGTTCTTTGGTATGGTCTGTAAAAGGATAAATCGGTATTCTGCCTTTTAATTTTGAAAATTCAATCTCTTAAGTAAGTTTTTTGAGAAATGATATGACCATGTCAGCAGTTTTTTCGATTGCTGCAGTTTCCTTCTGTAAGCCAATTATGAATTTATTTTCATGATATTCTCCGCGGACTGCATGAAAGTCCTTATCCCTTATATCTGAATTCCCATCGATACCGAATCCCAGTCTAGTGCTCTCATCAAAATCCTTCTCAGCATCTTTGAGTATCATATTGTTAAGTTTTACCCTGTTAAGTTTCCAGTCCTCTAATATTTCAATAATTTTATCCGTCGTAATATCATCAAAACTCATACCTGTATGCCTGTTGATAAGATCTGAACACCACTCCCATGAATATTGCTCATAGTTTTGATAGACTTCTTTTAACCTCTCTGTTAAACCCTTTATTGAACCTATTTTTCCTGATCTGACATCGTTTATAATTGTTTCTATCTTTGAAGCAGGGGCAAACATACCGCAGACATCAACCCACCTGTCGATTCCATCTGTTCCTCCTGCCCGTAATCTTTCCCTGAGGTCATGGGCTGATGTAATGATATCAATTTTGCCCAATCGCTTAATTATTTCATTTCCTAAATATGATTTTAATGCCATCTCATAATACTTCCTCGAAGTCTTCAGAAGAAGTCGATGTATATTAATCCCTTTATGGTTTATAAAATCCTGTGTTTTAGGAGTCTTATCAGCAAGTTCATTAAGTATACCAATGCCATTCAAAATTTTGCCGACTATATACGGATTATACAAATCAAAGTGGATCAAATCAAGTTTTTCCGGATCTTTTCTTCTGTCTCTTAATGACCATTTCTCACTATCTCTGCGGGTACCTACAGTGAAAATATTCATTGCAGGAGTAAGTTCGCTTTTACCTTTTTCTTCTGTTATATACGAAAAAGGAAAATCTGAGGAGTCAAAATTGGTATAATGCTTCCCCATAACAACTGAATATGATCCAATTCTGCAGGGTAATAACAAGTAGGCAAAAGATCCGGTTTTCGAACCACGTTCAAGGATTCCCTGATGAACAGGTCCTAGTTTATACATGTGATTACTCTGGTTTGTTCCGCTGCCAGCATTATAAAACGAAAAGAGACAAGCAATCAGCAGAGTTGATTTATGGTGACTTACGGTATATGGACCTGCAAATATGCTGCATCCCTCCCCGTGAAATGCCTCACTGTTCGCAAAGAATAATGAGTTTTCTGAAGAAAATTGCTTACCGATTTTTACACCCTGTCCTACAAAAGTCTTTTCAATTAGAGCATTCCCGTCAACTACTGATCCTGACAGAATAATGAACTTTCTTGCAATAACTCCCTCGCCTATAAAGGTCTGGGCATCCTTGCAACTTACTATAGTTCCATTTTCAAGAAGGGATGAACCGGAAATTACAGTATAGGATCCTATTGAAACATCCCTTATTATCAGTGTATCTCGTATGCTTGCATATGAATCAATCCTTCCCATTGATGATCGTTTCGAATTGGTATATTCCCCAATCATATCCATGAGTCTGGAGGTAAATTCTTTATCATGACGATATAAAACAGCCATATACGCCACCTGGGAGGTCAGCTTGTCAAAAATTGGCAATCCTCTTCCTCCGCCTTCATTCAGAGAATCAACCTCAATCCCATTTCCAAAGGTTGTTTCACTGTCAGTAACCAGCGATCCTACATTTTCAATTAACACATGATCGCCAACAGAGTAGTTTGCCAGGTTTTTAACATTGCTAATACACACATTATCAGAAATCTCACAATTACGGATATAGCTATTGTAAATTCCGCATTTTCTTGTAATTCCTTCAACATCAGAAATTGTACGTGAAATGACTCCAAGCTTTATTTTACCTTCAAATCGGGTATTAATAATATTTGTTGTGGTGAAATCTTTATGGACTGATATTTCTTTCCAGCCTTCCGAAATACAGCCCTGAGAAACCAATAAATTGATTTCCTTTTCTGTCAATGGTCTGTAAGACATATTTAAAAAATAGATTTATTAAGGAAGCGTATGTTCATTTACACCCTCCAGATTATTAAAATATTTTACTGTTTCAACCTGAAGTTCCATGGTTGCAGGTTCATCACACACGAAAATTGCCTTCGGATGCATCTGCAACATTGAAACAGTCCACATATGGCTTATACCTCCCTCAACTGCTTCTCTGACTGCACGGGCTTTGTTGAAACCTGTAATTATGATAAGAACCTCCTTGGCATCCATTACAGTACCTACACCCACAGTGAGAGCCTGGGTTGGCACTTTCTTTATATCACCGTCGAAAAACCTTGAGTTTGCCAGGATTGTATCATAACTAAGTGTTTTAATCCTTGTCCTTGATCTGAGTGAAGATCCTGGCTCATTAAAGGCAATGTGACCATCAGGCCCGATTCCTCCAAGAAAAAGATCTATGCCTCCGTAGTGTTTGATTTTCTTCTCATATTCAGTGCATTCTTTTTCAAGATTTTTTGAATTCCCGTTAAGAATATTTATATTCTCCTTTGGTATATCAATATGGTTGAACAGATTATCATACATGAAATAATGATAGCTCTCCTTATGATTGTCTGGAAGACCCACATATTCATCCATGTTGAATGTAACAACATTTTTAAAGGATATCTTACCTGACTTGTGCCTTTTAATAAGTTCTCTGTAAACCGGCAGTGGAGATGATCCAGTTGGCAAACCAAGAATAAAAGGTTTTTGCTTTGTGGGATTTGCCTTTTTTATTTTGTCAATTACATAAGTTGTAACCCAATCGCCTACTTCACCCGGATCTTTTTTGATAATAATTCTCATAGATATAAAATTTCAAAAGTTAGTATTTGTATTTCTCAAATTCAGGAAAGCCTATGCCTGTTATCAGAATACAAACATACGGCATGCTCCCATGGCAGCATATTCAGAAACTAAAGTATAATTAAGTTACAGATAGGCACTGATGAAATCAACAGCTCCGGAAACAGTTTGAACCTGCAACGACTTCTCTTCATCCATCTCAATGCTGAACTCTTCTTCGAATCCTGCAACTAGTCTTATACTTTGTATTGATGATGCACCCAGGTCAGTAACAAAATTTGCACCATCGTTTATATCAGATACATTCTTTTCAAGTACTGCTGCTATTACTTTTTTTACCCTGTTATTTACTTCTTCTCTATTCATATTTAAATTTCTTGGTTAAATGATGTTTAAATAATATATACTGAAAGTAATTAATATCTGCTTCAATTTTCTTTCCTACTTCAGATTCTTCAGACTACCATTGTACCTTGTACAAAAATCGGGCATATATTCTTTGACTTTTGATTCTAGTTCTTCATCTGTAATAGTTGAAAGACGGCCTTCCTTTTCATACTGATCCATTACCCACTGGGCAACCCTGTGCACCTTAATCTTGCTGATCCTGTCATCACCTTTAAGTCCAAAATACTCATTAACCCATATGGAGATGCCATCAACTCCGCTCTTGTCTGTAATAGCTACCCTGGGTGACCTGCTAAGCAGCTTTGAAGTATCGAATATATTATAGATCTGCTCCGATTGTCTCAGACCTCCTGCATGAATTCCTGCACGTGTGGTGTTGAAATGTTTCCCAACGAATGGATAGTTTTCTGCTATTGTTACTCCAATAGAATCCATATATTCAGCAATTGCTGTAATCATTGTAGTATCAATATCGCACATTTCTCCTTTAATTGAAATATATTCAATTATTGCTCCTTCAAGAGGTGGATTACCTGTTCTCTCTCCAAGTCCGAATAATGTAGTATTCAGAGCATCGCATCCGTAAAGCCATGCAGTACCCCCGTTGATCAGGACCTTGTGAAAATCATTATGTCCATGCCATTCAAGCCTGTTGCTTGGGACGCCACATTCTTTATTGAGTTTATATATCAGCTTTGGAATACTTCTTGGTAATTCAACTCCGGGATAACTTATTCCAAAACCCATTGTATCACAAAGCCTGATTTTTGCTGATAACTCTTCAGGTACCTGTTCACTCATTCTCATAAGCCTCTCGGCAAACGGAAGAACAAATCCTTCGATATCAGCTCTCGTTATATCTTCAAGGTGACATCTGGGCCTGACACCAGCCTCAAAAGCAGCCTCAACAACCTCACAATAAGAATCCATGCACTCCTTTCTGTCCTTAAACTTAAGCTTGTGAAATATGTGAAAGTCAGAACAGCTTGTAAGCATTCCTGTTTCTTTTAGACCTGCCTCCCGCACTAAGCGGAAATCGCCTTTGTTAGCTCTTATCCATCCTGTACATTCTGGATATTTGTGCCCAAGACTTCTGCATTTGTCAAGTGCATCCCTGTCATTTTTTGTATATAGAAAAAACTCCGTCTGGCGTATAACACCGTTTGGCCCGCCAAGTTTAGACAATAAATCATAAATCCTAACCATCTGTTCCACAGAATATGGCGGACGTGATTGCTGCCCATCCCTGAAAGTTGTATCTGTTATGAAAATATCTCTCTTTATGAGAGATTTGGTATCAAATTCTACAGATTTTCCGTCTATATATTCAATAATAGGCCCATCGAATTTTATCTTTGGAGGAAGACTGTAATCGAATGTTTCATGAAGAAGATTTGGTTCCGTTGAGTTTACCAGAGGGTGGGGTTTAATCGCATTGCTCATATTCAATTCCTTTTATTTATTGTTAATTTAATTTCCGAAACGTAAGCAAGCATTCCTGAATTAATAACAATACATTGATTGCCTGAACATCAGCTATATACAAACCAATGTAATTAATATACCTTAAACATTAACAAAATAAAATAGCCGTATAATTAATTATATATAAAGCAATTACAAATAGCCAGATTTTCTTGATAAACGATGCATTCAAATATAGTATTATATTTCAATGATTGATAAATTATGTGATTTATTTTATATTATTGCTCATCTGAAATTTTTTTTTAAAAATAGTTAAACAATATTATCTAAAATCAAGTGATCTATGAATATTATTAAATAACTCAAATAATCCTCTAATACTATTTTTTCCTAAAATCCAACTAAACCATTCTGCTCATTAATCATTGAAAAACAAGATCCTGAATAACTTCATCACAAAAAGTGAGCTATAAATTAATAAGTGAATTTTTGCAATTGAGTCTGTTTCCTGAGGTAGGATCTAACTTGGAAAATTTAATTATCAGATCGGACAGGTTGTCACATATCCGATCAGGATTCAATCATAAATTTTATTTAAGTTAGCAGTTAAATTGATTTTATATTTGACAGAGGGACTATTTGATTACAACCTGTGGGGATTATTTCTGGCCAGCTTTCTGGCTGCAACTGTTGTGCCTTTCAGTTCCGAAGCATTACTTACCTTCCTGATCGTCAATGGTACAGATGCCTATTCTGCTGTTCTTGTGGCTACGGCTGGAAACTGGCTGGGAGGAATGAGCAGCTTTGCCCTGGGATATCTTGGCAAATGGGAATGGATAGAAAAATACCTTAGGATAGAACGGACTAAAATTGAAAAATGGCACAACACCCTTTATAAAAGAGGGGCTATATTCGCTTTCTTTTGCTGGTTACCGGCTGTAGGCGATATTATTGCAGTCGGACTTGGGCTTCTCCGTGCCAATATAGTGATAACAGCTTTTGCTATGCTTGCCGGAAAATTTATACGCTATGTGATCTGGGGATGGCTGACCGGACTGGTATTTTAAAACTGGATCCCAATGTTCAGACTGATTGAGTTGTTCTTCCTCCTGAAGGGAATATTGTCAACAGGTTTGGCATATTCCATCTTAATTCCTTCATAGGCTATGTCAGCAAAAAGTGCTGTGTTTTTTGAAAGCCTGTACCAGATTCCTGCCGAGGGATTTATAAATGAGCCATATGAAGTAGTATCGGACTTACTCTTTTCTGTGGTACTTCCTATACCCAGAGCCACAAAGGGAGTCAATTTCTTCTTTGTAAAAAGGTAACGCAGATCAAGGAAGACAGGTACCTGACTCTTACCTGACACCAGATACCAGTCAGTATGCTTCTCCGGTTTATCAAAGTAATTTCTGTAACCGAGGCCAAGACCAATCATAAAATGCTGACCAAGACTGAAACTGCCAATGAAGTTGATCCTGTAATTGTTTATCCCATATTCACTTACCTTAAAACCATAGCCGGTTTCAATTATTCCGTGAAAGATCCTTGAACCATCACTCCTTTTTGTGAAAATATTAACTGAAGAGCCTGTTCCTGGTGATGGATATCGTGTGGTTGGTGGAGCCTGAGACGGTTGGGATGGCCTGGATTCGGGCTGAGAGGGCTTAGGAGCCGGTTGAGTTGTTTTTGGAGCAGGCTGACTTGCAGGAGTCTCCTTTTTGACTGGAGCCGGCTGCTGCTGGCCACTCTGTGTTGTTGTTTCAGGCTGACCTGCAGGGGCTTGTTGAGTTGGCTGAGATGGTTTTGATTCCTGTTTTGGAGGAGCTGGCTGAGGAGTCTCTGATTTAGTAGCAGGTTGACTCTGTTGTGTTTCAGGTTTACTTTGCTGTATTGTACTAGTTCTTGGTTCAGCTTTTGGTTCTGTGACAACTGCTTCGGTCACAACAGCTGCTTCAACTACTGCTGCTTCAACTTTACTTTCTTCCTTTACAGGTGCCGGTTGGGAAACAGGTTCTTCTTTCTTTTCTGCTACTGGTTCCTGCTGTACAACTGGTTCTTCTTTTGCCTCAGCAACAGGCTCAGGTTGCGGTGCCGGCTGAGGCTCCGGAGCAGGCTCTTCCTTTTTTTCTTCTGCAACCTGAGCCTGTTGCTGAGGCAAAAGAAGAACCAGTTGTACAGCAGGAACCAGTAGCAG
>Ga0209314_10000036_pt1 | contig 52353 bp, 42 predicted proteins | sample I19B2metaG_FD_184146 | JGI IMG/M metagenome (GOLD analysis project Ga0209314, IMG submission 184146) | Lake sediment bacterial and archeal communities from Gulf of Boni, Indonesia to study Microbial Dark Matter (Phase II) - ​I19B2 metaG... | ecosystem: Environmental > Aquatic > Freshwater >... | reverse complement strand
AAGGGGGACTTATTGAAAATCAGTTGATTTGAAAGCCCCCCTTGGGGGGTTTGGGGGTACAATCGGACTTACGAGACAGCCCCTTCTTTACATATCAGGTATAAATTACCATTTCCCGTTCAGCATCCCAACCCATTCCTTTAACGTACATATTGTACATCCCCGGCTGAGAAAATCCATCCCAGACAACCTGGTGAATTCCGGGTTCAAGATCATCTGAATGCATTCTCCATACCAGTTCGCCGTGACGATTGAGTATATCAACATAAACATCCCCTTTCTCGGGTATACTAACTTCCATGACAATCTTTTCATTGGAATCAGTTCCCAGGGCCCTTATGGAAGGGTCATTTATCCTGGTAATCTTACCGGATTTCCATGAGCTGTAATCAAATGGTTCATCAACCATGTGATACTTATCTTCATTAATGCCGTTTGTATTACGCTGAAGATAATATGTAAGCAGAGGCGTTCTTTTCAAAGTATCGAGCTTTACCTTTTTTGCTTTACCGTCTTTCCATAAATATACAGGTATATCAAACGGATTAAGAACATCAGAAAGACCACGCTCAATTCCGATATGAAATAATCCGAAATTACCGGGTTCATGACCTGCCAGCCAGTGGGCAATAATATCAACCCTGAAAGCATCTTTCCCGAATATTACATTATTACTCATGAAATCCATGGCCTTACCATCGTGCGGACCACCCTGAAAGCCATCACCGTCACGGCCATAGATTCCTTCAACGATGTTTATACCTGTAGGGGTTACACTGAATGAATCGCACATCCTCTGTGCCCACTGTTCCATCCAGAAACCACCATTAAACGGAGGTCTGTCCATCTTTTCATTCCATCTCGGGTAACCTGCTTCTGAATGCTTCTTATGCAGTTCTGTAATCCTCTGCAGGTAATCGGGCTGGAAGAACTGATGATACCGTTTATCATAAGTTTTAAAAATATCAACACTTCCTCCACAATATGAATGGAATGTTTTCCCGGTTATACCCTGTAGGTTTTTGATTGATCCTGTGATACCCATCTGGTGGGCCTTGAATTTGGCAATATTTATAAGGAATGTATCTGAAGCTGTCATCGGAGCCATAAATCCAACCTCCTTAAACACAACCCCGTCAACCTTTTTAAATATTATCTCATCTCCAAGTTCCCAGTAATTCTTTGATGTCAGGTCCTTCAGATTGAAATTGTTCCTGTCAGCCATTTCCTGATATCCGTTAGTCTTCCACATGAATGCACAGGCGCATTCACGAAGATAGAATTCCTCAGGACCCTTTTCCTTAACTGCATTCAGGTAACCTTCAATATAGTTCAGGTCAGTTGTTATACCCAGGTTACCTGTCGGGTCCTTCTTACTTCCAATACTGCATGTCCAGTTGGGCTTGCATGTAATCTTTGTTTTGTTTGAGTATCCTTTTCCCCCCGATGTCTTTACAAACATCTCACCCGCAAGCTTATAGGCTGCATCATATATTGCAGCTTTGTCTGTCTTTTCATTAACAGAAGTCAGATTGATAAAAACTGCTTCGGGGTGTTCCTTTATAAAGGGATGAAGATCAAATCCATCTGGTGAATTATCAGGTGAACTGGCCGAAGAATTCAGCCGCGATCCAACAAGTCCAAGGACACTTGCTGCCGAAGATACCTTAATGAAATCGCGTCGTTTCATTATTAAGTATAGATTACCATCTCACTCTCCGCATCCCATCCCATTCCCTTTACATAGGTATTGTAAATGCCGGGAGAAGAAAATCCGTCCCACACTACCTGATGGGTTCCTGGTTCAAGATCGTCAGCATGCATTCGCCAGACCAGCTCTCCGTTACGATTGAGAATATCAACATAAACATCTCCTTTTTCCGGGACTGATACCTCCATAACAACTTTTTCGCTGGCATCAGTTCCAAGGGCCCTTATTGCAGGAGTTTCAACCCTTGATAAAGTTCCATTCTTCCATGCTTTGTAATCAAATGGTTCATCACACAAATGGAATTTATCTTCATTCTGACCATTAGTATTCCTTCTGAGGTAATATGTCACCAGAGGTGTTCTTTTTAAAGAATCTAGCTTCACCTTCTTTGCTTTACCGTCTTCCCACAGATAAATCGGTATATCATTAGGATCAAGGACATTTGAATATCCTCTTTCGATCCCAACATGAAACAGTCCAAAATTTCCGGGTTCATGTCCTGCAAGCCAGTGAGTAATAATATCAACCCGGAAAGGATCTTTTCCGAAAATAATATTATTGCTCATGAAGTCCTGTGCTCTTCCATTGTGTGGACCACCGGCGAAACCATCGCCATCACGGCCGTAAACACCTTCTACAATATTGATTCCTGTAGGAGTAACACTGTATGAATCGAGCATTCTGTTTACCCACTGCTCCATAAAAAGGCCACCACCGTAAGGAGGTCTGTCCATTACTGTTTCCCAGCGCGGAATACCGGCTGCAACATGCTTCTTGTGCAATTCTGCTACCCTTGCCATATAATCGGGCTGGAAGAATTCATGGTAACGCTTGTCGTACGATTTGAAGATGTCAAAATGACCACCGCAGAACTGATGGAATTTTCTTCCCGTAATACCCTGCAGGTTTTTGATTGAAGCGGTGATACCCATCTGATGCGACTTGAACTTGGCAATATTTATAAGGAAAGTATCAGGGGCATTCATTGGAGCCATGTAGCCAGCTTTCTTAAATACCACTCCATTTATCTCCTTGAAAATAATCTCATTTCCCAAATCCCAGAAATCTGTTGTTGAAAGATTTTTCAGGTTGAAATTATTTCTTTCACACATTGCTATATAACCATTTGCCTGCCATGAATTAGGTGAAGCACATTCCCTCAGATAAAATTCCTGTGGTCCTTTAGTCTTAACACCATTGAGAAAACCTTCAATGTAATTATTGTCGGTTGTAATACCCATATTGGCTGTGGGATCATTTTTATCAATCCTGCTGCTTGTCCAGTTTGGCTTGCAGGTAATTTTGGTGGAGTTTGGATAACCCTTACCTCTGGCGGTTTTTACAAACATCTCTGATGAAAGCTTGAAAGCGGCATCATAAATTGCTTTAGCGTCAGTCTTTTCCTTTACCGAAGTAAGGTTGATAAAGACAGCTTCAGGATGCTCCTTTATAAACGGGTGAAGGTCAAAACCTTCAGTTTTTGCATCAAACGGAGAAGAGAATGAATCATAACTTCTTCCAACCAGACCAGCAATTCCTGCTGCAGAGGAGACCTTGATAAAATCACGTCTTTTCATTACAAATCCAGGATTTTCTTTGGGATATAAAATTAAACAAATAAGAGTTCAAAAAGTTTCCCAAAGCATTAAATAATGTTAAATGAGATCATTGAAATAATTAATTTCGATTAACAAATAAAACAGCACCTGCGGATTTAGCACAGGTGCTGTAAAATCAATTTACTCTTATTCAAAAATCTAATTCTGAATATCAGGTTGCAAGAGGTTGGCCATTTGGCACCCTGATTGGTCTGTTGTTCTGTCTCTGGTCATGCCGTTTGGCGGTAAACCTGGCAGCTATATATTCTCCCATATAGATCTTACCTTCCATCTTGTCAACCATTGCTGTTCCATAAAATACAAACGGGACATGATCAGCTACAAGTCTGTCACTGCTGCTGAGTTTTATCTGGTCACCATCTATGATACCGTACATATCGCGCAATGAGAATTCACCTTTATGTGATCCTTTTATCCAGTTTCCATCCTGTTCAATGAAGAATGTATGCTGGCTTTTGCTGCTGTAGAATTCTATTTCCACATCCCATCTTCCATCAAGACTTGCAACAGGTGCCGACATCTGTTTCGGCTTCGGATTTTTCCTTGAAAGGATCTCATAAATCCTGTCTCCGACGATTTTGTCGTTTCCAGGCTGCATCTGTCCTGAAGAGAGGTTTATCGATGTTTTACCTGTATCGTCAAGATAAGTGTTATGTACAGCAATTCTTGGCTGCTTTGTTGCCAGTTCTTCTGCCACATCCATACCATTGGTATTAAGTTCATCAGGATCCCATGAAATAATCAATGAAGGGCTATGATTTGAGAGCCCCCTGGGCTCCCTGATTGTGCAGGTTACTCCTTTTACAGATGATAATCGTTTGGAAATATTCTCAAGATATGTTCGCCATGTTTTCATCTTTTCAACATGATCTCTTTTTACCCAGGCTTCGACTGCTGCCAGCATGCCCATCATCTCTTCCTTACCTACCTTGTTATCGCGTCCGGGCCCGTGATGCGGAGAACTAGCCTGCCATGCAGACATCAGGATATCTTTTTTACCAAGAAGTAGTCCTGCGCACTGTGGTCCGCAGATAGCTTTCCCACCACTATAGGCTACAACTGTTGCACCTCTCTGGAGATGAACATTCGGAAATGTGAGATCCTCTGCAGCAGCGTCAACAAGTATGGGAATATTCAAAGGATTGGCCATTTTGGCAATTGATTCAAGCGACCATGGTTGGTCGGCAGGTACTTCGTTGTTAGCCATCAGGTATATCATAGCGGTTCTGCCATTCAGAGATTTCTCAAGCTCTTCAGGGGTTTCCACTGTTATTATTTTCACACCAATATTTCTAATTGCATGATCATAGGAGTTCCTTGATCTTCTTGGTATAACTACCTCAGTTTTATCAAAACCTGTCAGATCAGGGATTCTGATCAACTTTTCAGGATTACCACCTGTGACACATGCAGCAGTAACATGTTTCATTCCGGCGGCACAACCTGCAGAAACCATCCCCCACTCTGCTCCCGTAATTTCGGCTAGTCGTCTGCCTATTCCAAAGGCCAGTTCATCATACTGTATGAAAAATCCCGAAGCATCGTGCATTGCAGAAACTACTTCCGGCCTTTCAATCGAACCACCTATTATTGTATATGTTCCTACACAGTTTATTACCGGTTCAACACCAATTGACTGATAGATGTTCTGTCCGGGAGCAAGTGGTCCGCTGGCCGGAGACAATAATGAATCCATCGGGAGAAAGCTGCCTGCGAATGGTAAAACCGACAAGCTCTTAATAATATCTCTTCGTTCCATGTTAAATTAATTTATGTTATGTAATATTCAGAATTGTATCCTGTGTGCCAGCAGTTGATATAAGATTATTTCATTGAAAGGTTTTTTGCCCCCAGTCCATTCAGATCCCAGACCACCTTTCCGCCTTTTATTGTCATTTCAGCCTCAAGCCTGCGATCTCCCTGCAATTTATTGTTTTTTGTATCAATGAATCCGAAGTTTCCTTTTCGCACGCTGATAATTGCAACATCAGCTTCTGCTCCGGCTTTAAGGTTTCCAAGATCTGTTCTCTTAATCTCATTCGCAGTACTCCATGTAGCAGAGTTTATTACATCCTTCAGACTCATCCCCATGTTAAGAAACTTTGACATAGTTTCCAGCATATTCTTCATGCCTGAATTCATGCTGGAGCGATGAAGATCTGACCCGAATGAGTTAGGAACGAGCCCCTGTTTCAGGGCAGGAACAGCAATATCGAAATGGAACATTGCTCCTCCGTGGCCAACATCAAATAAAATACCCTTTTTCTTTGCCTCAATAACCGAATTTTTAAGTCTTCCTGCTTCATCAAGAATACATTCCCTGTCCGATGCAGTACAATAGGTATGTGAGAATATATCACCCGGCCTCATGCGCTTAAGAAGCTCATCAAGAGGATACTCCGGCAGATGACACTCCAGAAAAAATAGCACATTCGCAATTTCACAGGCTTCCATTGCACTCTCAAAGGGAGTCCATTCCTTTCCCCTGAAGTGACCCAGCTTCACTCCTACTATAATTTCCGGATATTGCTTAATAACCAGTGAAGTCATACGGGCATCCATATCATTCATATCCTCCTCCGAAGGAAAGCCGGTCATACCATCGCCTGCTATGTTCAGAAAAGCAAGAACCCTGGTTGTCGACCTGTCAATAATATTTTTCTTGAACAGAGGAAAATTCCTCCATCCTGAGGTACCCGCATCCACTACTGTGGTAATACCTGCTTTTAAGGTAATATCATCGGGAGATACACACGAAAACCCGTCGGCAAAACCCTGATTGCTGCCAACAAAAACATGAGTATGAGGATCTATAAATCCCGGAGTAACAAACATTCCTGTTGCATCTATCACCTGCCTGGCACCTGAAGCAGGGATTCCTTTTGCGACCTTCAGAATTTTGCCTCCTGTTATTGCAACATCCATTGGCTCATCGATACTGTTACCTGGGTCAATCACATGACCATTCTTAATAAGAATGTCGATCTCCTGGGCAGCTGCTGCATTAACAATAACCAGCATCAGGATGATCAATAATATCTTAACACACCTGCCTGTAAATGAAGTTGGAAACATAATATTTTGTTGAAATGATTAAATCAAAGTAACAGATCATGGCTTCGCATCCCAATTCTGGGAAGCCACACCATTAAGGTCCCATACAACTCGCCCGGCCCTCAAAGTCAGTTCAGCTTCAAGCTTTTGAGTGCCTTTAAGCTTTTTTGCCCTTACATCGGTAAATCCAAAATCACCCTTCCTGAGACTGAAAACAGCAACATCAGCTACTGTACCCACACTGAGATTACCCAGTTCAGGTCTGTTAATAACCTTTGCCGGATTCCATGTCGAACGGAGTATGACATCCTGAATAGTCAATCCCATAGCCATGAACTTTGAAAGCAGATTGGTCATATCCTTCATACCTCCATTCATACTGCCGATATGCAGATCCGAACTTATTACATCAGCTACAAATCCCTGCTTTATGGAAGGAACTGCCTGTGCAAAATGAAAAGCACCACCACCATGACCTACATCGAAAATAATCCCTCTCTTCTGAGCATCAAAAATGAATGGTTTAACCTTCCCGTTTTCATCAACAGGAACTTCCCTGTCTTTTGGTGCATTTGCATAAGTATGTGTCCAGATATCTCCCGGACGCAAATGCTTCATGAACAATTCTTCTATTGAAAGAGGAGGATGATGTTCGCCAAGATCAACCATAACGGGCACTTTTGCAATTGTCCCTGCCCTGACTGCCTGATCAACCTGTGTAAAATCAGCTCCCCAGTAATGTGCAGATTTAATGCCAACCAGTATATCAGGGAATAATCGTGTTACCATATAGGCAGCCTGCTCCGGATTCATGTCATTGACATTCTGTTCCTCAAATCTTCCAAGCATACCGACTCCCACAATATTCAGAAATGCAAGTATCCTTGTCTGTGACCTGTCAATTGTCTGCTTCTTAAATGCCCTGAAATTACGCCATCCTGCTGAGCCAGCATCAACCACAGTTGTTACACCTGCCCTGAAAGTGAATCCATCGGGAGGCAAAGCATCCCATCCGTCAGCAATGTACGAATCAGGATTGGTCCCGTGAAATGCATGAACATGCATGTCAATTAGCCCAGGTGTAACAAACATTCCGCTTACGTCAGCAACCCTCTTTGCATTTTTTACAGCGATATCTTTTGCAACCTGGGATATTTTCCCATCTGTTATTGCAATATCCATCTGTTCATCGATATTATTCTTCGGATCGATAACATGACCACCTTTTATAAGAATATCAATTGTTTGAGCATCAGCAACAATTAATGATCCTTGCATAAATAACAGCCCTGGAAGAGAAATGATGATCAATAGTATCCTAATGTTTTTGAATCTGTTTTTTACCATAACAGGTTTGATTTAAGTATTTATTAAGTTTCAATCTGAAGCCGGCAATAGGGCATATGATGGTAAATTTAAGAATTTTGACAACCTTCATATCATAATATTTGTTAAATATTGCACAATCTTTGATAGGATAACATAATTTGAGACTTTGAACAAATTGTATTGGTTTTCTTTTTATATGTTTACTAATAAATTTTATCTGTCAAAATGGAAAATATGATGTTTATAAAAAAATCTCTGATAACCTGCCTTTACTTTTCCCTGCTTGTTTTAAGTGGAAATGCTAATGATACAGGTATTCCTGCAAAGAAGTATTATTCTGTCACTGTGGACAATAATAATTGTATTTGGTTCCTGACTGAACTTGGGATTGTAAGCTTCAATGGCCAGAAGTGGACCTTGCATAACAACATTTCGCAGGGTAAAGATCTGAAAGACATAGCCTTTGATGCAAGCCTGGAAGGAACAGGATTCTGGATCGCAACAGGCAGTGGTGTAACATCTCTTAAATCCCCTGTTACTGAAGGATCCGGATCTTCATCTTATACAACTGACAATGCAGCGATACTCAGCAACTCCGTGTTGAAAATTGTTGTCGGGAAAAATAATCTGAAATGGATTGGATCTGCCAAAGGTATCGCAGCTTATTCGGGAACAAAATGGCTTGATATTTCCTATGATGACCTTTACCCTTCAGTCATTTTTGAAGAATATCCGATAACATCTATGGCAACTAACCTCACAGGTGATTCACTTTATGTGGGAACCAAAGGTGCAGGTATTGCCAGGGTATTTAAAAATGATGTAGATGGTATTTCAGGAGCTTCAGTTTATGCACAATGGGGTCCAATAATTATACCTTCTGACAATGTGTACAGCGTCTATATAGAAAAAAATGGCACGAAGTGGTTTGGAACCGACATGGGAGCTGCAAGTCATTACGGTAACAATACACTTGAAAACTGGGTTGTTTATACAAAAGAAGAGGGGCTTGTTAATGACTTTGTACAGGCAATCGGGGCAGACCAGAAAGGAAACCTCTGGTTTGGAACACAGGGTGGAATTTCTGTGTTTGACGGCAAAACATTCACCAATTACACAACTGAAAACGGACTTAACAGCAATAACATATTATGCCTGGCTACCGACAGCAAAGGCGTAGTCTGGATCGGTACGGATAATGGCGTAAATTCGTTTTCCAACGGGACATGCAATTCATACAAATAGCCTGATACATTCATAATTATTAAACCCGTAAGATCATTTTAAAAATGAAAAACTTAAACAGGAGAGAGTTTTTAAGCAAAACAACAGCTGGCTTTGGTGCTGCACTTATTACTTCCCGTATGCCTTTCAATGCCGAAACAGAACCATTTGCCAAAACCGTTAAGATGCCTCTAGGTTTCCAGGTATGGACAATTAAGGATAAGCTTATAGCAGATTTCCCCGGAACGCTTAAAATGATGTATGATCTGGGATACAGGAACATGGAAATGTGTTCTCCTCCCGGGTATGAATCATCAGGATTTGGGCCACTCATGAAAATGAAAGCCGGTGAAATGAAAAAAATCGTTAGTGATGCCGGACTTATCTGTGAGAGTTCTCACTATTCAATGGGTGAGCTCAGGACAAGTCTTCAGGAACGCATCGATTTTGCACTTGAGTCTGGTCAGAAACAGATGATACTGTCAAGTTTCTGGCTTCCCAAAGAAGCAACTCTCGATGACTGGAAGAAGTCTGCTGATGAATTAAATCAAATAGGTGAAAAATCGAAAAAAGCCGGTATCCCAATGGGATTTCATAACCATCATATGGAATTTGAAAAGATTGGAGATACACTTATTTACGATGAGCTATTGAGGATATTTGATCCTGAATATGTTAAGCTGCAGTTTCAGGTTGCTGTAATCAATATCGGATACAAAGCTTCTGATTACTTTAAAATACATCCGGGAAGGTTTATTTCAGCACATCTTGCCGACTGGTCAGAAAAAACCAAAAAATCTGTTCCGCTTGGTCAGGGCATTGTAGACTGGAAAGAGTTTTTTGCTTCTGTTAAAACAGGAGGCGTCGAAAATATATTTGTTGAAATGAGCGAAGATACGTTTAAGGAAAGTGCTGCTTTTATTAAATCTCTTTAAACGGCAGATCTGTCTTAAATAATTTATTTATCAGTACTTTAAAATGGGAAATAATTCGTTAATTGTGTTATGTTTCCCTGTTTGAGGAAAATATGACATTAACGGATTATTATAAGATTCTGGGACTGACACCTGATTCTACTGTTGAAGATATAAAAAAAGCATACAGGGTCAAAGCACGCCAGTATCATCCGGATATTAATCATGCTCCGGATGCCAAAGACTTATTTATCATAATTACCGAAGCATATGATTTCCTTATTTCATATCACGAAAAGATAAAGACTCATGAAGATGCCTACCATCAGGCAATGGAGGATTGGAGAAAGTACAGGCAGCACCGGTCAAGAAAAAGGGCTCATGCATATGCACGAGCTCCTTATTCAACATTTAAAAACAGTAATTATTACAGAACAACCAGGATTTTTGACGGCACCACTATTATCTATGGTTTTATTATTGCCGTAATGGTAATAATTTATACTATAATCGGATTTTTCTACAGGTTAAAGCACCCTATTCCAGGGCTTGAAAAACCATCAGTCTTTGCATTTATTATGCTGCTGGTCCTGGGAACTGTTTTCCTGTTTGTATCAATCGCTTACCTGCGTAATTATATAGCAGAATCTAAAAAAAGAAAAAAGAGGTAATCTGGTATTAAAATGAACCTGATTTATGAAACTTCTGGCAGGATTAATTCTTATGTCAATTACATTAATGAACATTCCGACAGGTGAAGGTTCAGAAAATCCGACTGATTCTGGTCAGGATCAGAAACCCGTTATTTCAATCGGGATTATTGCTGACGTACAATACGCTGATACTGAAGCGGCAGGAACAAGATATTACAGGTCTTCAGTCAGAAAACTGAGAGAAGCACTGACATCCCTGGCAAAGGATTCTGTAGATTTCGTCATCACACTTGGCGACCTTATAGACAGGGATATAAAATCATACGATCCGCTGCTTGATATCATGAAATCTTCAGGACTCAGGTTCTATCATGTCACTGGAAATCATGATTATTCTGTTGACAAAGCGCATAAACGCAGACTACCTGAGGTATATTTCAAAAAGCCCGGGTATTATTCATTTTCTGAGAGTAGTTTCAGGTTTATATTCCTGAACGGAAATGAAATAAGTAAATACAGCACCAATAACAGAAAAACGATCAGAAATGCTGAGGTTTTGATAGATACTATTAAGAAAAACGGAGGACAGAATGCCATTGACTGGAACGGTGGGATAAGTAACTTGCAACTTGACTGGCTTGATGAGCAGATGCAGGATGCATCCATTAAAAATGAAAAGGTTTTCATAATATGCCATTTTCCGGTATATCCGGATAATGTTCATAATCTGCTTAAACTACAAAGATGTACTTAAGGTTATTGGCAGGTACCAGAATACTATTGCCTGGTTTAACGGACATAACCATGCCGGCAATTACGGAAAAATAAATTCCACTCATTTTGTCACATTCAAGGGGATGGTGGAAACCCCTGACCAGAATAGTTTCGCCAGGATTGATGTTTACAGAAATAAAATCCTGATTACAGGTTCAGGTAGGGAAAAAAGCCAGATACTGGCTTACTGAAAGATCAGTTTATCCTGATGAAATTAAATGGTACGTCCAGAATGGTGGCAAAGTACTCTCCTCTTTCCAGTATATCGTCATCACCTTCCTCATAGTACCAGTTAAAGACGAACTTCTTGTTTTTCAGAGTTACATAGGTTATTTTCTGCAACATGTGAATCAAAACCTTGGCACTTGAACTGTTACAGTATTCAAGATTCATATCAACACATGTAACATTTGCAGGATTGATAATATACTGGGTTATCCAGTCCTCCACAGGTGCAAAGAACTCAGTTACATTTTCATGTATAGATCGTCCCCGTACTCTGATAACTCCTTCAGGAGTCAGGAGTATTTCCGGTGTGTTCTTTGTAGGTGAAATTTTCAGCTCCTGCATCGGAAAACTTTTTCTACGAAAATAATAATAAATATAATAATATCTGCATATAAATCGCCATTGAAAAGCCTAAATTGCATAGTATTGTCAATATCTTGCAAGCGGTATAACTTCATGTCCTGTGAATTCCTTCCGGAGGTATTTGTAATATCCGGTAATTCCAATCATAGCAGCATTATCGGTCGTATATCTGAATTCAGGAATAAACAGGTTCCATTTTCTTTTTTGAGCTTCTTCGGTCATTCCTGTTCTTAAACCGGAGTTGGCAGATACACCTCCCGCTATGCCTATCTCTGTAATACCGGTTTCATGAGATGCTTTGATAGTTTTACTTATGAGTATGCTTATAATTGTACTTTGAAGCGAGGCACATATATCAGCCTTATTCTTCTCAATAAAATCAGGATCCTCCTTTAACCGGTCACGAAGAAAATAAAGAAAGCTTGTTTTAAGTCCGCTGAAGCTGAAATCCAGACCTTTGACAGCAGGTTTTGCGAATGAATATGCCCTGCTGTTACCCTCCCTTGCGAGTTTATCGATCAAAGGTCCGGCCGGATATGGAAATCCCATTACCTTTCCACATTTATCAAAGGCCTCTCCTGCTGCATCATCAATTGTATTACCTATCATCTCCATATCATAATGATTCCTCATTATTATTATTCTGGTATGGCCACCGGAAACAAGCAAACATAGAAAAGGGAAAGAAGGGATCCTGTTTTCTTTCTCCCTTTCCAATATGAAGTGCACCATAACATGTGCCTGCAGATGATTAACCTCAATCAGAGGAATATTTCGTGTTACTGCAAAACCCTTGGCAAAGGAAGTCCCTACAAGCAGTGAACCAAGAAGACCAGGTCCGCGTGTAAAGGCCACAGCGTCAACATCCCCGATTGAAATACCCGCCCTTAACATAGCCTGCTGTGTAACAGGCACTATATTGGCCTGATGAGCTCTTGAAGCGAGTTCAGGAACAACTCCGCCATAAGACTTGTGTATTTCCTGGTTGGCAATCAGGTTTGATAAAACATATCCATCCCTGATAACTGCAACCGATGTGTCATCGCATGAAGATTCTATTGCTAGTATTGTAACTGCCATCTGTGCTTTGTTATTCGGTATATTTTAGGTTATTTTGATAACTGAATATTTAATGTTCCTTCATGGCCAAAAGTATAAAAAAAGTACTTAAATATTTTATTATTGTATCAGGAGCCCTGGCCCTGCTCCTGCTATCACTTTTTCTTGTATTGCAAATACCGGATGTACAGACCTATATTATCCATAGGATCACCCAGAGAGTTTCCGGGGAATTTAAATCCACGTTACAGGTGGGCAGCATTGAATATAAATTCTTTAACAGACTCATAATTAATGAATTGCTTATTAAAGATCAGAATAATGATACACTCGTTTATGCAGATAAAGCAATCGCCGGAATACGAAAATATGACCTGAATAATAATTCATTAAAATTCGGTAAAATCTATCTTATCAAACCTGTTGTCGCTCTGATAACAGATACAACAGGCATGCTTAACCTTAACTGGTATCTTGAGAAACTGAGAAGCACACCTGAATCACAGAAGAAGAAAAATGGCAGAATCTCAATCGACCTGATTGATCTTCATGATGCAAGATTTGCACTCATTGACAGAAGAGGCAGCCCCGGAAAAAGCAAAATAAACATTAAAAACATCAATATAAATGCAATTAATGGTACGATTGAGCATCTTAAGATTGAAAATGATACAACATTTTTCAATATCCATAATCTCAGCTTTAATGAATCATCAGGATTTAAAGTAAATAAACTTACCAGTTCACTCGGTATTTCTAAAGGAAGCTTACGTTTTAACAGCACTCTGATCAATACCGACAGTAGCATTATCAATCTGGATGAACTGTCTCTGAATGGAGATTCAACGGGATCATTCAGCAATTTTGTCGGAAATGTCAATTTAAAAGCCGTCTTTGAGAAATCTCTTATCAGTATATCCGATCTAAATTATTTCATGCCATTAATGGAAGGAATAAATGAGTCTGTATGGCTCTCAGGAAGAATATCCGGCACTATCTCCGAACTACGTGGCAGAAATATCCTAATATCATACAGGGATTATTCCCAGCTTGACTGCGATTTTGATTTTTCAGGATTACCAGATCTCAACAATTCATTTATCTATCTGGGTGTTAACAGGTTTACCACAAATGCAATAGATCTGGAAAAAGTGGTTCTTCCCGGAAAAAAGAAGCTTGAACTGCCTGAATTGTTATTCAAGGTAGGAAATATAACCTTTGACGGTAGCTTTACAGGTTTTATCACTGATTTCGTAACATACGGCCAGTTCAGATCACAAAATGGTACCATAACAACTGACCTTTCCCTCCGGCCTGAAGGTAAAAGAAGATACAGGATTAAGGGGTTGATGAAGGGTTCAGAAATAAATCTGGGTGAAATAACCGGGAGGAAAGACCTTCTCGGTAATATGAGCATACATGCCAATATTGATGGCTATGCAACATCTATGAAGAAATTTTCTGCCAGCCTCAGGGGAAGAATTGACAGCATTTCACTAAAGAATTATGTCTACAGGGATCTAGCACTCAATGGTATTTTTACGGAAAAAGCCTGGGATGGCAGTATAAATGTTTCCGACAGAAATATTAAAATCGACGTTCTCGGACTTTTCAATTTTGAGAAAAAACTGCCTGAATTTGATTTTACACTAAATATAGCCAATGCAAAACTTTACAATCTCAATTTAGATAAAAAGGATACAAGTTCAAGGGTGACCCTGCTCCTGACATCTAATTTCAGGGGTAACAGCATCGATAATATAGATGGAGAAATAAGACTTTTAAACTCCAATCTGGTACGATATGGCAATAATCTTGAATTATATGATTTCTCTGTAAAAACCTATCTTTCAGGCAGTAAACCTGTACTTAGCTTAAGAACTGATTTTGTTGACGCCGATATTACTGGATCTTATAATTTCAGTGAATTCGGGAACCTTACAAGATACCTGCTGGCAAAATTAATGCCCTCAAAATTCATTTCTGCCAGTAAACAAAAGGACTTAAAGAAAAACAACTTTTCATTCAATATAAGGTTTAAAAATACAGATGAGATAAACAATTTTTTTCAAACAGGCTTTCTGATATCCGAAAACAGCTTTATTGAAGGTGATATTTATCCCGACAGTATCATCAGGATCAACGGATCATCAAAAATACTTTCAATTCACAATAACATATTCAGCGATTTTTCCCTTAATACAAGAATTACAGGCAATGAGCTAAATCTGGGAATAAAAAGCAGGACGCTTGAATTATTGAGACAATCTAAGCTTGACAGTTTAAGAATTAATCTCGATACAAAACCGGATAATTTACTATTTACCGTTAACTGGGGAAACAAGAATAATCCGTCTAACAACGGCAGCTTTATAGCAAGGGGAAATTATCATAAAAATGATCCCACTCAAAGAAATGCTGTTCTGATAATTAATATTGATTCAACAGACATTTATTCCAGAAAAAATCTATGGAAAATTAAAAGCACAGCAATAGTTGTTGACTCAAATGCAATAAGTGTCAACAGATTTATGGTTGGTGGGAAAGACTACTATTATAGCATTAACGGTGCAATATCTGAGAATTCTTACGACACACTTGATATTGGATTCAAGGGTATTGATATTATTCCCCTCAATTACATTATCACCAGGAACAAAAGCAATCCTGCTGATGCATTCTCTCCGGAATTCAGGGGCAATCTCAACGGGAATATAATACTTACAAATCTTTATAAGGAGATTCTTCTGCAGGGAAACCTGACTGTCAGCAATTTCGGTATACTTGGTACAGACTACGGAACCTTGTCTGTAAGTTCAGTGTTTGACGTAAACAGTAAAGTAATTAACATTAATTCGGATAACAATATCGATGGCCGGAAAATGCTCGATATTTCAGGAATTTATGACCCGGCTTCAAGGAAACTGGATCTCACCGGAATTGCCTCAAAACTATCAATAAAGCCGCTTAATCCTCTTCTGAAAGCATTTGCTTCGGATATATCCGGGACGACAACCGGCAAAGTAAACTTAATAAGTATACCAGGTTCAATCGTGCTTAACGGAGCTCTGTTTGCTGAGAACTCAATACTGAAAATAGATTACCTGCAAACGAAATACCGGATGTCAGACTCTGTGAGATTTGACAGAAAGGGTATAAACTTCAATAATGTAAAACTCACTGATGAACGAGGTAATCCTGCTACACTTTCAGGAACAGTTTATCACAATAATTTCAAGAATTTTCAGGCAAATATGACAATCAATACTACTGATTGTATGGTTCTGAGCACCAGGGCAAAGGATAACGAATTATTTTATGGTACCGCCTATGCAACCGGTGTAACAACAATAAAAAGCTCAAAAGACGGTTCCCTGGCATTTGATATTTCCGCAAGAAGCGGTCGAAATACCAGGTTCTATATTCCACTCAATACTGGTCTGTCTGTTTCTGAAGTCTCATTTGTTTCTTTTACAAATGGTTCAAAAGACACTATCAAAACTCAGGCAACCGGTATCAGGCTGGTTCCTGCACCTCCCAAAACGACTGCCATGGAAATCAACATGGATCTTGAAGTCACTCCTGTTGCAGAAGTGCAGCTGATATTTGATGAAACAGTCGGTGACATAATGAAGGCTAACGGATCAGGTAATCTCAATATAAGCTATAATAAAAAAGGTGAATTCAGGATAACAGGCGACTATATAATTGACCGGGGTGATTATTTATTTACCCTTGGGAATATCCTTAATAAACCTTTTTCCGTGGAAAACGGAGGAAAAATTATGTTCAACGGAGATATCTATAAGTCAGAGATTGATCTTAAAGCAATATATAAGCTCAGGGCATCGGTGGCCGATATTATACCTGATGGAACAGCTGAATCAACAGAAAGAGTACCGGTTGAATGTCAGCTGAATCTGTCAGGTAATCTCTTTAATCCGGTAATTGGATTTGACATTTATCTTCCCACCGCTGACGAAAAAACAAGAACATACCTGAGAAATGCAATAGCCACAGAGGAACAGATGAGCCGCCAGTTCCTGTACCTGCTGGTAATGAACAGCTTTTATCCTGATCCTCTGATGGGATCTGGTACTACTGCCAGTTCTGGTACTGCAGGTACCGCAGCAGCTGTAACAACCTCCGAGATGCTATTCAGCCAGTTAAGCAACATGCTCTCCAAAATAAGTAATGATTTTGATATTGGTGTGGTATACCGTCCTGGTGTAGGTAACAGCGAAATTAATTCCGATCAGCTGGAGGTTGCACTTTCCAAACAGATACTGAACGACAAGGTAGTTATAAATGGAAATTTCGATGTCAGAGGTTCAAACGCTGATCCTAATACAAACCAGATCACAGGTGATTTTGATGCTGAGGTAAAAATAACTGAGAAAATAAGATTCAAGGTATTCAACAGGTATAATAATCCCTATACCGGAAAGTCTGAACCTTATACCCAGGGCGTAGGAGTATTCTTCAGACAGGAATTCAATAAATTAAACGACCTTTTCACCAAAAAGGAAAAACCGGATATTAAAAAGGAAGATGAGACCACAATAAAGAAGGAGGGTGATAACTGATTATTTCGCCATTCAGATGCTTCGACGGTTAATAAATATTCCGGGTTTGTTATTAACTCCGTATAATAGAACTGTCCATAATTACGTTTTTTAATAGCTTCGCACATGAATTAACAATGAATATATTCCAGTTCAGACGCATAAACAATTAAAAATTAAAACTTTATGGCATTGATACAGCTATTCTTGCAAGGCACTCAGGTTCCGGTTGAAAGTACGAAGGCGATGGAATTAACCCTGTGGGATCTCACGGTAAAAGGAGGATGGGTAATGATTCCGATAATTCTTCTGTCATTTGTGGCAGCTTATATTTTTATAGAAAGATACTATGTAATAAGGCAGGCGACAAAAGAAGATGTCAACTTCATGAACAGGATCAAAGACTATATTCACGACGGAAAAATTGACGCAGCCCTGGCTCTCTGCAAATCAACCGATAGTCCTTCAGCCAGAATGGTGGAAAAGGGAATAAGCCGGCTTGGAAGGCCACTTCATGATATAAGCACAGCAATTGAAAATGTTGGCAAGCTTGAGATCTCGAAACTTGAAAAGGGATTTCCAACTCTTGCTACCATCACAGGAGCTGAACCCATGCTTGGATTCCTTGGAACGGTAATAGGTATGGTTCAGTCATTTTATGCTATGTCGCAGGCCGGTAACAATATTGAAGTATCAATGATGTCTGATGGTATTTATACTGCTCTTATTACAACTGTTGCTGGTCTGATTGTTGGTATTCTTGGTTATTTCGCATATAATACACTGGTTGTCAGAGTGGAAAAAGTAGTCTTTAATCTCGAGGCTACATTGACTGAATTTATGGATATTCTCAATGAACCTGCTAAAACTTCAAAGTAAATGGCACTTACGCAGAGAAATAAGATAAGTATTAATTTCAGCTCTGTTGGTATGACAGATGTCGTATTCAACCTTCTGATATTTTTCATGCTTACATCAACCCTGGTTCATCCTTCGGCATTGAAACTACTTCTTCCAAAAGGCAGCAACCAGACATCGGCCAAGCCTCTTACAACAGTATCAGTAACCAGTGATTTAAAGTATTACGTTGAACTTCAACCTGTTGACCTTGAGAATCTTGAAGCTGTTCTGAAACAGAAACTGGGGGAAAAACCTGATACATATATCTCCCTTCATGCTGATAAAAGCGTTCCATTCGAGAACGTTGTTAATGTTTTGAACATAGCCCAGAAGAATAATTATAAACTGATAATTGCCACAACTCCCAAATAGCAACCTGCGGAAACTCCCTTCCGAAAAAGGCAAGGGTCTGGCCGGGACAATAATACTACACCTGATATTATTGCTGGTACTTGTATTTGTAGGTTTTTCTGTACCTCCTCCTCCAGTTTTTGAGGAGGGGATAATGGTAAATTTTGGTACCGATGAAACAGGGCTTGGTGAACTGGAACCAGCTCCTGTTGCTGAACAGGCTGAGGCAGTCCCTCCACCTCCCTCAAACGAATCTATTAAGGCAGAAGAGGAACCTCTTCTAACACAGAATGATGAGGAGGCACCTGAAGTAAAAAAAATTGATCCTGAAGCCGAAAAGAAGAAAAAAGAACTGGCTGAGGCTGAAAGAATAAAGCGGGAGACACTGGAAGCTGAAAGAAAAAGAAAAGAGCAGGAGGAAATTGAGAGGAAAAGAATTGAAGCAGAACAGCAACGCCAGGCAGAAATAATGAACCGGACAAAAAATGCTCTCGCCGGATCAAAAAATGCCGGAAGTACATCAACAAGCCAGGGGATTGCGGGTGGTCCAGGCAACCAGGGTGTTCCAAATGGTGATGCCAATTCACAAGTATATGGACCTGGTGGTGGCACAGGCAACAGCGGAATATCTTACGATCTTGGAGGAAGAGGCTACCAGAAGCTTCCTGAACCCAAATACGATTACCAGGGAGAAGGAAGAGTTGTGGTAGAGGTGTATGTTGACAGGGAAGGTAAAGTAAACAGGGCAATTACAGGTGTAAAAGGATCAACCACATTGGATGAATATCTTCTAAAAGTTGCAAAGGATGCGGCAATGGAAGCACGATTCAATCCCGATCATTCATTCTCAGCTTCGGAATTTCAGAAAGGAACAATAACGTATAATTTTAAGCTAAAATAGACCGGAATTATTAATTGAAAAGATCTTTGATAGCCTCCCTGAGATTATCAATGAGATTATTATCTTTTATAATATAATCACTTATCCCTTTCCTCGCTAATTCAAGAACAATCTCACCCTTATCCTGGCCAGAGAGCATTATTACAGGCATTTGGGGTTTTACTCCCTTGATTTTATCCAGAACCTCCATCCCATTCATAACCTCCTTGTCATTGCTGATAAAATAATAATCGAGGATAATAACATCAGGATTCCTGTTCAGGGCTTTTATGCATTCCTCACCGTAAGTAAAAGCCTCCACACGGTATCCTTCTTCCTCAAACCTTTTGGCAACCAGTGTATTAATAAACTGATCATCATCAACAATAAAAATTAGCTTCTGATTATTCATGAATGGAATGATTCATTATAAAATACAAAGGTACAATAAAAACAATTAATACTCCATAGTCTGGTGCTGAAATAGAAAATGATTCAGATTTATTCAGAGAATAAGGGATAATCCTTCATCATTTCTACAACCTTTTTACCAACACTTGCAATAAATGGCTCATTATCAGAATTTGATAAAACCTCATCTATAAGCTCAACAATTATTCCCATATCTTCACTTTTCAGTCCTCTGGTGGTAATTGCGGGTGTTCCTACCCTTATACCTGATGCAAGGAAAGGTGAACGGCTGTCGAAAGGCACCATGTTTTTATTTACTGTTATATGGGCAAGTCCGAGAATATTTTCAGCTTTTTTTCCTGTGAGGTCCGGGAATTTTGTCCTGAGATCTATAAGCATAAGGTGATTATCCGTGCCTCCGGAAATAATTTTATATCCTTTTGAAGTAAATGATTCAGCCATTATTGCAGCATTTTTCTTAACCCTCTTCTGATATTCACCAAATGAAGGTTCAAGCGCCTCACCGAATGCGACTGCTTTGGAGGCAATTACATGTTCCAGCGGACCACCCTGTACGCCTGGAAAAACTGAAGAGTTAAGCAGGGATGACATCATCCTCACCTCACCCTTTGGAGTCACAATTCCCCATGGATTTACAAAATCTTTTCCCATAAGAATAATTCCGCCCCTGGGACCACGCAGTGTTTTATGAGTGGTGGAAGTAATGATATGGGCATGTTTTAGCGGATTCCTAAGTAATCCGGCTGCTATAAGTCCTGCCGGGTGAGCCATATCAACAATAAAAATTGCACCGATGCTGTCGGCAATTTTTCTCATTCGCTCATAATCCCATTCACGTGAATAGGCTGATGCACCACCTATTATCATTTTAGGTTTTTCCCTGAGTGCTACTTCTTCCATCATATCATAGTCAACAAGGCCGGTATCCTCTTTTACACTGTAAGCTACAGGTTTATAAAGCAGACCTGATGAATTGACAGGAGAACCATGTGACAGATGCCCTCCATGCGCCAGATTCAAACCCATGAATGAATCTCCGGGTTTCATAACCGTCATGAATACTGACATGTTTGCCTGCGCACCTGAATGTGGCTGGACATTTGCATATTCGGCATTGAATAATTTTTTTAGGCGGTCAATTGCAATCTGCTCCGACTGGTCTACTATCTCACATCCTCCATAGTAACGGTTACCAGGATAACCTTCTGCATATTTGTTGGTCATAACAGATCCCATGGCCTCCAGCACCTGCTGGCTGACAAAATTCTCAGAAGCTATAAGCTCTATTCCGTTTATTTGGCGTTCTTTTTCCTTTTCAATAAGGTCGAAAATCAATTTGTCTCTTTTCATATCCTGAATTATTAATTTTTATTCTTCCGAATATTCAACCAGCAGTTCCCTGTAGGTTGAATAAATTCTTGACTTAGAAATAAATCCCACATAATAACCATTATCCAGAACAGGCAGATTCCATGCTCCGGTCTTTCTGAATGCCTCCATAACAGCTTCTATATTCTCCCTGATATCAATATAGGTTGGAGGTACAGTCATAATATCTTTCAGATAGGTTGTTTTGTACATCTCCTGGTCAAACATTATTTCCCTGACATCATCAAGGCTTACCACCCCCTCAAGAATATTGTACTCATCAACAATCGGAAATATATTTCTTTTTGATTTGGAAATAATTCTGATAAGATCGCCAAGTGTGTCATTGGGTCCTGCTGTTTTAAGATCTGTCTCAATCTCCTTTTTCCAGTTCATACGTGTCAGAACCGCTTTATCCTTATCATGAGTAATAAGCTCTCCCCTTTTTGCCAGTTCAAGATGATATATTGAGTGTTTTTCAAAACTCCGGGTAGTGATATAAGCAATTGTTGCAGTTATTATTAATGGTATCAGAAGGTTATAGCCTCCTGTAATCTCAGCAATCAGGAATATTGCAGTGAGCGGAGCATGCATTACCCCTGCCATCATTCCGGCCATACCTGCTAGTACAAATCTGTTATCGGGCAGTTCAAGTTGAAAAAGATTTCCAAGCACTCCTGCAACCAGGAAGCCCGTGATTCCTCCGATAAACAGTGTCGGAGCAAAAATACCACCAACACCCCCTGCTCCGTTTGTTGCACTGCTGGCAACAACCTTCAGCAGAATCAGACCGGCAAGGAAACCAAACATTAACAGGTAATTATCGGCTAGATTAACAGAAATGTTACTGTAAAAAATTTTCCCTGAATCACCCTGAAGTAATGTCATTATTGTATCATAACCCTCCCCGTAAAAGGCTGGGAAGATATAAATGAGTAAACCCAGCACTGATCCTCCGATTATAAGCCTGATATACTGATTCTTAACCTTTTCAAAAGATCCTTCAAGAAAAAGTGTCATCTTTGAAAAGTAAAGTGAAATAAGTCCGGAAATTATTCCGAGTACAATATACCAGGGAATATTCCCGACAACTAACGATTCAGTGATGTTAAACGAAAAGAGAACCTTGTCTCCCATCAGAAAATAAGATACTGTGGCAGCTGTGACCGATGAAATAAGAAGAGGCACAATGGAGGAAATAGTCAGATCAAGCATAAGGATTTCCAGGACAAAAACAATTCCTGCAATCGGTGCCTTGAATATTCCAGCAACAGCACCTGCTGCCCCGCAGCCAATAAGAAGTGTGATACTCTTGCTGTTTAACCTGAAAAATCTCCCGATCGTTGATCCTATTGAGGAACCTGTCAGTACAATTGGTGCTTCTGCTCCGACTGAACCCCCGAATCCTATTGTAAGTGTGCTGGCCATAATGGAACTCCAGGTATTATGGGCTCTGAGATATCCTCTTCTTTTTGAAATGGAAAATAATACCCTGCTGATTCCGTGGCTAATATTGTCACGTACAACATACCTGACAAAAAGAAGGGTAAGCAGCATCCCTGTAATCGGAAATGCCAGGTATAAAAATCCTGATTTTTCGTCAGTAATCCCTCTTGTCATAAAGAGGTGGGTGTAATGAATGGCATTCTTCAGGAAAGCTGCTGCAAAAGCGCTCAGAAGACCTACCACAAGACTCAGAAAGTATACAATTTTAAGCTGGTCTTTATCAACTAGATTCTTGCCTGAGATTTTTTTGAATAGATTGGATCTGAACATAATTATGCAAATATAAAAACAATACTAAACCCTGCCAGTTTTTTATATAAGTTTGTCCCTTATAGTTTTTGAAAGAAAATGGTGAGCACGATTAAGTATTATATTATCCTGTTAACTCTGCTGATACTGACAAACAAAGCCTTGTCGCAGGTAAATTGTACTGTGCCTGAATCACCAAAACTTAATCTCGTTACTGTTGATCCGATCTCCGGCAATGTTAATATAAGCTGGGATCTGAGTCCATCATCAGGTATAGCAGGATATGTTGTTTATAAATTTAACGATGGTACAGGCATACCCATTGATACCATCTGGAATCCGTCAGCTGTTAATTATACACACATCACCCCTGCAACAAGGTACTTCAGCGTTTCATATGTTGTCGCCGCTCACAGGATGCCAAATTGCACAAGTCCCCTTTCAAACCATCTGAATACCATTTTTGCGGATGCAAAAATCGATACATGCAATAAGATAATTACTGTCTCCTGGAATAACTACATTTCTGAACCAAAGAAAGTTACAGGTTACCGGATATCAGCATCCGTTAATAGAGGCACATTTTCTGATCTTGCCGTGGTGGATCCGGACAGTCTCAAATTCAGACTCAGCAACTTCACAACAAATTCTGAATACTGTTTCATAGTAAGTGCTATACTTGAAGGCGGAAATATATCCGGATCAAATAAGGTGTGTCTTTCAACTGCCATGCAAAGGCCACCTGACTGGATTAATGCTGATTATGCAACAATAACTGACAATAAAGTATCACTCTCTTTCACAGCAGATCCGCTATCAGATATTTCAACATTCCGGCTTGAACGAAAAACCGGAAAATCTGGAAGCTTCACAGAAATAGCAAGGCCTTTTTCCACTTCAGGTATAATTAGATACACAGATGAAAAGGCAGATCCCGGGGCAATAAATTACTACAGGCTATCCGCAATAAACAGTTGCAATAAACCAATTACTGTTTCCAACCTGGCTTCAAATATTGTCCTGACAATTGAAAGTATAAACAATAACCTGGTTCTCAGATGGAATCATTATGAAAAGTGGAATGGGGAAACCGGTATGTACTCACTTTTCGTAAATACAGGAACAGGTTATAATAAAGTCACAGAGATTGTATCATCCGATTCTTCAATTCTGATTGATTATAAAAACCTTATGTATGACATAACTACAGGTGAGGTTTGCTTCAAACTTGGGGCTGAAGAGGTATTAAATCCATATGGTATATCAGGTTCCACACTCTCGGGTGAGGCTTGTACTGAATCGGTGGAAACTATAACTGTACCGGATGTATTCACCCCTAATAGCGATATGATAAACGATCTGTTCAGACCTGTACTTTCATTCACCCCGGCTGATTATATATTTGTCATTAGTGACAGACAGGGAAAAACCCTTTTTGAAACAAGAAATCACCTTGATTCCTGGGATGGTACTTATAAAGGAGATCCCCTGTCACAGGGAATTTATCTATGGTCACTTCGGGTTCTGACCCCTTCAGGTAAATCAATTTCAAGAACGGGTACAATTGCAATCTATTTTAACCGGTAAAATTTTGATCGGGATATCGAAAGGCAGCAATACAATCATTAGAGCATAAAAGCTATCTTTGTATTCTGCACAAAAAGGTGTATTATTATACTCTATGGCGAATAAGGATGTTTTTGATGATGAGGATGTACACAGGATAAATTCTGAATATGAGTCGCTTGTAAGCAATCTCATTCGCTGCAACAAGCCTGGTGACAGGGAGCTGATAGACAAGGCATTTAAAATTGCCAATGAAGCTCATTGGAATATGCGGCGAAAATCAGGAGAACCTTATGTGATTCATCCCATTTGTGTTGCAAAAATAGTAAACCAGGAAATTGGCCTTGGCGCGGGATCTATAGCTACAGCTCTTCTTCATGACGTAGTTGAAGATACCGAGTACTCACTTAATGAAATAGAACGGGAATTCGGCTCCAAAATCGCATCTCTCATTGACGGACTAACTAAAATTTCCGGTACATACAACAAGGAGACCTCTACCTCGATGCAGGCAGAGAATTTCAGGAAAATGTTGCTTACACTTTCTGATGACCTCAGGGTTATTCTGATTAAAATAGCTGACAGGCTTCATAATATGAGAACCCTGGAATCAATGCCTGAGCACAAGAAAATGAAAATTGCCGGGGAGACTATCTTTCTGTACGCTCCGCTTGCACACAGGCTCGGTTTATATGCAATAAAAAGCGAGCTGGAAGATCTCAGCTTCAAATTCCGTCAGCCTCAGATTTACGATGAAATTACCGGCAAATTAAAACATTCCGAAAAAAGGAATATAGCCCTGATAAATAAATTTTCTCTTCCCATAATAGAGAAACTTATGGAGGCGGGTTTTCAGTTCGATATCAGCGGAAGACCTAAATCTGTATTTTCCATCTGGAAAAAAATGCAGGCCAAAAATGTACCATTTGAAGAGATATATGATGTACTTGCAGTAAGAATAGTATTCAAACCGGTACCGGGGATTCCTGAAAAAACGCAATGCTGGAATATTTACTCCATCATCACCGATTCCTATCTTCCCAAACCTGACAGGTTACGTGACTGGGTAAGCCGCCCAAAACCAAATGGTTATGAAGCTCTGCACCTTACAGTAATGGGTCCTGAGGGAAGATGGATTGAGGTACAGATCAGGAGCGAAAGGATGGATGAGATAGCGGAGAGAGGTTATGCAGCACACTGGAAATACAAAGGGGATGAATCACCTGAAAGCGAGCTTGACAAATGGATTAAAAAAATCAGACAGATGCTCGAGAATCCGCTGGAGGATCCGATAGAGTTTCTTGATGAATTTAAAATGAACCTGTTCTCTTCAGAGATAATGGTGTTTACCCCCAAGGGTCTTCTTATCAGTCTCCCGAAAGGAGCATCTGCCCTTGATTTTGCATATGAAATACATACAGAAGTAGGAAACAAAGCCATCGGGGCCAAGATAAATTACAGACTCAATCCTATCAGTGCCATACTCAACAGTGGTGACCAGGTTGAAATCATAACATCAGATATTGCAAAACCCGACAAGGAGTGGTTAAAATATGTGAGAACCACAAAAGCCAAGGAGGCTATTAAAGTTGCCCTGAAGAATGAATCGAAGGATATAATCCAGAAAGGAACAGAAATACTGGAGGCACAGCTTGGCATTCTCAATCTCCGGCTTAATAATGAGATACTGAAAAAGCTGCTCGAGGAATTTGAATCCACCGGAAAGGATGATCTATTGGCTGGAATAGGGCTTGGAAAGATCAATACTGACGATCTTAAGAGGGTACTTAGGAAGAACACTTCAAGAAGTGTGATTAAGTACTGGGATCTGAAATTCATTGGTTCACGAAAAGAAAAGAAAGACGATAATGACAAGGTGTCAAAAATTGACAAAAAAGTTCCATTCCTTCTCAGGGAAAATGTTGATAATGCATCACAGTCATACAGTATCGCAAAGTGCTGTAATCCAATACCAGGTGATGATGTGGTTGGCTATCATACCTCCGAAGGTTCAATAATGATACACAAGCCCAAGTGCCCTGAAGCTATCAGGATCATGTCCAATGAAGGGGACCGGATAGTTGCGGTTAAATGGGCAATACATAAACTGAACTCCTTTCTCGCAAGAGTAAGTATGAGTGGAATCGACAGGATTGGTCTTGTTAATGAAATAACAAATATTATTTCCTCAGAGCTTAAGGTAAACATGACAGGCATCAATATTTCTGTTCATAATGGAATATTTGAAGGAACAATTGATTTGTATGTTCATCATACCAAAGATCTTAATAACCTTATAATGAAAATCTCCGGTATAAACGGAATTGAAAATGTGAGAAGAGTTGAAGACTTGTCTTAATGCTTCCATAAGAATATTCTCTCTCTCTGCGATTAAATTGAAAATATGTACATTTGTCATTATTTAAAATTAGACCAATTATGATTAGTGACAGTACCAAGATCACTGTAAAAAAAATCTTTACCGAGTATCTCGAAAGGAAAGGTCACAGAAAAACACCGGAAAGGTATGCTATACTCGAAGAAATATATTCAAGGTCAGGTCATTTTGATATAGAATCGCTTTATATCTTCATGAAAAACAAGAATTACAGGGTAAGCAGGGCAACACTTTACAACACAATAGAATTACTGCTCGACTGTAACCTGGTAATAAAACATCAGTTCGGTAAAAATATTGCCCAGTTCGAAAGGGCATACCAGTGTGGTCAGCATGACCATATAATAGATATTGAAACAGGAAGGGTTATTGAATTCTGTGATCCACGTATTTATGAAATAATCAGCACGGCAAGTGAACTTCATCATTTCACTCCTCTCTACCATTCTCTTTATATTTATGGTAACGTGAACAGCGGCAAAAACGAGACGGATAAAAAGAAATAGTCAAAATTCCATGACTTTTTTCACAGTCGAATAATTTCGTAACTTACACCATTAAAACTACTACTTACATAATCTTATAACATGAACATTGACATACTTTTAGGACTTCAATGGGGTGACGAGGGGAAAGGAAAACTGGTTGATGCATTGAGTCCCGAATATGATGTTATTGCAAGATTTCAGGGTGGCCCCAACGCAGGTCATTCACTTGAATTCAATAATATTAAACATGTACTGCATCTTATTCCTTCCGGCATTTTTCATCCTGATAAACTGAATATAATTGGCAATGGGGTTGTTATAGATCCGGCAGTTTTCAAAAAAGAGATTGATGAGCTTAAACCGTTTGCAGCCGATCTTACAAAACGACTTGTGGTTTCAACCAGGGCTAATCTTATTCTTCCTACCCACAGGATACTTGACTCCGCATACGAGCAGCATAAGGGTAATACAAAGATAGGTTCTACCTTAAAAGGAATCGGTCCTGCCTATACTGATAAGACAGGGCGCTCAGGTTTACGTGTCGGGGATATTCTCCGTAGCGATTTCATGGATCTATACCGGGCCAGTACCGAAAGGCATTTAGCTATTCTTAAAAACTACAGTTTCAGTTTCAACCTGAATGACTTTGAAAAGGGATGGTTTGAGGGAATTGAGCTTCTAAAGGAATTCAGGATTGTAAATACAGAGTATCTGGTGAATGATCTTGCATCCGGAGGGAAAAGAATACTTGCCGAAGGTGCACAGGGTACAATGCTGGATGTCGATTTTGGCTCATACCCTTACGTTACATCTTCAAATACTATCAGTGCCGGCGCATGCACAGGACTCGGTATATCACCAAAAAGAATTGGTGATGTCTATGGAATCTTCAAAGCCTATTGCACCAGGGTTGGCAGTGGCCCCTTTCCTACTGAACTAACAGATGAAACCGGTGATACACTCAGAAATACAGGAAAAGAATTCGGGGCAACAACAGGCAGACCAAGAAGGTGCGGATGGCTTGACCTCCCTGCACTAAAATATTCAATAATGATAAACGGCACCACACAGCTTTTCATGACAAAAGCTGATGTAATGTCGTGGTTCAAAACCATAAAGGTTTGTACATCCTACAAAATTGACGGAAAAGAGGTAAATGAACTGCCATTTGGTAATGAACACGTTATTGAACCAGTCTATACCGAATTCAGGGGTTGGCAAAAGGATATCTCAGGAATCAGAAAATACAACGATCTGCCTGCAGAACTGACAGGCTTTATTGAATTTATTGAGAAATATTGCGGTGTACCTGTAACTCTTGTCTCAGTTGGTCCCGACAGGGAGGAAACCATTTTCAGAAAGACCGGTAACTAATTCAGCTATCCTAATTATCTATATATAGCCAGGCGTCAGGCATTATATTAGCCTGGTAATCCTGTAATTTGTTAACAGCCGGTCTGAATTTGTCAAATGCTTCTGCAGATACCAGTTCAAAACGGCTTCCTTTCATCTGAAGAATCCTCACATTATATCCTTTCGATTTATACTCTTCAGCAAGGTTCCTGGCATATTCAGGAGTATAGAAGCTGCCAACAATTATATGATATTTAAAAGCCAATTTTGCTTCTTCAGCAATCCTAATCGAATCCAACCTGGCATTTTCCAGTGCAACCAGAGCTTCCTGGGCTTTTCTTATGGAATCAACTACCCTCAGGCTGTCCTGACGGGCAAGCCAGACTCCGGTTGTATCAGCTTTCTTCTTTCCGAATAAGCCTCCCCTGTTCTTGCATGAAGGAGTTACGACAAGCACAACTATTAAAACAAACAATAAGGTAGATAAATGTCTCATAATATTGAAGTTAAGATATTTATAATAATTAATTGTCAGGATTTTTTCAAGCATAATTATCAAAGATACAAATATTTGTGAACCAAAACAAATGATAATAATATATGCAATTTAAATATGGATTAGCTGAATTTTGTATATTCGGTGTTGAATAAAGAATTCTTAAACTAAATCGTGGTTAAATGAAATCCTTAATCCAATTTTTTGAAGAGAGCGTTGAAAAGTTCAGTAGCAACGTCTACTTGTGGGAAAAACCAAATGAGCGGTATGAAGGCACAACATATGGTGAAACAAAAAAACAGGTATATGAGTTTGCTGCCGGGCTAACGAGACTTGGGATTAACAAGGGAGACAGGCTGAGTCTCATATCAGAAGGACGAAACAGCTGGGTTATCGGAGAACTTGGCATACTTTATACCGGGGCAATCAATGTGCCATTATCAGTCAAACTTAATCCGGAAGAGATAAAATTCAGGATAAATCATTCAGGATCAAGGATGATTCTTGTTTCATCCAACCAGGCCATAAAACTCAGGGAGGTAATTGATGGTTGCCCTACAATTGAAAAAATCATCCACTTTGATACACAGGAGGAATATTCAGCAAACGAGATCCATTTCAACGAGGTAAGAAAACTGGGGCGTGAATGGCTGGATATGCCCGGCAGCATGGAAAGCTTTGAAAAGCTTTTCAAAAGCATTTTGCCATCTGATTTTGCAAATATTTGCTATACATCAGGGACAACAGCTGATCCCAAAGGTATTATCCTGACGCACGGAAACTATGTGACAAATGTATACCAGGCGTACAGCTTGATTGATATCCCATCATTCTATAAAACATTACTCATTCTTCCATGGGACCATTCATTTGGTCATACCTGCGGAATATTTGCTTTCATGGGCAAGGGAGCCAGTATCGCATCTGTAAAGACAGGAAAAACTCCTATGGAGACCCTCCGTAACCTTCCTGCATGTCTGAAGGAAATTAAGCCCAACATGCTGATGAGCGTTCCTGCTATAGCAAAGAACTTCAGAAAAAATATTGAGAAAGGGATAAAGGAAAAAGGAGCATTAATCGAATTTCTTTTTAATCATGCATTGAAAATCTCTTATTCCTACAATAAGGAGGGTTGGAATAAAGGGAGTGGTATTCAGAAACTGAAAAAGCCTCTTCTGAGGCTTTATGATAAAATCCTGTTCTCTAAGATCAGGGAAGCATATGGAGGTGAACTGGATTATTTCATTGGTGGTGGTGCACTGCTGGATATTGAACTCCAAAGGTTTTTTTATGCCCTCGGAATTCCCATGTTCCAGGGCTATGGACTAAGTGAGGCATCACCTGTGATTTCATCAAATTCTGCAGGAAGACACAAACTGGGATCATCCGGAGTTCTCGTCAATAATATGGATCTAAAAATCTGTGATGATGACGGCAATGAGCTTCCGGCAGAACAAAAAGGTGAAATTGTGATAAGAGGAGGCAATGTTATGCACGGTTACTGGAAAAATGAAAATGCTACAAAGGATACAATTAAGGATGGCTGGCTCTACACAGGTGATATGGGATTTATGTCACCCGATGGATTTCTTTATGTACTTGGCAGATTCAAGAGTCTTCTTATAGCTGATGACGGTGAGAAATTCAGCCCGGAAGGTATTGAGGAGGCCATTTCCGAGCAATCAAAGTATATCGATCAGTGCATGCTCTACAATAATCAGAAACCATATACAGTAGCTCTGGTGGTTCCAAATCAGCACGCCCTTAAAGTTTACCTTGAGGAGAAAAATCTGACCGCTGATTCGGATGAAGGAAAAAGGGCTGTTATTATACTGATTGAAAATGAAATCAATGAATACAGAATTAACGGAAAATATGGTAATATGTTTCCGCAGAGATGGCTTCCTGTTGCCATAGGTATTCTCGAACAAAGCTTTACTGAAGATAATGGTCTGATGAACTCAACTATGAAAATCGTCCGTGGTAAAATAATGGAGAAATACCAGGATCTGATAGACTACCTTTATACCCCTGATGCAAAAGTAGTTACAAACGAAAGAAATATCGAGGAAGTTGAAAAGATGAAGCTCGGGTAACATTAACGGGAATATATCTGCCTTAAGAAAAATGAAATCGAATATTGCAATAGTAACTATTGTCTTTTTTCTATTTTGCCAGTCATGCAACTATGGCAGGAAAAAAGCTCTTGCAGAATGGAAAATCTCTGAAAATCCTCTTTTGACTGAATGGGCACTTCAGGTCGATCCTGCATTGCCATGGACTGAGTATCCCCGTCCTGATGCAAGGAGAGAAGAATGGGTAAATCTGAATGGTTTATGGGACTATGCAATTACCGAAAGGAATACCAGACCTGATAAGTGGGATGGAAAAATTCTTGTCCCCTACCCTGTTGAATCAGCACTTTCAGGAGTGAAGAAACGTGTCAGTGAAAATGAAAACTTATGGTACAGACGTACTTTTAAAATACCCAAATCATGGAAGGGGGACCAGGTACTTCTGAATTTTGAGGCATCGGACTGGGAAACAATAGTTTATATTGACGGTCAGGAAGCAGGAAGGCATAGAGGCGGATATGATCCTTTCTCGATTAATATTACCGGGCATCTTGAGCGAAGAAAGAACCATGAACTAATGGTTTGCATCTGGGATCCTACTGATAAGGGAACGCAGCCCAGGGGTAAACAGGTATCTGAACCCCGGGGTATCTGGTATACCCCAACTACAGGCATCTGGCAGACTGTCTGGATAGAACCGGTACAAAAATCATATATAGCTTCCTACAGGAGTGTTTGCGATATTGAAACCGGTACTGTTTCCTTTTCTGCTGAAGTAATTAATCCTGATAATAACAAAATAAAGATATCCATTCTAAACGAAGATGGCTTAATTGCAAGTGAATCAGGCAACTGCAGTGATATTATTACTTTAAACATTCCTGATCCAAAGCTTTGGACTCCTGATAGTCCATATTTGTACTCAGTCTTGATAGAACTAACAGATGGGGATAGATCTATAGATAAATTATCAGGATTTACTGGGCTTAGAAAGATTTCCCTGGGAAAAACTCCGGACGGATTCAAAAGGATTCAGCTCAATAACAAATTTGTTTATCAGAACGGCCCGCTCGATCAGGGATTCTGGCCTGATGGTATTTATACCCCACCTTCTGAACAGGCCATGGTCTATGATCTCGAAATGACAAAAAAAATGGGCTTCAATATGTTACGGAAACATGTCAAGGTGGAGAACAGGATTTTTTATCACTGGTGCGACAGGATGGGAATACTTGTCTGGCAGGATATGCCGAGCGGTGACGAATATATATCCGGTGATCAGCCTGACATTACAAAATCTCAGGAATCGGCGGAACAATTTGAATATGAGCTTAAAAGGTTGATAGAAACAAAATATAATCACCCTTCTATCGTAATGTGGGTCCCGTTTAATGAGGGATGGGGGCAATTTGATACAGAAAGGATTACAAAACTAGTTAAGGATTATGACTCGACTCGGCTTGTTAACAGTTCGTCGGGATGGACTGACAGGGGCACTGGCGATATAAATGATATTCATCACTATCCCGATCCTGCCATCCCTCCTGCTGAAAATAACAGAGCAATTGTACTTGGAGAATTCGGAGGTCTTGGCCTTCCAGTGGTGGGACATACATGGGAACAACACAACTGGGGCTACAGGAATATGGACGATTCAGTCCAGCTACTATCAAAATATGAGTCTTATTATGATCAGGTTTACAGGTTTGTTAAGGATTATGGACTCAGTGCCACAGTTTATACCCAGACAACCGATGTTGAGACAGAAACCAATGGACTGATGACATATGACAGAAAAATAAACAAGATGGGAATTGAAAACGTATATAAAGCAAACAACAATTTGATTCCTCCGGATATTGACTCTCCTGTCAGAATATTTACCGATTCTTATACTATAACTCTTTCCAATTTCAGGTCTGGCGGAAAGATATTCTTTACTACAGACGGAACTGAACCTCTGCCCAGTTCAAAAATATTCACTGAACCGGTAAAGATCTCCGAAACAACTGTCATCAAAGCCTTTACGCAATGGGATGATATTAGCAGCAGGACTGCAACTATGTTAATTGAAAAGAAAACTGCCATTCCTGCAATGGAAGTATATGACCTTAAGTCAGGTCTTATTGCGTCAGTTTTCTATGGTGAATTTGACAGGCTGCCTGAATTTCATGAACTCAGGCCGGCCTTTAAGAAAACTGTCACAGAGATATCACATACGCTTGCAAAAAGAGATTCCTTTTTTGCTATCGAATATGAGGGATATTTTCTTATTCCCGCTGATGATGTCTATGGCATTTCATTGATCTCAGATGACGGAAGCCGGCTGTTTCTTAATGGCACTGAGATAATTACCAATGATGGCATACATGGCATGAAGGAAGAGGGTGGATACTACCCTCTCGGAAAGGGATACCATAAGATCAGGCTTGAATATTTTCAGAGAGAGGGAGGACTTGGCTTAAGACTTCTTCTGGAAATACCCGGACATCAGAAATCAAATATTCCTGAGCCCTGGCTGATGCATTGATACCAAAAATATCTCCGATAATAGAATCAATTATATTTTAATCTTTATATACTACTGTATTTCAGATAGTTGAATGTTTGTTTTCACATTCATTTCATTTTCATCGATTAAATGATACTTAAAAGCTTTTAAGTATAATAATTATGCTACATTTGACGATTATTTTTTAAGGGGAATATTTTTTCATATGGGGATTCTGAGCGAATTACAACCTGGAGCAATATGGCGGCATTTTGAGGAGATCTGCAATATACCAAGAACATCCAGGAACGAGGGAAAGATACGAAGATATTTGCTGGACTTTGCAGCTAAAAATAATCTTGAATCGAAGGAAGATGCTGTTGGCAACATACTAATAACAAGACACCCATTCCCCGGAATGGAGAATATTAAAACTGTTGTACTTCAGAGTCATATGGATATGGTAGGCGAAAAAAATGCCGACCATCCTCACAACTGGAAAACCGATCCGATTATACCGGTTATAATAGATGGATGGGTTACAGCATCTGGTACAACCCTGGGAGCTGATGATGGTATTGGCATTGCTGCCCAGATGGCAATTCTGACTGACAAAGATCTTAAAACCGGAAGAATAGAATGTCTTTTTACGGTTGATGAAGAGTCAGGGATGACCGGAGCAATCAATCTGAAACCTGATTTTTTTACAGGCAGAACACTACTTAATCTCGATTCTGAAGATGAAGGTATTCTTTATATTGGTTGTGCCGGAGGAATGGATACTTTAGGTATTGTTAATTATAAACAGGTACCTGTAAGAAGCAACTGCTGTGCATTAGAATTATCTGTTACAGGTTTGCGCGGAGGACACTCAGGTGACGAGATCCACAAAGGTCTGGGTAATGCTGTGAAGATAATGAACAGCCTGCTGATGAGTCTCAGCAAATCATATGAAATCAACCTTTCACATCTTGACGCAGGGAACCTCAGAAATGCAATACCCCGCGAAGCATTTGCATTAATTGTTGCAGATATTTCAGACAGGGAAGAAATTGTGAAATCTGTAAATGAATTCTTTAACTTTCAGTCGGATGAGTTTGGTGAAACAGAGAAGGAATTGAAGATTTCAGTATCTGAGGCAGACATGCCGGATTATACTATGGATGCTGACAGTCAGGCAAAACTGACTGATGCTCTGGATTGCTGTCCGCACGGAGTAATTGCATGGTCAAAGGATATGTCAGATCTTGTAGAAACATCCACAAATCTGGCCTCGGTAAAGTTTGCTGAAAATAACAGCATAATAATTGTAACCACCCAGAGAAGTTCAGTAGAAGCAGCCAAGCGGGAAACTGCAGCCAAGGTGGTCAGGTGCCTTCACAGGGCCAGGGCTGATATTAAACACTCTGACGGCTATCCTGGCTGGAAACCTGACATGTCATCTGAAATTCTGAGAATTACAAGAGATTCCTACAAGAACCTCTTTGGAAAGGAACCGGTTGTAAGGGCAATCCATGCAGGACTTGAATGCGGACTAATACATGAAACCTTCAAGGGTATAGACATGATATCATTCGGTCCTACCATCAGAGGGGCGCATACACCTGAAGAAAAGATAGATGTAGCCTCAACACAGTTATTCTGGACACTTCTGACTGATGTGATTCGAAGTATGCCTGAAAAAGTTTAATTCAGGTATATACAGGAAGTCATAACTGTTTAATTGTATTCCAGAAATTCATCTTTTGAAGCTCCGCATATAGGACATAAGTAATCATCCGGAAGCTCACTGAACTTTATGCCAGGTTCGATGCCTCCTTCAGGATCGCCCAACTCGGGATCATATATATATCCGCAAACAATGCATTTATACATAGTTATTCTGGTTTTGGTATTGTAAATTTAATATTTACTTTATTTCAACTAATGAATTTACTCTTGTTTATGCTCACATACTTCAATCAGAACCCCGGCAGTGGATTTCGGATGAAGGAATGCAATATCCAGTCCGTCTGCACCTTTTCTTGGTTTGCTGTCTATAAGTCTGATACCCGATTTCTCGGCTTCGATTAATCCCTCCTCGATATTTTCAACTGCAAATGCAATATGATGTATTCCCTCACCTTTATTTTCAATAAATTTACCCACAGGTCCTTCAGGATCAGTAGATTCCAGTAGTTCAATTTTGGTCTGACCTATCATGAAAAATGCAGTTCGGACTTTCTGATCAGCAACTTCCTCTATTTTATAACACCTGAGGCCAAAGGTATTTTCATATAAGCTTATTGCATTCTCAAGATTTCTGACGGCAATGCCGATGTGTTCAATATGAGTTGGTTTCATAATAATACCCGATTTTAATACAAAGTTATGTTACATGAGCAAAGCAGGAAACGACAAATATCATATTTGAAATATATTTTAATTTCTGAAAGATTCTATGTAGTATATTTGCAGGCGGTGTACTTCAGTTCATGATAATTGAAATTCCTGAACTATTGAAGGATTAAATTGTTTACAAAATTACAGTCTGTCATCAAATCAGTATTATGAAGGTTTTAAGCTATGAGTGCTTCTCCGGCATAAGCGGAGATATGAATCTGGGAGCCATGATTGACCTTGGAGTTGATAAGGATTTTCTTATAGGTGAATTGAATAAGCTGAATCTGAAGGGATGGGAACTGGTAGTACAAAAGGAACAACGTCACGGGATGTACGGTACAAAGGTTACTGTACGTCAAACCAGGCACCAACATGCTCACAGGCATTTATCTGATATTGAGAAGATTATAAATAATTCTTCTCTCGATAGCAAAGTAAAGGATCTCAGTATTAAGATCTTCATGAAAATAGCTGAAGCTGAAGCACATGTTCATGCAATTTCTATCGACAGGGTCCATTTTCATGAAGTAGGTGCCATTGATTCAATTATAGATATTGTAGGTGCTGCTATCTGCTTCAATGTTATCAAGCCGGATGCAGTGCATGTTTCACCTCTTGAACTGGGCGGAGGATTTGTAAAATGTGACCATGGCAGGTTACCTGTACCTGCACCTGCAACAGCCGAAATAGTTAAAGGCATTCCTGTTAAAAAAGGAGGTGTAGATTTTGAAGCAACAACCCCAACTGGTGCGGCTATAATTTCAGCATTTGGAACACATTTCGGTTCGGACATTATTATTAAAACAGATAAAACCGGATACGGAGTTGGACATAAGGAACATCCCGATGTTCCTAACATGCTCAGGGTATCTCTGGGAGAGATAGTAACAAACCCGGAAACCGGGCACGACGCTATTCAGCTGGAATGTAACATTGATGACATGAATCCTGAATTTTTTGATCACATTTCAGAGAAACTTTTTAAAGCCGGTGCAGCTGATGTATTTCTTTCCAGTATAATAATGAAAAAGGGACGTCCCGGCATTGTGCTCCATGTAATATGTGAAAACGAGGCAGCCGGTCAGCTTAAAAACATTATTTTCAGTGAATCAACTTCACTGGGAATACGAACATTCCCTTTCAGAAAAGATACTTTAACCAGAAAACTGGAAAGTATCAATACTGTTTTGGGTGAAGTAAGGATTAAAAGATCATTTTATAACGGTGTGGAGGTTTCAGCAAAACCTGAATATGATGACTGCAAAAGGATTGCTGAAGAAAAAGATATTCCGGTAAAGGAAGTATACAACAGGATTATGGCTGTCATAACGGGAATAAAAGCATAGGTCATAAGAATGGCGACAGGCGACAGGTAACGGGCAACCGGAAACCGGAAATCGGAAATATTAAAAGGTGCCTGGAAATTGATTAATCAGATTGAAGACAGATGACAGATAGCAAATTTGAAAAACTAAATAATATACTAAAGGTACTTGATTCGGCAGTAATTGCATTTTCAGGTGGTGTGGATAGTTCTTTTCTGCTCTACAGAGCCCATAAAATAAACAAATCAGGCTTTATTGCAGTTACTATCAAAACTCCTTATATCCCTGGACGCGAAATCACTGAAGCAACTGAATTTACAAAAAAACATGGGATCAGGCACACCATAATTGAAGTTAAATTCCCTGAAGTAATAAGACATAATCCTGTTGAGCGGTGCTATTTATGCAAGCAAACCCTTTTCAAACAAATATTTGAGTTTGCTGAAAAGCATAAATATAAACATATACTTGATGGATCAAATTCAGATGATTCAGGAGAATTCAGACCCGGAATGAGAGCTCTTAAGGAAATGGGTATAAGGAGCCCATTGCTGGAGTCTGGTATCACAAAAAGTGAAGTCAGGGAGATGTTGCGGAAGGAAGGTCTGAGTATATGGGATAAACCTGCAATGGCCTGTATTCTTACAAGAATACCATATAATACGGAGATCAAACATGAAATGCTCAGAATGATTGAGGAGGCAGAGAACTTATTATTTGAAAGAGGGTATCCCGGAACAAGGGTAAGGGTGCATGAGGATGTTGCCAGGATAGAGTGTCTCCCCGGATATCTCGAAAAACTAATACATAATCCTGAAAGAGAACAAATTGTGGCTAAACTCAAAAAAATAGGTTTCAGATACATATCTTTGGATATGGAAGGATACAGAACAGGTAGTCTGAACCCTGAAAATATACAGCTATGAATATCAAGGAAGTCGAAAAGCTTTTAACAGATGTTAAGACAGGTAAAACAAGTGTGGATGATGCGCTTGAAGTATTGAGAAATTTCCCGTACACTGATCTCGGTTTTGCCAGGATAGATCATCATCGTGAGATTAGGACCGGATATCCCGAAATAGTTTACTGTGCCGGAAAAACAGTTGAACAGGTTAAGGAGATTTTCAGAGTGATGTCTGAGAGGGAAAATAATGCAGTCGGAACCCGGGCAAGCCAGGAGATGTACGATGCTGTAAAGTCAATAATACCTGAAGCAGTATATTTTAAAATGGCCAGGATAATATCTGTTCAGAAGAAAAAGCCTCATCCGCCTGACAGCCTTATCGCAGTTATAACAGCAGGTACTTCTGATATGCCTGTAGCCGAAGAGGCTGCAGTTACTGCAGAATTGCTCGGGAATAATGTTATAAGAATATACGATGCCGGTGTAGCAGGCATCCACCGCCTTGTTGATAAATTACCTGAAATAAGGAAATGCAAGGTTGTTATTGTAATAGCGGGAATGGAAGGTGCGCTGGCCAGTGTTGTTGGAGGCCTTGTCGACAAGCCTGTAATTGCTGTTCCTACCAGCGTTGGCTATGGAGCAAACTTTGGCGGGATCTCAGCGTTGCTTGCAATGCTTACAAGTTGTTCCTCAGGTGTAACTGTAGTAAATATTGACAATGGATTCGGTGCTGCTTTTTCAGCAAGTATGATTAACAAAATTGAATGAGTACCGGAAATGACTGGAAAGATCCTTGTCTCTACAGCATACCTGCCTCCAGTTTCATACTTCTCTCTTATTAATAAGACAGATGAGGTTCTTATTGAAAAAGAGGAGAACTATATCAAGCAGACTTACCGAAACAGATGCTACATTCTTTCTGCAAATGGTATACAGGCTCTGTCAATACCTGTTCTGCTCGGTAGTTTTCATAAAACTGCTCTGAAAGATATCCGGATTGATTATTCCAGACGATGGCAGCAAGTTCATCTTGGAGCCTTAAATGCTTCATATAAATCATCCCCTTATTTTGAATATTACTTTGATGAGATTGCCGGTATCATATCTGCAAATCACGAATTTTTGCTCGATCTTAATGCGGAGCTTATGAAATTTCTGGTTAAAGCACTTAAGATTAAAACCAACATAGGTTATACAACCCACTTCGAACCTTTAAATTTCTATCCTTCCGACTTCAGATATACCCTAACGCCAAAGAAGGAATTCAAAATGGAATACAGGGAATACTGTCAGGTCTTTGCCTCAGATAAAGGATTTGTTCCCGGATTAAGCATTGCTGACCTTCTCTTTAATGTTGGTCCTGATACTCAGGAATACCTGTGAATAAAAAACAGGCTGCCCGTTGACAGGCAGCCATAAAAACAGGAAGTGTTCAAAGAATTATGATCAAAATTTAAAAGCCATTGTAAGGGAGAACATATTCTTATTGGTTTCAATGTTATAATCAGCTGGTTCAAATGAAGAATCGAGACGATAAAGATACTTTAACTGTGAAGTTCTGTAATTAACATATCCAAAGTCAACCGACAGATTCCTTTCCCTGAATCCTACCCCCCCTGATATTGTTCTGTAATCGAGATCTGAATTCTCCTCTCCTTCTTTAAAAGGCTGTCCGTAATACCCATAGCCTGTTCTGAAATAGAATTTATTAAGTCTGAATTCACCTCCAAGACGGAAATTGTTTGTTGATTTGAGCGACTCCCTGATAGTGTTATTCTTATCGCTGTAATTATATCCGTCACCCGTCTGAAAGAAATATGCAGAATTGTAATCAACATATTCATAATCAGCGCTCAAAAGTGCAAATTTCTGTACCTGCACACCTACTCCTGCCAGAAATCTGAATGGTGTATTGAGAGCATAATTAAATCTCATCGGATCATTATGGGCATGATATGTATCTCCGTCAGTGAACTTTGATGATATATCCTCATAAAAATATTCATCTATTTTATAGTATGTAGGTGTGTGGAAAGCCAAGCCAATCCTTAGCATCTCAACAGGTTTTGCAATAAGTCCGAATTTGAATGTGAAACCGGTTCCCCTGTCATCAAAATAATCAATATAATCCAGGCTCTTAAATTTCGATGATAACATTACATCTGTAGTCTCCACATGCTCAAAATAGCTGCTGTAACGAAGCACATTTATCCCAAAAGTTGCCCCGAAAAATAATTTATTTGAATAATTACCGCCAAAGGAGATGGCATGTTCTCCAAGATACCCGTCATAATATATGGATCTCCTTACACTCTGTCCATAAACAGACGGAGGATCATCACCATAATTTGAAAACACAGTTCCATATTGAGTTAAGGAACCTGACAATGAATCGATTATCCATGTGTCATATGCAATTGCCGCAACAGGAGCTTCATCACCAAGTTGAAATTTCGTCCATCCGTTTGCATCACTTACCCAGTAATCAGCAATTGAACTTGAATTATTAATTCCGGCAACCAGTATATCCTGATTCATATTATTCGTCATATTGAATGAGTATCCGAAATTGAATGAAATCAGTCCTGTAGAGCCATCATTCTTTATCATATTTCTTACAAATCCACCTTGATTCAGGCTGAAGTTATAGAGATAATCTGATGTAGTTCCATCAAAGTTGGTTGTTGAACGTATATAATTTAACTGCGGTGTAATACTTAATTCGGATGATCTGTAGACTCCTATTCCTGCCGGATTCTGACTCAGGGTTGAAAGATCGGCTCCAAGAGCAGTAAAAGCTCCTCCCATCGAATTAAACCTTGCAGTGCCTGAATAGAAGACCTGTGAATATCTTAATGCGTCATCTAAATTCTGCGCTCTGATTATCCCTGTCACCAGAACGACTGATACTGCTATCAAAGCTGCCTTTTTCATTTGAAAACTGTTTATTTTTTATAAGACTATACCTGCACTCTTAAATTAGAATGACTCTTTTCAATATACAATACCGGTTATTAGTTTACCTTCTTCCCGATGATGAACCACCTGATGAACTGTGCGAACCTCCACCTGATGATGAGCCTGAAGAGAATGATGATGAACCTGATGAGTATGATCCTCCGCCCGAATACGATCTTGACTCAGATCTTGATGAACCTGAATAATTTGAAGATGAAGATGGCCTACTATATGAACCTGATGAAATATTGCTGCCTTCTCCACTTCTCCTTGCAGGAACCGAATATTGCGGACTGCTGCCGGAACGTGATACAGAGCTCCTTGAACTATTATTATAAGAAGGATTGCTTCTGTAATTACTGATGCTACCCTGACCAGAACTTCCTGAAGGAGTCCTGCTGTAGCTTCCATTACTGTTTGAACGTGTACCAGCTTCAGAACCTATTGTTCTGCTGTTGTTATATGATGGTCTTGTACTCATCCTCGGGCTGTTGTAGCTCGGCAGATATGTCCTGTTTGAATTCTTATACTCAGGTCGTGAGCTGACGGATTGCTGCTGTGATGAAGCACTGGTGCGGGAAGTTCCACCTTTTGCACCCTGGGAAATAGTCCGTCCTGCTGAAGATGTCCGATCAGTTGAAGATGTTGATTTTGATACACCTGAACCACTGGCAGGATCTGTTCTTCTTGCGGTAGATGAAGCTGCAATATTATTACCTGAATAACTTCTTGAGCTACTTCCTGAACCTGATGCCCTGGTTGAGGTTGAAGCATCTCTCCTTGAATAACCACCACCACCGGCTGATGCTTTTTCTCCTGCTCTGGCAGACATTTCGCTCGGTCTCTCTCTCCGTCCGTAACTTGTATAATAGTCATCATAACCATATCCCGGATAATATCCGCAGCAATATGCAGGATAATATGGATAATAACCATACCACGGATTATAATAAGGGGTATAATATGGATAGCTGTAAGGCCATCCCCAATTGAAGCCAAAACTGAAGTAAGGATATCCGAAACCGAAACTAAAACCTGAATAAGGATATCCATAACTGAAACTTCCGTAATAGTATGGATCGCGCCAGTAAGGATCAAAATAATTCCCGTAGAACATATTTAATCTGCCGGAATATGAATCATAATAATCGTAACCTCCACCGTAGTTATTTATAATTACCTGATCATCATTCTGAACTGCCTCGGAAAACTGACCGGAAACAAGCGTATCAACTGCATACATATTATCATAATAGTCATCCGCACTCAGATTCTGCTCTGATATCTCTTCCCTTGGAGCAGCCTGTTTCTTAACAGGAACATTATCTGATGATGAGTAGTAGAGATCATCATATTCTCCTCCGGCATACTTTGTTGATGAACATGATCCCAGTATTAACAGGAGAATGACTGATATGTATGCTAATGCTCTCATTATGGATTTGCATTTTAGTTATAAGATAGTTAGCGCAAATATTATACCAAATGAAGTGATTTCGGAGTTAATTTCATAATTGGGTAGCATCTTTTATTAGAACAATCTGATATAGTTTTTAAAGTTAATCTGTATTTCTATCACCTGACACTTACCTTCTATTGGATGATGAACTCTTTGAAGTTGATGATTCTGAGGACTTTGAACCACTTTTGGACGAAGTGCTTTTTCTCGACTGACTGCTTCCTGATGCTGTTGATTTCGGAGTTGTACCTCCGGATCTGGTACTGACTGACTTTGAAGAATTACTGCTTCTTGAAGGTGAATACTGTCCTGAGTTGCTTCTGCCTGAAGGGAATGTTATCTTATTATCAGACCTTGAATTGGATATAGTCCTTACATTACCACTGTTCCTGGTTCCGCTACCACTTTCATACTGGTTTTTGCTACGGGTGGAAGTATTGGCATTTCTGTTAGTTGTTGGATTGGAACCTGACCTGGCAGCACTGTTTCTGTTTCCGTAGGTATTGACAGAACCTGTCCTGTTAACAGCATTTCCTTTCCCACCATCACCATCCTTTCCGCCATTACCTGAATTACGATTGCTGTTATTACTGTTATTATTATTCCCGTTATTGGAATTATTACTGCGGTTGCCATTGTCAACGCTGTTATTATTGTTACCATTATTGGTATTGTTGCTGTTATTGCCGTTGTCAACACTGTTATTATTGTTTCCGTTATTGGTATTGTTGCTGTTATTACCGTTATCTACACTGTTGTTATTGTTTCCGTTATTGGTATTGTTACCATTGTTCCCGTTATTACCATTATTTCCGTTATTGCCGTTATTTCCGTTGTTGCCGTTATTTCCGTTGTTTCCGTTATTTCCGTTATTTCCGTTGTTCCCGTTGTTCCCGTTGTTGCCGTTGTTGCCGTTATTCCCGTTGTTCCCGTTATTCCCGTTATTGCCGTTGTTGCCGTTGTTGCCGTTGTTGCCGTTATTCCCGTTGTTCCCGTTGTTCCCGTTATTCCCGTTATTCCCGTTATTTCCGTTATTCCCGTTGTTACCGTTGTTACCGTTATTGCTGTTGTTTCCGTTGTTGTCATTGTCGTTCCCATCTCCGGTATCGGAATCATCATTTACTTGCCTGGTTTTGGAGGGACTGAGATATCTTCTTGTATCACCTCCCGATGAATTATCAGCTGAAGTTGATTCCTGCCTTGAACTGTAACCTGATTTATTTCCTGATGGGTTATAACTGTAACTTCCTTTTACAGGGTAGTTATTTTCATAATAATGATGATGATGTTCAACATAAACATTTCTGCCGTAATAGGGAGTATTCCAGTAATATCCGATTCTTACATTTACAACAGGCGGGGCATACCAGTACCCTGAGTACACAGGTGCATAACCCCAGTAGTATGAATTCGAAAAGTAAGGAGTACTCCATCCACCATAGTAACCATAATAATTGTCATAAACCGGATAACCTGCTGAATATCCTACACCGAAACCACCACCTCCGTATATACTAACACCCCAGCTATTGGGCTGGTAATTATACCAGTATGCATCAGTATACACTGGTGCGTAATATGTAAATGTTGAATATGACCTGTGAAATCTGTTGATCCTGGAGGAATAATAATAATCGTAGTCGTTATTATAGTTATTGACAACAACTGTTGCACCTCCATCATTCCTTACACTGGCATACTCAAACGATTGTGCCTTTAAGCTTGAAGCAGATATCAGAAGAAGTGTGATAATCCCGATATAGTATTTTGCTTTCATGACGAACCTGCCTTTCTTTTTTGGATATTAACTGAACTTTTTGTGTATTTTTGCGCAATCTTTAACAAAGTTAAAACAAATAGCATACCAAAAAATGGCGAAGTTCTTGACAAACCGGGAAGAAAATTATGCACAATGGTATAATGACCTGGTTCTTAAAGCTGATCTTGCAGAGAATTCAGCAGTTAGAGGCTGTATGGTGATTAAACCATACGGCTATGCAATATGGGAAAAAATCCAGGCAGAGCTCGACAGGCTGTTCAAAGCTACAGGGCACGTTAATGCATATTTCCCTCTTTTCATACCAAAATCATTCTTCAGCAAAGAAGCTGCTCATGTTGAGGGATTTGCAAAAGAGTGCGCTGTTGTAACCCACTACAGGCTGAAGACCGACGAATCCGGCAAGGGAATTGTTGTTGACCCATCTGCTAAACTTGAAGAAGAGCTCATCATAAGACCTACTTCTGAAACAATTATATGGAATTCATACAAAAACTGGATCCAGTCTTATCGGGATCTTCCTATCCTGATAAACCAGTGGGCAAATGTTGTAAGATGGGAAATGAGAACAAGGCTTTTTCTCAGAACTGCTGAGTTTCTCTGGCAGGAAGGTCATACAGCACATGCAACACGCGAGGAGGCAATTGAGGAGACAGAAAAGATGATCAATGTCTATGCAAGTTTTGCAGAGAATAGTATGGCTTTGCCAGTAATTAAAGGCTATAAAAGTGAAAATGAAAGATTTGCAGGTGCTCTTGACACATTTGCTATTGAGGCACTGATGCAGGACGGGAAAGCTCTTCAGGCAGGTACCAGTCATTTTCTCGGTCAGAATTTTGCAAAGGCGTTTGATGTACAGTTCACTGATAAATCAGGGAAACTTGACTATGTGTGGGCAACATCCTGGGGGGTATCAACAAGGCTTATGGGAGCTATTATTATGGGCCATGCCGACAATAACGGTCTGGTACTTCCACCAAAACTAGCGCCCATCCAGGTTGTTATCATACCTATCTTTAAGAACAGTGAACAGCTTGCCTCAATATCTGAAACTGCAATAAAAATTAAATCAGATCTTGAACAAAAAGGTATATCTGTCAAATATGATAACAGGGATAATAACACCCCTGGCTGGAAATTTGCTGATTATGAACTTAAGGGAGTCCCTGTTCGTCTTGCTATCGGTCCAAGGGACCTTCAGAATAAGACTGTGGAGATAGCCCGAAGGGATAATCTTTCCAAAGAGACTGTTCCGGTTGAAAAGGTCAGTGAATTTATCCCGAAACTGCTTGAAGACATTCAGGCAAACATCTACCAGAAAGCATATAATTTCAGGAAAGAAAATACTTTCCATGTTGACAAATGGGAAGATTTTGTGAGTAAACTAGATGACCAGGGTGGATTTATTATGGCTCACTGGGACGGTACTGCAGAAACTGAGGAAAAAATCAAGGATGAAACCAAAGCTACCATCCGGTGTATACCTTTTGACAGTCCTGATGAAGAAGGAAAGTGCATATACTCAGGAAAACCCTCGCGCCGGAGAGTGCTCTTTGCCAGATCTTACTGATCTAAATAGATTACTACAGGGACATTCATTCGATTGTCCCTGTTTCATTTAAATCGAATTTTTACTACTTTAGATGTCTCAAATTTCATAAAAAACCTGCATCGGGTATGTCAGATCCTAATGATAAAAAGATTGAGATAATAAATATACTTAAGGAGAAATCACTTCTTAAGCAGAAAGTGTATGACAATACATACCAGTCATTTTGTACTGTAAAAGAAGTACTGAAAGGTCTTAGCAAAGAGATCAATGTTAATCTTGCTGGTACTGATTCACGTATTAAACTAGAGTATACTGACAGGAGTAACTTTGATGCCCAGTTAAGAGTAGCAGGTGATATGCTTCTTTTCAGCATGCATTCAAACATTTTCCAGTTTGACAGGGAACATCCGGCATGGAAGACCCCATATATTCAGAAGAACAAGTATAATGCCTATTCCGGTATTATCAATATCTATAATTTCCTGGCTGACTCATTCAGGTATTCAAGACTGGATGATCTGGGTTATCTTATAGCCCGTATTTTCATCAACCATGAAAAACAGTACCTAGTTGAAGGAAAAAGGCAGATGGGAATGCTCTTCACAAACTATGGAAATGAAGAAATAAGTAAACAATCCTTACAGTTAATAATATCCACTGCTATTCAATATTCTCTGGAATTTGACCTTCTTGTTCCACCATATGATACTGTTAAAATTGCAACTGTTGGCCAGGTAGAATCAAAAATTCAGAGTTCAAGGGTAATTACGGGGAAGAGGCTTGGATTCCAGTTTAACTCGGACGATGTGCTTTTTAGCAATCCTAATGAGACCTGATGTGCATCCTTTTAAGGAAATATGGATCAGTAATTAAGCCTTTCATAATACTGGCTCTCAGCCTTATTTCACCCGAATCATTTACTCAGTACCGTGCAGTTGGTGATACTATAATTCTTATACCTACAGGTTCATATGTTCAGATAAAGGACAGTGTATCATATTTCTCAACAGATACTGTTTTATGGATTCCTGCGGGGACAGATCCATATGTAATAACAGAAAGGAATAAAGGGTTCTATGATTCTCTTAAGATAAAAGCTTCAAGAAAACCTCTTACAAAAAAGTTATATGATTTTGTAATAATTGAGCCTGATCCTGAACCAAAAAAGGTAATAGAAAAAGAGAGTGATGAAAATTATATCAGTTATGCAGGGAGAAAAATACGAAAGATTGAGATAAAACGGCTTAATGTCTTCGGAACAAATATTAACAATCCGGGAGCAGAATCATCGGGTAAATCCGGAAATATTCTAAACAAAACTCATATTAATACCCTTGAGGTTATTATAAGGAAAAACCTGCTGTTTAAGCCTGGAGATAATATATCGCCACTGGTACTGAGTGACAATGAAAGGATTCTGAGACAACTATCATTTATTGATGATGCCAGAATAATGGTTGTACCTGTTTCTGAAGAAGAAGCGGATATTATTGTTGTAACAAAAGATGTATATTCTCTTGGTGCCGGATATACTTACAGAGGATTTGAGAGAGGAAATCTTTCGGTTTTTGAAAAGAATATTTTTGGAATCGGACATGAACTTGAGTTTGATTTTCCTTTCGACACAGAGAAATCTAAATATCCCGGAATTGGAGTCAGCTATCAGATTGACAATATTAAAAAGACCTTCATTAACCTGAATACATTTTTCATGGATGGTCTAGGACAGACCAGTTACGGATTCAGCCTCAACCGGCCGCTGGTAAGTTCAACAACCAAATATGCAGGAGGTATTTCAGTTACACAGATGTATACTTCTGAAGATTTTGACACAATGGAAGTAGCAGAGCCTCTGAGTTATAATCTTCAGGATTACTGGATATCCAGATCATTCCTGTTTAACACAAAAGAAGTAAAAAGGATTATCGTGGGAGCCAGGTATTACAACAATAATATTTTTGAGCATCCTGAAATCTACCCTGATTCATATTATAAATTTCAACAGTATAAAATATTCCTTGGATCTGTGGCATTTTCTCATCAGAAGTACTACAAAACCAATCTGATATATGGCTATGGAAGAACAGAGGATGTACCCTACGGTGTAATGGTAAGGTTTACAGGTGGCAGGGAAATCAACGAATTTAAGACCAGGACTTATCTTGGTTCTGATATTTCCTTTGGAAAATCATTACATGAAATCGGATATTTCTACGGTTCCATGGCTATTGGAGGCTACCTGCTCAATAACGAGAAAGAGCAGGGTATTTTTTCAGCACGCATGAATTATTTTTCAAACCTTCTGACCCCCGGAAAATTCAAGGTACGGAATTTTGTAACTGCAGAATATACACGTGGAGTTGGGAGATATTCAGATGAATATCTGCGTTTTCTCAGAGAAAATGGTTTCACCGGATTCAGAAATGATTCAATCAGAGGCACTCAAAGGTTTTCTATCAGCCTTGAATCCGTACTCTTCAGCCCTTCAAATCTTTTTGGTTTCAAATTTGCATATTACGGATTTACTGATCTGGGTTTTCTTGCAGAATCTGATGAATTCCTTTCATCCGGCTTTACTCTCTCAGCTATTGGCGTTGGAGTCCGTATCAGAAATGATAACCTGCTGTTCAATACACTGCAGATCAGACTGGCATTCTTCCCAACCAAGCCTGATTTCTCGAGGATAAGCAATGTTGTTGTCTCAGGAGAACAGTTGTTAAGGCCATATAACTTTGATCCCGGTCCTCCGGCAGTCATCCAGTATCGTTAATAAGTGAACAATAAATAAATAATTTTGTATATATATATAAATTAACTTTTAAAAACTGATATTATGGCCGTTTTAGTTGGTAAAAAAGCACCCTCCTTCTCTGCAACTGCAGTGATTAACGGAGGCGAAGTTGTTGAAGGTTTCTCTCTTGAGCAATATCTTAACAAAAAGTATGTAGTATTTTTCTTTTATCCGGCAGATTTTACCTTCGTCTGCCCGACAGAATTAATTGCCTTTCAGGATAAACTGAAAGATTTTGAAAAAAGGAAAGTAGCTGTTGTCGGATGTTCTGTTGATTCTCATTTCTCACACTGGAAATGGCTTCAGACCGAACCTAAGCAGGGAGGGATAAAAGGGGTAAAATACCCGATTGTCTCAGATCTCTCAAAAACTATTTCTGAGAATTATGATGTACTGGCCGGTGGATATGTTTATTCGGATGAAGGCAATATTTCCTTTAATGGAACTCCAATGGCTTACAGAGGCTTATTTCTCATTGACAAAAAAGGTATTGTCAGGCACCAGACTGTAAATGATATGCCACTTGGCAGAAGTGTTTCAGAAACCCTCAGGATGGTTGATGCATTACAGTTCTTTGAAGAGAACGGTGAGGTTTGTCCGGCTGACTGGCATAAAGGGGAAAAAGGAATGAAGGCGACTCAGGAAGGTGTGGCAGATTATCTTTCAAAACATTAACAATTAATAATATTAATACAAAAGGTATCCCCAGAAGGATACCTTTTTTTATTTTTACAATTCATTATCAATTGTGATGCTCAAAGAATTCAGGGAATATATTTCAGAAAGTAAAATGCCGGAACCGGGCTGCAGTATTCTTCTTGCTGTCAGTGGAGGCATTGATTCTATGGTAATGGCAGACCTGTTCCTTAAGGCTGATTACAAAACAGGTATAGCGCATTGTAACTTCAGCCTGAGAGGTAAAGCTTCTGACTTCGACGAGAAATTAGTAAAGAACTACGCCACTGCTAATAATATTCCGTTCTTTTCAATAAGATTCAAAACCAAAGAATATGCAATAAAGAAAGGGATCTCAGTTCAAATGGCTGCACGTGAACTGCGTTATGAATGGTTTGAAAAAATCAGGATTGAAAATGGTTACAATTATATAGCAGTTGCCCACAATCTTAACGATAATATTGAGACACTTCTGATTAACCTTGCAAGGGGTACAGGAATTACCGGCCTTGCGGGCATAAGGCCTGTAAGCGTTAATATAATCAGGCCACTGCTGTTTGCAACCCGTGCTGATATTGAAGACTATTGTAAAAAGAATAAGATAAAATACCGTGAGGACAGTTCAAATGCCGAAACAAAATATACCAGGAACAGGATCAGACATATAATAATTCCTGAATTGAAAAAAATAAATCCGTCAATCGAAAAAACACTTGGTGAAACAATAATCAGGCTGAGAGAAACGGACGATCTGCTTTCAGGAGTTATTAACGGAATAAGAAATACCTTATCAGTATGTGAGGAAGGTAAAATTTCATATTATGTTGAAAAGCTTAAAAATTACCTGCAGGAAAACATAGTTCTTTTTGAGATTTTCAGGCCGTATGGTCTCTCCGGTTCACAAACAGGTGATCTCAAGGATGTTATTATTGGCAAAACAGGAGGACAGCTCTTTACAAGCACCCACAGAATTGTGAAAAACAGGAATATGGTTGTTGTTTCACCAATTGAAAAAATGACTAATCCTGTTTATATAATTCCATCCATTGAAGAACTGAAAGGTATTCCATTTATTTCTTCTGCAACATCGGTAAAAATTTCGTCAGGATTTGCACTAACCGATAATAAATTGACTGCTTTTATTGACGAAAACGAAGTTGAATATCCTGTTATAATCAGGAAATGGCAGAATGGTGATTTTTTCTATCCTCTGGGAATGAAGACCAAAAAGAAGGTAAGCGATTTTCTCATTGACATTAAAAAATCGCTGACAGAAAAAGAAAGAATTTATGTACTTGAATCGGGTGGAAAAATTGCATGGGTTATTGGCGAAAGAATTGATGACCGTTTCAGAATTAAACCGTCATCAAAAAAAGCCCTGATTATAAAAGCATCTATCTGAATTTTACTTTCTCTCTCCGTGTATTCCCCTGTCAATTAGCATCAGATCAGCAAGTACGATAGCCGTAACTGATTCGACTATAACAGGAATTCTTAATGCTATGCACGTATCATGACGTCCCTTGACCTTTAGAGTAGTCATTTTCTTTTCCACGAAATCAAAAGTTGTCTGATCTGCACCTGTTGATGAAGTTGGTTTGACCACTGTACGGAAGATTATCTCATTACCGTTCGTGATACCACCATTAATTCCCCCTGCATTATTAGAGGCTGTTTTTCCATATAAATCAATAAACGGATCATTATGTTGTGAACCTCTCATTGAAGCAGCTGCAAATCCGGCTCCGAATTCAATGCCTTTTATAGCAGGTATAGAAAAAACCATATGACTCAGAGCTGATTCAAAGGAATAAAAAAATGGTTCCCCAAGGCCGGCAGGTGGATTCTGAACCCTGCATTCTATAATACCTCCGATAGTGTCATTTGATTCTATTGCTTTATCAAGAGCCTCCTCTATATTATCTGATCCTCCGGCAGAAATCAGTTTTGCAGAGATATTTGAATTTCCTGCGATCTTTTTAGCAATTACACCGGCAGCTACCAGTCCCCATGTTATACGCCCTGAAAAATGACCGCTCCCGCGCATATCCGAATAACCCGAATATTTCATTGAGGATACAAAGTCAGCATGACCTGGCCGGGGTATCTTTTTAAATTCATCATAGTCGGATGAAATTTTATCGCTGTTTCTGGTAACAAGTGTGATTGGAGCTCCGGTTGTATGATCCTGAAACACACCGCTAAGAATCTCAGGCAGATCAGGCTCACGTCTTTTGGTTGTACCTCTGCTCCCGCTCTGCCGTCTTTTCAGATCAGGTAAAAAATCATCTGCTTTAATCGATATACCGGGAGGACAACCGTCAATTACCACACCTATAGCGGGACCATGTGATTCTCCAAAAATTGATACTCTGAAAATAACTCCAAAGGAATTCATAATATTATTTTTTTTGCCTGAATCGATTATAAAAACCAAGTATTTCCGAAACAGATATTTTTTTTACTGTAGCTTTTCCTATGCCC